>JAESFG010000287.1_pt1 | contig 99356 bp, 84 predicted proteins | sample 9269371 | NCBI WGS metagenome assembly JAESFG01 (sample SAMN14506227, study PRJNA617093) | algae metagenome | isolation source: Aetokthonos hydrillicola CCALA 1050 (B3-Florida) and co-occurring... | place: USA: South Carolina | collected 2013-01-01
ACTTCAAACGATGTCGCTTTTGGTTGAGGGCTTTTTCTTGCCATTTTCATACCACATATTCTCTGTGTTCCCTAGTTTACTTGAATATGTGACCCTCTCTAGCAAATTTTGCGGTTCTAGTTTTTTTTCTTTTCGGTTCAATCATTTAGTCTAAACTCCAGTTAAACCCACAACTGAAGTTTTTTTCTTTCCCTGTTCCCTGTTAAGAGTTCCCCGTTCCCTTTTTTTTGTAAACGCAGCCCAATCGGGGGGACGACCATATTGCAGGTTGCTAGTATCGCTTTTCTTTAATACAAATTCATAAGTAGAATGAAGATGCTGTAGTACTCTTGGTTTAAGCACTCTACGTTAAGTTAAAATTTTGTCAAAATAGGGAGACTTTCAAAATGCAAATCACAGCCATTAAACGCGGTCAAACCTTAGAAATTTCCGAAAATTTGGATATTCCCGATGGTCAAGCAGTAAGAATTGAAATTATTGATGCTCAAATCAATTACGAAAAAGGCAAGTTTGGTGACAATTTAGAGGAATTCCGTCGGAAACATAATATTGCCGAATTAGATATCGATGTTGATGCTATTTTTGGAGATGTTCGCGATAAATCCCCCGGACGCGAGGTGAATTTGTGACCATTAAATTTCTGCTAGATAGTAATATAATTTCCGAACCCATGAAGCCAAAACCTAACACAAAAGTCATGGCGAAGTTATTGCATTATGTAGGGGAAATGTCAACAGCGACAGTAGTTTGGCACGAACTTCTATTCGGTTTAAATCGATTACCACCATCAAGAAAGCGCCAAGAACTAGAACGATACTTTCAAGAAGAAGTCAAAGCAAAACTGCCTTTGTTTTCTTATGACGATTCAGCCGCAGAATGGCACGCCCAAGAAAGGTCGCGTTTAGTTAAACTTGGCAAAACTCCCCCTTTTGTAGATGGTCAAATTGCTGCAATTGCCAAGGTCAATCAGTTAATTTTAGTGACCAATAACATATCAGATTATGCTAATTTTAATGATTTGCAAATCGAAAATTGGTATTTGTAAAAGACATTAGTAGCTCTTGATCTAACCTTCCACATAAGAAACATAAAGTGTAGAGTTTTGATACCAAATATACTTATGATAGAACCCTTCTTTAGAAGTCCAAACAGGTGTGTCGGCTGAAGGAGGCTTCATAAAAGCATTAGGGCTATTCTCATTGTTTAAGTATAGTATCTTATCTTTAAGAAAATGCTCGTCTCTCACCAAGTTTTTAATCACATGTTTGTAGTAAATCTCTTGTACTTTGAGCGCAATTTCTACATGTTTATCAGGAGTGTCATTGATAATTTTATACTTTAAATCTGAGTAATTACTAGGTAACGGTGCGCCAATCCACTTCTCGATCACTGCAATGGGAGCGGGCTTACCATCTGTATCACTGTAGTTCTCTCCAAACTGGAGACATCCATTGAGGAAGACTGAAATAATGAGTAATCGAGATAGCAAACTTTTCTTCATAATATGGGGACGTCTGCAAGTAAAATCATTCAACTAACCCGTCAGGAGTCCCCCACTGAATCCGGTACTCCGGATCAGTGGTTGGGACGCCAGTTGCTTCAAGCCGGGAAACCCGTAAGGGCGCACTGGCTCAGGAATGGCGGGGGAATTGTGTCGCATCCTCCAACTGCATCTTTAACGCAGTTAAAGTTATGAGGGGGATAGCGACACAATTCCCTATCTCAAGAGCGGGAAATACATAACTTAGAACTCCTTTGAAGTAACCGGACATTTCTAGGGTCAAACTGCCCAACCCGTGACCAGTTGTGGTCATAAACTGAAACATTCTTTGTTTTATTGGTACTGGTAAAGCCGCCAATCCAACCGCGCACAATTCCACTTTTTTGAGAAACCTCGACATAATCACCAGAGCGGAACCCAAAGGGTGTAACCGTTCCACCTTGCCGCTTAAGAATCCCGCCCTTACTATAATTTTCTTGGTGCAGTTTACGTCGAAACAGCTTGGGACGAGTCAACACAATGAATGGTGCTGGCGTTGCTTTACATTCCCCAGTCCATTCATGCCCGTGAGTCTTGGTAGTTACAAAAGCTTTGTACTCTATAAACGCGCTGCATGCTAGCGCTATAGCATCGTTTGCATGGGTTTGTGGAGTCTGTTTTGATTTATTGTTTTTGTCTTTGACGAGTCCTAATCGGTCACGGTATTTTCCTGTGTCCAACGAATCAACTTCTACAACGGGTGCAATTTTAGCTGCTTGCGCTCTAAACCATTCTTGACCAACAGTTACAGGTGAAATTCCAAAACCATTTTTCTTGGTGTTGCCTCCACAAGCTTCATCTCTAATTTCTGAAATTGGCAATATTAAAGCCATAACTCTTAGAATTCTTAGTTCCATCAGTCGGTTAGATAAAACACTTGGAGGAAGTTTCGTATGCCGTCTATTATTGAACCGTTTTTCTCTGTGGTTGCGTAACTTGAAAGGCTTGGAACGGTCTATTCTTTGACCACGACGAGTGCGTCTTAACTCGGATCTCTTGTCCATCTTTCCTGTTACAGATTGACGGTCTAAAGTTTGATTCTTTAACCCTTGGTTCTTGGATTTATAAAACCCAGGTAAACAAGCGTGGAACAATGCGATAGTTGCCAGTTTCGTCTGAAATGCAATACCTGTAAAAGCTTTTCCTCTATCTGTCCCGGCAATTATTGGTTGCGTTTTATAGCCAGATGGTTTTTCGGTAAGCTGCACGTAGAACACGCCTAATTTATTACGCTTTCCGATTGCTTTGCCCGATGCTATCCACTTCCTTGCCCTAGCTGGTGTTGTGGGCATTAATGGTTTAGAGCGTTCATCTACTACTGGCACTCTTGTTAATTGATTCATGGAGATAATCCAACGAATTGTATTTGAACTTTTAGCTCGTCCCTTCGGGCAATTTGGTAGGCTTGTCTCCCGTTCACGACCGGGCAATACAGTGGTACAAACTAGGGAAATATTTGTACGTGTAACCCTACCAAATCTCTTCGCCCTAACCAACTCTTGCGTCGCATACCGTGAGCCTAGCCGCTTACTAGGTGTTTTGCAAGCCCACACTTACCCGTCCCTTGCGCGTCTCCGCAGGAGAAGGGAAGTGTGGGTAGTTGACATACAGGACGATTGAACGAATTGAGCTTGTTTCACTCTATCAAGGTTAGACAACGAAATCGCTAAAAACCGAACACTGCGATCGGGTGCGATCGCTATATCGCTAGCTTTGGCTATACAAACTAGCCTACTACTTTGCTTGGCCTATCAAAGTAAATGCAGCCCAATCGGAAGGACGACCATATTGAAGCTTGGTTGCTAGCATCGCTCTTCTTAGCGCTGTTGCTTTGTCAATTTTTTGTTGCAAATTTTTATAAAACTCCGTCATCAAGAATTTTGTCGAACCATCATCAATCGCCCACAACGATACAATAACGCTAGGTGTTCCAGCACTAATTAATGAGCGTGATAGACCAATCACTCCATCACCAGTGATGCGTCCGCGTCCTGTGTCGCAAGCACTCAATACCACTAATTCGGCGCTGAGTTTTAAATTGAGGATTTCCTGAGATGTTAATAACCCATCATTTCCTAGATTCATCACCTGCGCACCAGAAGAGGAGCTTGGTGCAAGGGCTATGGCACTATTCAAACCTTGAACATCATCCAGTATCCCATGAGTCGCAAAGTGAGCAATTCGTGCTGTTGGTAGACGCTGCAAGATTGCGGCTTTGGTTGCGTCCTTTCCAATTAGGGGTTGGGTTTTCAGTAACGATGCGATCGCACTTGCTTCTTGTTCTGCACCGGGTAATGGGGGTAACTGTTTTGGTGGTTCACCAATTTTGGCTGATACATAAGGCATTATCGGATTACCCACAACTAACGGCTCCTGACTCCTTTTTTTCTGTTGATAATTACGGGTTAAACCTAAGACTTGAATCGATGGTGATGTGAGCATAGTGTGTTTTTCAATCAGGTATTTCCCTTCCTCATCTTGTAATGCAGGAAATGGCATCATGAATAAAGAACTTTGCGGGATAAAGATTACCCTGTCACCCTCTTTTTTTGGTAAAAGGTCAGCAATAGGTTGAATTAATAATTTATGTAAGTACTTGAATTGATTTTGTGCTTTCGATACAGTGGGGTTGTAAGATATTTTTGTATCGCGACTAACAGCGATAAAATCACGGCTGGTGGTAACTAACTGAGCTAAATTTGTTTGATATTTCTGCCACACCGGTTTTAGGCCAGTTTTACGAAATGTCACTTCACCTGTTGGTTTAATTACCCAGATATATAGTTCTGATTCTTTATATTGTTGTTTGCCTGAAATTTTGAAGTCATCGTAAATAATTGAATATTGCACGAGTGTGCTTGATTGCTGTTTGGCGATCTGTTTAATCTGCTGAATTGTTGGAGAACCGGACAAAATTTGCGAGTTGGAACGAGATGCAAGTAACTCAACAAATGCTCTAGCACGACCACGTTCAGCAACTTCTAAAGCTGCGTCAGTTTTATTTTGGGCAATCAGGACTTGTTGTAAACTGTTGTAGATGTTTCTTTGGGTCTCAAAAATTGAGACTTTGTTGCGATCATCTAATTTACCTCGCACAGATTCAAGAACAGTTATTCCCTCAAATAAGGTTTTCTCAGCTAGGACAAGGTTACCTTTTTTGTAAAGAGCATACCCTAGATTGTTCAACGCTATACCTTCGCTTTGACGATCTTGGATCTGCCTGGATATTGCTAAGTGTTGCTGTTGGTAGTCGATAGCTTTGGTGTAGTCTCCCAGTAAATAGTAGGCATTACCAAGATTACCCAACGCCGCCCCCTCACCTTGACGATCTTGGATCTGCCTGGATATTGCTAAGTGCTGCTGTTGGTAGTCAATAGCTTTGATATAGTCTCCCAGTAAATAGTAGGCATTACCAAGATTACCCAGCGCCGCTCCCTCACTTTGATGGTCTTTGATCTGTCTGGCTATTGTCAACGCCTCTTGTTGATAGTCGATAGCTTTGGTGTAGTCTCCCAGTAAATAGTAGGCATTACCAAGATTACCCAGCGCGGCTCCCTCATTTTCAAGATCTTTGAGTTGCCTAGCTATTGCCAACGCCTGCTGTTGATATTTAATAGCTTTGGCGTAGTCTCCCAAAGATAAGTAGACCCTACCAAGATTACCCAGCGCCGCCCCCTCACCTTTATGGTCTTTGAGTTCCCTGACTATTGTCAACGCCTGCTGTTGGTAGTCGATAGCTTTAGCGTACTCTCCCAGAGAATCGTAGACAAGACCAAGATCACCCAACGCTGCTCCCTCTCCTTGACGGTCTTTGATCTGCCTGGCGATTGCCAAGTACTGTTGTTCATAGTCAATAGCTTTGGCATAGTCTCCCAAATGTAGGTAAGCAAGACCGAGATTACCCAGTGCCTTTCCCTCACTTTTACGGTCTTTGATCTGCCTGTAAATCATAAGTGCTTGTTGCCAAGACTGTGATGCTGCTTGAAATTTACTAGTTTTATATTGCTGTCTACCTTGTTGAAATAGTTGGTCTGCTTGCGTTTTCTGCTCATTCGTAGTTTGTGCTAATACCTGCGATACTGTAAATGCTGCTGGGTTAGTAGCAAAAGATGTTGATACGGCTGTCAGCAGGGTAATAGATACACGCAACAATCCCAGTTTGTATGAACGCATCATTTTCCATCTAAAATCTAGAATTCAGCATTCTGTCTTAAGGTTATATACGAATGGCACTAGGATATTGGATCTGTCTTTCATCTATAAAAGCTTTTTGGTTCACGGTATAGGAGAGATAGTTATGTAGTTTCCAAAACCGCACAAATGTAGGACGCGCAGCGTCCGGACTCCATGACGTCTGACAAGAGAAGAGTGGTTATTGTATGTAACGAAGAAGAACACATGCGTCAATCGCACAGAATTCAGCTTGGGAATTCTGTGCGACTGGTGGATGAATGCGGGTTTTTGTTGCCCCCGATTTTAATCGTGGCAATATCTCCTCTAAGGCAGCGCGGACATTGGTGCTCATACACCTAGTCCTCAAAGGTTTTCTGCATATTTCCTATAGAGGTTGCGGATTATTCTCTACTGAAGGTAACAAAAGCGGGATTAAGCGGCTAATACTTTCAGTTACGAATGTTGGTCATCATTCAGCAGTTCTTTTAGCAGTGTCTGGGTATACTGAACCGAAGTCTTTGATAGCTTCCGCTGATTGACCAACAATTCTCTTAGCTCGTTCACCAGGAGCACCTTCGGTTTCACGAGCTTCTCTATTCCATTCACCTGTTGTTTTTGGTCTTTGGGAATCATTTTGATTAAGAGCTGATTTAACGCTCTCGGTTACGGCTTTGCTGCTATGCTCAGAACCAATGCTTGTTGTAAGCACTAAAAACCCAACTAGGACAACAGCTACAAAACGCTTTACCTGAAGCTCTTTAAAGAGGTTACTGATACCAGCGATTGTCTTTGAAATTAGATTTGTCATGATATGACTCCATTAGTTTGTTCTTAATACTAATCAGCAGTTTCACGGTTAAGAAGCAGCCCATTTCAATTACAGGTAAACGAGTGGAAATTGAGTCAAAATCCAACCCATTTTCTAGCTAATTAACTCGGACTGAATACTTTTCAAGGCTATCTATAAAAACTTAATCATCCCTCTAACAAAAGTCAGAGCTTGATTCTGGGCACCTATCTGTCTTTACGTTTAGCTAAACCATGTCTCTGCGCAGAGAACAGTAACAGAACGCCCATTTTTTGTAGTTATCATTTGAGTGGATAGCTGGGACTCTAGGGGTAATGCACTTTACGAAGTCACGCTTTTAACTTAATCCCTGGTGTGACCTTTCCATCCCTGAGGCGCGAATCCATGCGTTCGGTTTGCTCTTGCGCTTTGCGCGATCGGCGTTTCGCAGCTTCTCTTCGAGACGCTTCTCAAGGGCGGAGAGGCTTCGCCCGACGCGCAGCTATGCCCGCTTTCTCTTTACGCGAACGCAATCGCGTCCAATGGTATATTTTCTAGTAAATATTCTTACTGTAGTCTAGCCTACAAGAACCGGCAATGCTTTTCATACCTAAGAGAGAGCTTCGTTTTATTTTAAAAATCTTAATATCTCTACACAAAGAGTGTTATTGTTGACGTAATGCACACTATAGACTCTTAATAGAGCTTTGTTTTCTAGAGGCTTGTGCATATTGCTACTTTTTTTACTGAAGGCAGGTCAAAAACGTGAATCAAGCAGAACAGTTACCTAGTCAGTCGATAAAACTTTCTAGTGTATCTACGCTTGCTGGAGTATTAATTGCAACTGCAATTATGGGTGTATCAGCAATTAGCTTGGTTTTATTACTCTCTGTAAATATTGCCAACCTGAATTTTTTCGTCTTATTCATTGCCATACTTTGGCAAACATTTCTGTATACAGGATTATTTATTACTGCTCATGATGCTATGCATGGAACAGTATTTCCTGAAAACACCAAAATTAATCATCTAATTGGGTCAATGTGTGCAGTGCTTTATGGATGCTTACCCTACAAAGCATTATTAAGGAAGCATTGGATGCATCACCGCTATCCTGCTAGTGATCTAGATCCTGATTTCCACGATGGAAAGAACAAAAATTTCTTTGCTTGGTATCTTCATTTTATGAAGGGTTACGCGACTTGGTCGCAAATGATTTTAATAACCATTATCTATAACTCTTCTCATTACATCTTACATATACCCAGAGCTAATCTCAATTACTTTTGGGCAGTACCATGTATTTTAAGTTCGTTACAATTATTTTATTTTGGTACTTTTTTGCCTCATAGAGAGCCTCAAGACGGCTATAGTGAACCTCACCGCGCCAGAACTATTTCCTATCCTATTTGGTGGTCGTTTCTCACCTGCTATCATTTCGGCTATCATTACGAGCATCACGAATATCCTAATGTCCCTTGGTGGCAATTACCGAAAGTTCATAGGGAGAATGTAGGAAGCCTCTGAGAAGGGGGATGCATGAAGTTATACCAAAACAAACTGATGACTGATAACTGATAACTGTTCCGGTCATTGTTGTGCTTGCATGTTAGCTATATTTGGACTTTCACCAACTTCTTGTAACGGTGGACGCACGCACAAATATAGCAACGGACCAAATAGAGGTACTAATGATATTAACCAGAACAACTGAGGATTCTTAACATCCCGCCGCGCCATGTCATCTTTTAAGAGCGTAGGAAACAATAGGCAAAGTAAACAAAAATCTAAACTCATGACGTGGATAAAGCGGCTAGTTTGCCACTGGTGAACAAAATCTGTCCAATTTCCGCCACTGAAGCCATAAATTACTATAAGGGATGCTGCTATAGTTAAAGCAATACCAGTCAAGCGAGAATCAAGCACTTTGATAAAGGCGTTCTTGTTTCCAACAAACTTTTGATTTGGTTCTCGAAGCGCTAAATAAGGTAACAAAGCAAATGCGCCTACGGCAAAAGAAGCTGTTGCAAAAACCCAAGCACGGATTTTTTGCCCTCTGCCATCAATAAATAGCACACAACTGTATATTGCTGGCCAGACACCCATAATATTGAATAGTGCGACAATAATGGGGTTGATTCCTTGCCATTGACCAATCGAAAGATTTTTAATTAATTCTAATGTGTCAGGCTGATCAGGAGGAGCGAAGATAAAGGCGTAAGTCAAAAATCCTAGCCAAAACGCTCCGAAAGCAATTTTTCTGACCATAATAAGTCGCCAAGCAAAATTATTGAATATCTACTACCCAGTTATATTAGCTGTTAGCAGTTGCATATTCTCTATTCCCTATTGCCTATTTCCTCAAAGATTGAAATAACTTAAAGACTCTGACAGATAATCAGCTGCAGCGGAAACCACCGCGATCGCACTCTCATAATCCAAGCGCGTTGGTCCCAAAACACCAACACTACCTACCGATGTGGTACCCCGACGGTAAGTAGAAGAAATTAAAGAACAAGTCTGTATCGGTTGCAGAGGATTTTCCGCACCTATGCGAACAGTAACCCGTGGCTTACCGCATTCTTCTGTTTCTGGTTCTTCAAATATAAGATGCCATAGTTGTTCTTGTTCTTCCTCCAGCAATTGCATGATTGTTTGTACTTGCTGAGACTGAGAAAATTCTGGCTGGCGCAAAACTTCTGATACCCCGCGAATCATTATTTGTGTAGCAGATGGTGCTAAGGTACGACGAGTAAGTTCTGTAAGCGCTTTTTTCAAAAAGTCTCCGTAGCACTGGAAATCGCGATCCAATTGACTCCAATCAAGGGCTTTGATTTCTACAAGGCTTTTACCCCGCAGATGACTGTTTAAAAAGTTAGAAACAATCTGTAACTCACGATCAATGACCTCTGTATCCAGTTCTGTTTGTTTCCCTTTGGGCAGATCCATCAACGCCGAATGTGTTTCATAGCTATCAGTGACTACGATTAGCATTACTCTTCCAGCTTCCATTTGGACAAGCTGCAAGTGCCGTAGCACTGCGCTTCCGGCTTGAGGCATAGTAATCAAGCTTATGCAGCCACTTATAGTCGCTAAAATTTGCGCTGCTCCTTGCAGTAGACCTTCCAAACTCCTATCTTCAAAATTCAGCCGATTTTGTAGCGCTACTTCCAAGTCTCGTGGTAAAGTTTCAGGGGGTGTAATCAACTGATCTACATAAATGCGATAACCAGAGTCAGAAGGTATACGTCCGGCAGACGTATGAGGTTGGTACAGTAACCCGACTTTTTCTAGCACACCCATGATATTCCGAATTGTGGCTGAGCTAACGCCTAGATTGTACTCCTCTACCAGAGCTTTAGAACCAACCGGTTCTGCTGTGGCTATGTAGTGGCGTACAGTTGCTCGAAGTATATGTTGTTGTCGATCAGTTAGCTGGACTTGCATAAGGATAATTTACTAAAGTAAAGCAAAACTTTAATGAAAGTTCAAAAAGAATTGTAAAGATGGTTTGAAAAAAGATTCATAATAGTAGTGTGGTTACGTTCGCAGATGATTTACATTTCTTGCGGAGGATCAACTCTAAGAAATCTAAAGCTGCTTTCCGTAAGGTTTGTATTCAATTCTCATATAAACTTCCCGATAGGCTTGGAAACCGTGCATCTTGTAGACTATAGCAAAGCATTAGTTTAGGTTGTTGACAGCATCATATGTTACCTTGTAATAACATAATTCCCCCCAAGCTTTGTAAAATCACCACTAAAATAATAAATGTTGAGCGATGAAGTACTTAAGTAGTTTGCTATATCATAAGAATAGCAAAAGTTAGTCGTTGTTAGCCAACTACATAATCACAAAGAGTCAAGAAATCCAAACTATAGTGTTGGATTGGCTGTTAATACTGAGGAATTGAAGGGTCAACAAGGCTTGAGTACGCATCAATCCCACCTGCAACATTCTTCACATTTGTAAATCCCTGAGACGTTAGCCATTGACACATCTGAGCAGAGCGAACGCCGTGGTGACAAATTACCAAGGTTTCAGCGTGCGGATCAAACATAGTTGGGATTTCCTCCGCCCAACTACTAAATTCACTCAAAGGTAAGTTTACAAAACCTTCTACATGAGCGATCGCCACTTCTTGTGGTTCACGTACATCTATTAGCTGAATACCAGGATCATTAGAAGCTAGACGTTGTTCAAGCTCCTCCACACTAATTTGGGTAATAGGTTGACCAAAAGATTGAACTGACATAAAAGGAAACAGCAAATAAGGAACAGAAGTACCCCTTCCTAGATAAATAAGAGCTTGGGTACAGTTATCCGATCATACCGCCCTCTTCAGGCTTAATCCCAATTTAATCTAAAGAGAGCGAAAGTCATAACCGGTACCAGATTTTTTACCCTGTTGGATCTGAACCAAAGATGCTGCTCCATCCTTGCGATCGCCCCATTGCTGAAACTGAACTTTTCCTGTTGCTCCAATAATCGAAAAATTTTGGTTCAACTTCTTCTGTAACCCTTCACGAGTCGGGTTACCTTTCAACCCTTCAATAATTGATTTTGTGGCATCATATGCCATTGCCGTGCGCCAGGTTACATTTCCACCCCAAAGTTTCTTAGCTTTTTCAATAAAGGTACGATCTGGAGTGGAATCGGGAGACCAAAATACAGAGATGACTAAACCATGAAGATCTTTCCCAGAAAACAGCGTTTGATATGTATATAATGTAGGACTGCCAAAAAGCGCTAACCGTCCTTTATTAGCCTGTGCTACCTTTACAGCTTGTTGAATTCTATCTATGTAGGGAGTTAGTAGCAAGCTATCTGCTCCATTTTTAATAGCATCATCAATTACCTTACTAGCGTTTAAGTTAGGATTAGCCAAATTACAAGATACATAAATAAGATTGACACCAGGAGCATCTTGGACGAACTCATTCCTAAACGCTTCATTATCAATGGCATCGGGATCATCACAAATCGCGATCTTAGTCTTGTGAGCTTTTTTAACTATATAAGTAGAAAGTGCGCGTGCTGTAAAATTAATACTAGGAACAGTACGAAATATGTAGTTATTGCTAAATTTACTATTGCTGCTTTCAGTTAGACTTTTAGCAAAGCTGGTTGGCGAGATCATAACTAACTTATCCTGATACACTTTAGCAGCGGTAATAGAAACTTCACTGGCGTTATGACCGACCACTGCCAGAATATTAGAATCGTTGACAAACTCTTTGGCAAGCTGTGTAGCCGTCCCAGGGTTATTATCATCATTGGCGATCTCAACCTGTAAAAGCTTTCCATTAATCCCACGATTGCCATTTACCTCATCTTGAGCCTGAGCTACCCCACGCAGAATTTCTTGTGCTACATTCACGTTGCTACCAATAGGTACGCTCACAGCGATTTTGAGAGCATCGCCGTTACCAGCTTGAATATTGTTTAAGTAAATTAAAGACTCTGGGTCATTGTGATGAGTTTTGAGCGAATTTCGAAAATCATCGGCGGCTTTCAAAAAATTACCAGAAGCAAAAGCTTGCACCCCAGCTTCCTTCTTAGAGTTTGTGTTTGACTTTACTAAAATCCTATTTCCTGAACTAATCCTGTCTAGTAAATTTTTACGATTTATTGCCTCATTTACCCATATTCCTATCAAATATATTACATACGTAATTATAGATATGGCAATAATAGAGAAACCGATATTTCTCTGCTGCCTGGCTTTTGTTTTTTCCGAGCCTTGGCTGGCATATAAAAACTGATAATCCTGATCGCTCAATCTCTTATCAGCTGCCCACTTTTGGGCATCCTGCAATGCTTGTCCTCGCAACAAGCGGGATTCATCTTGATACTTAGAAGCCTCCCATGCTTCTAGTGCTTCGGCATAAGGTCGGAGAGTTGATAATGTTTTTTTAACCCAACTTTGGTCAAAAACAGACTTATATATTGGGTTGTAAACTCTCAACTTGCCCTGTTGCTTCACCACCAATCCTGAGAGTCGCAATTCCATTTGTTCCGGGCTGTCATCTGCTTCTACTTCACCATCTTGTAAAATCCGGTGATATAAACCTATCAGTTGGCCTATACGTTGTCTACTTCTAAAAACGCGATCGCGAATCGTCCTCAAATGCTCTGGCTCATCCTGAGATTCCCAATTATCAATAATTTGGTGTTCTACAAATCTCTTCACCCACTCTGCCTCATTAAAAGCAGAAATAAGACATTGCGAATCAACTATTAATTGGCATAACTTTTGGGTCAGAAACGGCTGTCCTCCCGTCCACTCCAATACCTCTTTTAAAACCGCTTCAGGATTATCTGCAAAATTTTTTAATCCGTCAATTAAAGATAACTTGGCTTCTTCTAACTTAAATCCAGTTAGTTCGATTGCCCGACCGATATTAAACGGTGTTCTCTGTTTATCAACAATTAAATCTGATGGCGTTGCCACCCCCAATAAACAAAACGTGAGGCGGTTGTATTCTAAATTGTCTACTCGCTGAGTATAGCAAGCACGAATAAAGGCAAAAAAGTCGTCCCTCGGGAAATTTAAACTGAGAACACTATCAATTTCATCAATAAAAATAACAATATTTCGCTCAATTTGTGCCAGCATCACCGATTCTATAAACTCTCTCAATCTATCCAAAGGAGGTAGCCATTCGCGTTCGCGCCACCAGCTTCTCAAATTAAGTTCTAGATTAAAGTCTTTTGTCAAATTATTCGCTAAACCAGCATACCACTGTTCAATAGTTACCTGCTGAACACCAACCATTGAAAGGTCAATAACAGTACAAGCAAATTCTTCTAGTTTTAGCCGACGCATCACTTGAACTCGCAAACTAGATTTACCAGTCTTACGGGAGTTGAACACATAACAAAACTGTCCAGCTTTTAGACTTTCATAAAGTTCGTTATCAGCTTGCCGCTCGACATAAGTGGGATCATTTTCTGGTAGAGTAGCGCCAAATACATATTTATAAACCATAGATAAATCTGGTTAATTGCTAGCCATTGGTGACAAATTGATTCTCGTGTTATGTTAAGCGAGCCAGAAAATACTGACGATACAAATTGCATCTTGGACTACAACTGTTTCCTTGTATTCGTATCAAACCCATGCTGTCTAATTTAAATGTCTGAGCAGGTTCTAGTGTTGTAGGGTTGTTTGCTGTAACTACTTGATGCAAAGCTTTTGCTAGTTCTGGATAGGATTGTACATCCCACAACAGTTTTCGCAGATAGCTAACAAATGGACTTGCTTCTGTGGAAGCTATTTGCAAAAGGTTCAAGAGCGTATGTTCCTGACTTTTGAGATAATCAAGAGCGATCTGTACTAGGTAAGGATGTCCTCCTACTATAGCCATGAGTTGCTCAACCTCCTGGCGACTTAACCAATCGAGTCCATAACGCTGTGCTAAATCCTGCACTTGCGCTTGGTTAAACTCTGGCAAAGAAATAATCACTCCTACACCCTTAAGGGGTGAGGAATTGATATCTAGTGAGCTATAAACTTCTGTTGAGTGTGCTACTACCAACCGGAGTTTTTTCCAAATCTCACCTCGGCGATCGCTCCTTTTTGCCATGTCATACCAACCTCGTAACAAGCAACAAAAATCATTGGCAATAGCAGAGTGTTCAAAAACCCGATCCACTTTATCCAAGGCGAGTACCATAGGAGAAGCGCGTTCTACTAACAGATACTCCTCGAAGTAAGCCGTGGTGTTATCGTTACAGCCAAAAATGTCGTCCCAATGATGAGCCAATTTATTAGCCAATCCTAGTGGCTTACCCACGCTTGCACAAAACCACTGAGAGAATTTACGTGTGTCGTTAAATACTGTACTATCTGGTAGCTCAAAACTTAATGTCACAGTTTGATAGTTCTGCTTTCTTGCTTCAACGAGGATCCTATCAACAAGTAAAGTTTTACCCATCTGCTGAGGTGCTTTGATGCGGATGAGTGATCCTGGGTGTTTTATCGCCTCATAACAGCGTTCTTCAATGGGTGGACGCTCTATATAATAAGACGGAATTTCTATTTCTGGTGGTTCGGGGGATGGTTTAGGACTGGGTATTCCAAACCACTCGTCACTAGCAACAATATCCGTTGGTTGCAAATCTAAGACTTCCACAATCTTTCGGACAGAATCTCTGAAAATATTTTTTCCCCCAATGAATCGCTCATAGGTATCGAGATGTATTTTCGCTTTACTTGCAAGCTGTTTACGACACCATCCCTTACTAATCCTTTGAGCTTCAAGTTTTTCTATGCCTTCCTTGGTAGCTTGAACACTTGAGGCTCTGCGATTTTGATTCATTGCCCGCAACCCAGTCTATTGACATTTACCAATACTTTAGCGAGTTTCGAAGCCATTCTCAAGCGCAGATACCTGAAGATAACATATCTGCTCTGATCTGCGGTAATTTGCCTGCTTTCAAGATCTTCCTTTTGTGGATATTCTCATCAATATCAAAGTACTCAAAGAGATTAAAACTGTGCTTTCTCTTAACCGTTATCAATGGACTATTTTTTTAACCGCGTGGCTTGGTTGGGGTTTTGACGTATTTGATAGCTTGCTGTTTAGTTACGTAGCACCAAACTGTGTACCAACGTTGTTAAACTTGCCAATTGGTTCTTCTGAGGCTAAAGCTGCTACCCTATTTTGGACTGGATTATTGACTTCAATTTTATTATTAGGCTGGGCAGCAGGAGGCATTCTGTTTGGAGCACTTGCCGATCGCATTGGTCGTAGTAAGACGATGATACTAACCATACTCTGTTTTTCCTTCGGTACAGCTACTTGTGCTGTAGCACCTAATATAGCATCCTTAATCGTTTCGAGAGTTATTGCCAGTTTGGGACTAGGAGGAGAGTGGGCTGCAGGAGCATCACTTGTGGCTGAGGTAGTCCCAGAGCGATCGCGCGTAGAAGCGGGCGCACTTCTTTACACTTCTGCTCCGGTGGGACTAACTTTAGCAACACTTGTAAATTTACTAGTCGCGGGAGTGTTGTTCAAGAACAACCCTGAAGTTTCTTGGCGCTTTGTTTTTGTATTTGGCTTACTTCCTGCGATATTCGCCTTTTTATTGCGTTACTTCGTTAAAGAGCCAGAATCTTGGCAAAAAGAAGCTAATAAGCCTGCTCCCAGCATCAAAGAACTGTTCAACCGCCAAAATCTTCCCTTAACTCGGTGTGGTTTTCTCACAGCAACAGTAGCTTTGCTTACTTGGTGGACTTGTAACGCTTTTATTCCAATAATTTCTGCTGGTTTGGCGCAAACGGAAGCTCTTAATCAAGGTTTAGATCTGGTGGCAACACAAGCACTTATTGAGAAATGGAAAACTATTGCGTCTAACAGCTTTAATCTAGGGGGATTACTCGGCGCTTTACTGACAGTTCCCTTGGCTAAATATTGGGGGCGCAGAAAAATGCTTTTTCTCTACTTTTTATTATCAGGTCTTTCCCTAATAGTCACCTTTGGACTAGATTGGTCACCCTACACTCGTCTTTACTTATATTTTCCAATTGGGTTAACTGTTTTTGGTGTATTTGGTAGCTTCACGTATTATCTGCCAGAGCTTTTTCCCTCTCGTCTACGAGCAACGGGTTCTGGCTTCTGTTACAACGCTGGGCGAGTTATAGCAGCAGGGGGACCCTTTCTAGTAGGTGCTATCGCATCCAGTGGTTCAAACGCTCTCCATACTGCTTTAGGATTGCAACTCTGGCTAGCTGTTGTACCGCTGATTGGGTTGTTCTGTATGCCTTGGGTGATTGAAACAAAACGTTATTAATTGAATAAGCAGGGAGTGTAATATGGGACCAGTTGTTGGGGGACGTTACGAAATAATTCGTCCATTAGGAAAAGGAGGTTTTGGGGAAACTTATTTAGCCAGAGATCAACATTATCTAGAGCAAACTTGCGTTGTCAAAAAACTTAGAATTCCGACTAACAATCCATTTAATTTGCAGACAGCGGAACATTTATTTGCTGGAGAAGCAAAATCACTTTTCGAGTTAGGAAAACATCCTCAAATTCCCCAATTATTGGCTTATTTTCAAGAAAATAAACAATTTTATATTGTTCAGGAATTCATTCCAGGTCACGATCTGAGCCACGAAATAATACCAGGTCAGCAATTGAGTGAAGCAGTTGTTAAAGAGCTTTTGCAACAGATTTTAGAACCTTTAGTGTTTGTCCATCACAATAATAAGATCCACAGGGATATAAAGCCCGCAAATATCATTAGACGCACACAAGATAATAAAATTGTCTTGATTGACTTTGGCTCCGTTAAAACAATTAGCACGAGAATATCGTCTTATCAAACTCAGCCTTTAACAGTGCTAGTTGGCACACCAGGCTATATGCCAGATGAACAAAAGCTTGGACAACCAAGATTAAACAGTGATATCTACGCGGTTGGAATGGTCGGAATTCAAGCTCTAACAGGTGTAATACCTTATCATCTGCGAAAGGATTCTAATGGGGAAGTTATCTGGTGTAATAGAACAGAAGTCAGTGATGGCCTAAAGGCTATCATAAGTAAAATGGTGCGCTCTAACCCCAAGGAGCGTTACGAATCAGCAGCAGAAGCTTTGGAAGCACTTTACGCCCTACAATTACAACCACCGCCTTTGCCCATTAACTTAACCCTGCCTCTTCAACGACAATCTTTGCATAACAACCCGACCCTTGGTCTTAATCCAACTCGGGTTAAGCCCATAAGGCTTACAATTCCAAAGTCTTGGAGTAAAATGCTTGTATTTGCTGGAATAGTGAGCATTGCGGCTCTCATCGCTATAACAATCCCAACAGTTACATCGTCCCCAACCTGTCCTTTCAAATTTGAAGACCATTTAAGTTGTGGAGAAGAAAGCTTATTTCCTCAAGACTCTACTATACCAGAAAAACAACTTGGTGTTAATGCCTTAGCTAATAAGGATTATAAAAATGCTGCTTATTTATTGAGAAAAGCATATGAAAAGCGGAAAAATGATCCAGAGACCCTAATTTACTTGCAGAATGCCCGGTTGGCATACGAGAATGCAAAAACTGACACAATCGCTGTGTCAGTTCCCATCACTAATAATCCGTTAACAGCAGAGGCAATTCTGCGAGGAATTGCACAAGCTCAAGATGAAGTGAATAAAGGAATAAAGGTAAATGGGAGAGGTTTTAGAATACTAATTGCCGATGATGCTAATAATCCTAATCAAGCCCGAAATATTGCTAAGAGTCTGGTGTCCCAGACCGATATTTTTGGCGTTATTGGTCATTATGCTTCTGAAGTAACTGTAGAAGCTTTACCTGTTTACCAAGGGAATCACTTAGTATTGATTTCTCCTGGGAGTACAGCAGAAGAGATTCGAGACAAAGTCACTCCAAGCGACTTCTTTTTCCGGGTTGTCCCTAACACTACTACAAGTGCCGAGTCTTTAGCTAAGTATGTGCTGAACCACAGTCCTAAGCACCCAACAGCAGCAATTTTTTATAGTCCTGACAGTCTTTACAGCAGATCTATGGAGAATAATTTCCGCACCATTTTTGAAAGAAAAGGAGGAAAGATTGTAAAGCTGGAAGATACAGAATTTAATTTGTCGACAGTCCAATTTATATCCCAACGAGCCATAAAAACCGCAAAAGAAAAAGGCGCTACGGTGTTTGTCCTGTTTCCTGACGGTCAAGTCAACCCTTTCTCTTTCAAAAACACGTTAAGCTTAATAGATGCGAATCAGGGTCATTTTTTAATAGTAGGAGGCTCCGTGCTTTACGATACTCAGGTTTTACAAAAGGGAACATCTGTTCTAGGGGGTCGCTTAGTGGTAGATGTACCTTGGCATCGTTTGACAATTAATCCAAACTCCAGTTTTCTCGAGCGAGCTAGAGAATTATGGGGAACACAAGAGGTCAATGGACTTACAGCAATGGCTTATGATGGAGCTCTTGCTTTAATCAATGCCTTAAAAAAATTAGACCAACCAGACCGCACTCTCATACAAAAGACATTAGTAGATCTTCGATTTATTGGAGCTTCGGGAGAAATTTCTTTTCAAAATGGCGATCGTCAGGAGTTTACAAATCATTTGGTCAAAGTTATGCCCTCTAAGTGCTCATCTTATAAATATAGTTTTGTGCCTGTTGAATATTCTAGTGACCGAGTTGACAGCTTAGGGTGCGATAGTTAACATAAAGTGTCGACGAGTTACGAGAAGCCAGTGCTAGACTAGGGTTCCCGAGCCAATGTTCGACTAGGGTTCCCCGGCTGAAAGCATCTGGTGTTGAGAATTCAGCAAAAATTGTGGGTGTCTGGGCGAACGCGATAACGAGTGTCTCGTTAAGAGGGAACTCTGACTCTGTCTTTTTTCTACAACCCAACTAATTCGCGAGATTCAAAATCTGTCAACTGTTGTGCGATCGCTCTTCTTGCTTCTAATTTAAATACACTAAACTGGTTGCGTAGATATTCTACATGAGCAATTGCATTAGCTTTTTCAGCAGTTAAACGGTTTAAGGTGTCAATAGCTGTTTGATATTCTTGATTCACGAGTAACACTTCAAAGCGGCGGGCTTTGCGTTGAGAATCATTTTTTAAATCTATATCAAAAGCCACAATACGATCTGCATTACCTTCAAATCTATTAATTTGCTGCTGAACAGCCATCAATTGCGAGTCTATTTCATTCACCCTTTGAGCAGCTTGGGAGATCGCACCTGGATAATCACTTAATTGCATCACCATAAGATAACTTTTTTTGTTAAAATGTAAATATGTTGTTAATTGTTATTGAGTGGTTTCTAACAATTAACAACTGACTCTTAGTAACGCACCAAACCCTTATACGTGGTGCGTTACTAAGCTGCTTTCCTTAATTGAGGTTCTCTCATCTCCGGCATATTCAGCGATAACTGTTCACTGTAAGATACTGCGGCTTGTTCTAACACGTTTACTTCAATATTTACGCTCACTAAATAATTGCCTGTATCTGCACCAACAGCTTCAGCAACTATTTTGGCAATGTCTGGGCGTTTAGCAGTTAGTGGATCGCGCAAGATACACCGATCCCATTCGTGCTTAGCAGTCGGATTGAGGCTGAGAATGTAGTGCTTAATCATAGAAAAAAGAACCAATCCTTTAGAAGGCTGTCACAGAGCCTGTTTACCCCTAAGCAGGCTTTGCGATCGCTACTCCTCTATTATAGTACATTTGTACTAAATTGGCTATAAAGTTCTCGTTAAAGAACCCCGCGATCAATCTCACCCAACGGCTTTTAGCCGTGGGCGTTCTGCTTTAATTGGTGTAAATATAGCTCTAGCTAGAAACCTTGGGGGATACAGACAAAGTATTTTGTAAAGCTTCTATTTGCTCTGGTACAACCTTGTAATAGATCCAGTTACCGCGCCGCTCTTTGCTTAACAGTCCCACCTCATACATCACCTTGAGGTGATGGCTAATTGTTGGTTGCGATAGATCTAACAGTTCTGTTAATTCGCAGACACAAGCTTCACCCAAAGGTTGAGACGCAATATAACTAAGCAATTGTAAGCGTGCGGGTTCCCCCAACACGCGAAATAGTGTGGCAATGCGTGTTGCTTCATCCGGGCTGAGCGGTGCCGAAAGTAGCGGAGTACAACAAAGTGAGAGTTTGACTTGTGGTTTCATGCCTCTATGTTGACATCCATCAATAACTAATGACAAGATATTGATAGACATCAATATAGATTAAAATCAATATGGAGGTAGTCTAATGTCTCGCATTCAGATTGCGCTTAATGTTAGTCAACCTGCTGTTTAAGGTGTTCTAGTTCCATGAGTCATACCATTACTGAACCCATTTACAAACGCCTCTCCTTTCTAGATCGTTACCTGACGCTGTGGATTTTTCTGGCAATAGTGATTGGAGTTGCATTAGGCTACTTCTTTCCCAGCATCGAGCGATTGATTCATCAATTTCAAGTAGGAACTACGAACATTCCCATTGCAATCGGGTTGATCCTGATGATGTATCCACCTCTAGCTAAAGTGCGGTATGAAGAATTAGGTGATGTCTTCCGCAATGGGAAAATTCTAGGGGTATCCCTCCTGCTCAATTGGGTTATTGGTCCCATTCTGATGTTTCTTCTGGCAATAACCTTTCTGAGAAACTATCCAGACTACATGATCGGACTGATTCTAATTGGATTAGCCCGTTGTATTGCAATGGTAGTTGTTTGGAGTGATTTAGCGCGGGGTAATACCGAGTACACAGCAGGATTGGTTGCATTCAATAGTATCTTCCAGGTCATTTTCTACAGTCCTTTTGCCTGGTTCTTTTTAAGTTTTCTACCACCATTGTTTGGGCTGCAAAGCAGTGTGGTGAATGTCAGCATTGCTGAGATTGCCAAGAGTGTGTTTATCTACCTGGGTATCCCTTTTCTTGCTGGATATTTCACTCGCTTCTTCTTAGTCAAAGCCAAAGGAAAGAGCTGGTATCACGACGTTTTCGTTCCCAGAATCAGCCCAATTACGCTGATTGCACTGCTGTTCACAATCGTCGTCATGTTCAGCCTGCAAGGCGAAAAAATTGTCCAAATACCGTTTGATGTGGTGCGAATCGCCATTCCGATGCTGATTTACTTTGCCCTAATGTTTGTAGTCAGCTTCTACATGGCATGGCTCCTAAAAGCCGACTACTCCAAGGCGACTAGCGTGGCTTTTACTGCGGCTGGCAATAACTTTGAACTAGCGATCGCCGTTGCTGTTGCCGTGTTTGGCATCAACTCAGGAGCAGCATTTGCAGCTGTTGTGGGACCGTTGGTGGAAGTACCTGCACTGATTTCACTCGTGAATTTAGCATTCTGGTTTGAGCGCCGCTATTTCCGAGTTGCTAGATCTGAAAGACCATAGCTTTGAAAGGAAAATTCGGCGATGAAGCGTGTCATGTTTGTTTGCAAGAAGAATTCTGCCCGATCTCAAATGGCTGAAGGGTTCGCCAAGCATTTTGGTGCTGGAAAAATTGAAGTGATAAGCTCTGGATTGGAAGCAAGCCTTGTTAGACCAGAGGCGATCGCCACAATGAAAGAGGCTGGTGTCGATATTACCAAGCAAACCTCAAAAGCTTTGAAAGACTTCAACCCGGAAGATTTTGATGTAGTGATTTCCCTGTGTGGCTGCGGGGTGAATCTACCACCTGAATGGGTAACAAGGGAAGTGTTTGAAGATTGGCACTTAGATGACCCCGCAGAACAACCAGAGATTTTCCCCAGAGTACGGGATGAAATTAAGGAGCGGGTGATTCGACTAATTGAGGGGGTGCAAGAACCAACCGACGCAAATGATAGACCCTGAAAAACTTGAGAAACACAACAATTAGTAAGACGGGTGGGGAATTAGAAATTCCGTCCGTCTTTACAGTAGGTAGTTTATGTTAAATGAATGAGAATTCCTGCTTGGTCGAAAGCAGTTTTTAGGCGACGGCGATACTCGCGTGCGATCGCCCATTGCTTAAGAGGCTGTGTTTTAATCCAAACACGAACAATGACACCCCGATCTTCAAAATTATCTACACCCAAAACTTGTGGCTTTTCCAAAATTTGGTCTTGCCATTGTGGATCTTGAGCCATTTCCAAGCCAACGGTTTCAATACACTTGAGAGCTTCGTTAATATCCGTTTTGTAAGCAATTGGGATATTTAAATCCACTCGTGACCACCGGCTGGAAAGATTGGCAACAATTTTTATTTCACTGTTAGGAATTGTGATCAAACGCCCCTGAGCGTCCCGCACTTGAGTCATTCGCAGATTTAATTTTTCTACCAAGCCTTCAACAGTTCCCACAGTAATAGCATCCCCAAGAGCATACTGGTCTTCTAAAATGATGAGAAAGCCGTTAATCGCGTCTTTGATCAAGTTTTGGGAGGCGAGGGACACAGCAACACCCACTAAACCAGCACCGGCTAGTAAGGGAATAACATCTATACCCAACGCAGCCAAGGCTAGAAAAATCCCAACCCCTATCCAAATGATGGTAACAATACCTTTGGTAACGACAGAAATTGTAGAAACTCGTAGTTGCAAACGTTGAGAACTTTCTGGAGTTAATAAAGCACCACTGACCACTAAAGCAGCGGTGAAGCGGTCAATAAGGACATAGCTAAAACGCACAGCTATATAAGTCCCCAATGCCACAACACTCAATCTTAAAGGAATTTGCAAAACTAAGAAAAACCCTAACTGTAGTGTTCGCGTGTAGGGAAACAGACCTAGTAAGAATACTGTTCCTCCTCCCCAAATTACTACTTGAGCTAGCTGAAACAGTCGCCTCTTTGCTTCTCTAAGATTACTATTTTCCTGTCGCTTCAACTGTGTAGTAACCGGCGCATCTACTGCTATGTCGTTGACAGATTTTTCTGAATGTGATAGCGCTGTGCGGCGTTGCAATCGAGAGAGCAGCCAACTTGCTACAATCATGCTTATCCCAATAGCACCAGAAAGTTGAGCGTGGTAGATTAAACTTGAAGTCTGTCGCTCGCGCTTTGCGCGTTTCAGTTGTTCCTGTAATTGCTGGGCTATTTGAGTTGCAGCCTCTTGAGGCGAGTCTGTCTGTCGCAGTTTGGCATCATCACTGTTGACAGTCATGAGAAATTGATCATTCACATAAATGACTGGCAATCCATTTGCTGTGCGAACCTGGACATTGATGTTTTTTGAGGTTGATTGTAAGTAATCTTGGCTGATCTGATCTAGTTTTTGTTGAATAAGTTCCAAACGCTCCGTTAGACTCGCCCTTGAACCGGCTATTTTAAAGACACTACGACCATCCAAATACACCGAAGAAGAAATAATAGCTTTACTATCGGTTTCAAGGGCTGGATTAGTGAAAAGTTGCAGGTCAGGTAAAAAGGGAACTTGCGCATCAGCTTTTGGTACAGTTAAAATTGATACGACAATTGACCCTGCGATAGCTAAGAATTGAGAGCGCACTAAAATACCTCCTTTAGCAAAATGCTACTGAGTACGAATATGCTATCAATTAGGCTATAGATGCTCCTGAACCTATTTGAGTAAATATACCCTATAAAAGGGGATAGGGAACAGGAGATAGGAAAGAGAGGGGAGTAGGAGTAAGATTTTTTTATCAAAATTACTGGGTTTAAAACCTCGTGCTTTTAGGACGGCTTTGTGTTAGAATTTGAACATGTCAGTACAAGACATTTAAATAAAACCTACTCCCGGACTGGGAGGAAGTCACGCCCAAAACACTGTAAGGAGATATCAGTACGCCATGAGTGGCAAATGTATTGAGCCGGGGAACCCTAGCAGTAGGGATATTAAGGCTGGAACGTCTTAAGAATCTCCGTCTCTTTAGAGCGGAGAGTGTCAAACCCTTTTCAGTTTGCTGGTAGTGGTCTACTCTATATAAAGTGCATAAATCTTTATGCAGTGTGTTACTTTTTTTGAGGAACTATTTAGTCAGCACCCTGCTCTAAAGAGACGGGGCTTTGTGCCTCTCTCTTGAGATAGCTGACCTGCCTCAGTACCTTGTGTACTACGTTATCGATAAGCGTTAAAATTCCTACTCCGGGATACGCAGCCAGTCCCGCGACACTAGAACCAGACAGTTAACCAGTTCTACGAAGGGTAAGACAGTGCTGTTTGGAAAGTACCGACCGATAACATTGGCAAGGCTAACATTACTGGAGTAGCAAGGCAATTCCCGGCATACAGGGACTCATGGTTGAGTACTACTCCTCTACTCAACCTCCCCTTTTAGGGGTAGCAGTAAAGAATTGAACACGGCGATGAAAATCGCTCGTTCGTTTTTCCTCTCTGGGCTAAAAACACAGAGCTTCCAAACGTATCAGGAGTTTTAAATGACCGCAACTTCTCCCCGATTAAAGCACGAGGTTAAAGACCTCGCTCTCGCTCCCTTGGGAAGACAGCGCATTGAATGGGCTGGACGTGAAATGCCTGTTTTACAGCAGATTCGCGATCGCTTTGCCCAAGAAAAGCCGCTAGCGAATATTCGCCTAGTAGCTTGCTGCCATGTCACAACAGAAACAGCGAATTTAGCAATTGCTCTCAAAGCTGGCGGAGCAGATGCAGTACTAATTGCCAGTAACCCCTTATCAACCCAAGATGACGTAGCAGCGTGTCTAGTGGCTGATTATGACATCCCAGTATATGCCATTAAAGGCGAAGATAACGAAACTTACAACCGTCACGTACAAATAGCCCTAGATCATCGTCCTAACGTTATTATTGACGATGGTTGTGACGTGGTTGCTACTTTGGTTCAGCAACGCCAACACCAATTAGCTGATCTCATAGGCACCACAGAAGAAACCACAACGGGCATTGTGCGGTTGCGCAGTATGCTCAAAGATGGCGTTCTTACCTTCCCAGCGATTAACGTTAACGACGCTGATACTAAACACTTCTTTGATAACCGCTACGGTACTGGGCAATCTACCCTAGATGGTATTATCCGCGCTACAAATATCCTACTTGCTGGTAAAACTATTGTTGTCGCTGGTTACGGCTGGTGCGGTAAAGGCACAGCTATGCGGGCAAGAGGACTTGGTGGTAATGTAATTGTTACCGAAATTGACCCCATCAAAGCTATTGAAGCAGTAATGGATGGTTTCCGTGTACTACCAATGGCGGAAGCTGCTCCTCTGGGCGATTTGTTTATCACCGTAACTGGTAATAAGCATGTCATTCGCTCTGAGCATTTTGATGTCATGAAAGATGGCGCGATTGTTTGTAACTCTGGTCACTTTGATATTGAAATTGACTTGAAATCCTTGGGCGCTAAAGCCAAGGAAATTAAGACAGTTCGCTCCTTTACCCAAGAGTATCATCTCAACAATGGTAAATCGGTGATTGTTCTAGGTGAAGGACGCTTGATTAACCTAGCAGCAGCAGAAGGACATCCTAGCGCAGTAATGGATATGAGTTTTGCAAACCAAGCTCTAGGTTGCGAATACTTGGTGAAGAATCAAGGTAAATTAGAACCTGGTATTCACTCAATTCCTAAAGAATTGGATCAAGAAATTGCACGCTTGAAGTTGCAAGCTATGGGAATTGTAGTCGATACTCTAACACCTGAGCAAATCGAGTACATCAATTCTTGGACTGCTGGAACCTAAGTATTGGTTTTAGTTGAAGAGCGATCGCTCTTCTATAGCAGTTCTCATTTGTGTTAAATACACCCCATTATAAGGGCGAACGCCGTTCGCCCCTACATAATGTATTGCACTCAATCGAGAATTGCTATATAGCTACTTAAGTGAGGTTGGTAATTTGCTGACCTCACTTTTGCTTATGAGGAAAAAACCCTCTTATTTCGTTTTGTGTTAACTACTGTTTTTTCTTCAATCTTGGAGTCAAGTGTTCTGGAATTCCCTCTAGTTGAATAATGATACACGCCAGTTTGTAAGCAAATTCAACAGATTCTCCTGATGACAATGCACTATAAAAGCTCGTTGCAAATTTAATTGCTGCTTTATCATCAATCTCCTTACTCATGCCAATAACGTAGGAGATATGTTGGGCGATCGCACTTGCTTGAACTTCTGAGTAACAGGCATTGAGGACAACACACTCAATATTATCTGCAAACAGCTCGAATAGAGAAGCCAGAGCTTGTTTATCTACTAACCGCTGGTTTCCGGTTTCGTCTTCCAGCACCAAACCGTTATCCCTTGAACCGTGACCACTAAAATGAACGAATTGCGGTTTAAAATCTAGTAGAGCTTGGTATACGTCCTGGACACGCACAGCCCAGCGCTGCTTTAGGTCAAACTCTTCTCGTTTTTTACCTAGTCGCAATCCTGCGTCAATCTCCCTAGCTTCTTCATCCAAGCGTAACTGTGGTGTAGTTTTTGGATTGGATGCAAGAATCAAAATTTTTTTAACCGCAGGGTTATTGGGCTGTGTAGTGGGATTAACATTTTTTATTGCCTTTGCGTTCTTTCCTATTGCGATATTATCAGCCGAGAATTGACCACCACTTACCTGAATCCCATGATTATGACTGCTCATTATATCCTTCTTGTTTTTATTTACTAGCATAAATTATCTATTTTTCAGATTTTCCTCCTGGCGGTGTTGAATGATCAGAGGTCCCTCCTAGTGGTTCTGAAGGACCGGAATTATTTATTATCGCCTGTGCCTCGTCTCCAACAGCGAGGTTTTGAGTATTAAATGATGAATTACCGCTAACAATGACTCCATAGTTGAATATCGCTTTTGAGCTTTCCTTCAAATCAGAAGTATCTATACCTTCACTTTCTAAAAATTCATATAGACTATCTAGGATTTGCCGATTAATCATTTTATAATACATTTGTGTGTCAAGAACTTGAAAATATTGAGCCCAGTTTGTAACGCTTGCTTCTTCACGGATACTCTTGGTCGCTCCATAATTGAAATTAGCAGTCTCTCTAATTGTTCGTTTTATTTTGCTATTTTCCCTTCTACTAAACCAATATTCCTCAACTAAAAATTTGTAAATATTGAATAGAGAAAATGGAAATAGAAATAAGGTATCAGAAAAAGATTTTATTAAAAATTTGCTCATTTTCTTTAATCGAACTTCCGAATATAGTTTATCTATCTTTTGATACTCTTCCTTAACAGGTGGCAAGATAAAATAAATTGTTTCTACAAACAATTTTTGATTGACATTTTTTACAAATCTAAAAAATATTGATAAAACAATTTCTCCATTCCAAATAACTACCTGTATTTGCTTGTAGTAACGAATATTCTCGTGAGTATTTTGGTTTAAAAAACTTTTAATAATAAAATCATTTACACAGGATTTTGGACAACTTAAATGATTAGAGAAAAATGCTTTTCCTCTTACTTTTTGCCCATTCAGAAGAAGCTTATCTGTAATAATTAATCCATCGAAATTTAAATTTATTAATTTGTTAGTTACATAACCATATAATTCTTCTAAATCTAAAGAAATAGCTTCTTCCTGTTGACCAAATAGAGGCTCAGAAGTAGTGTCTACATCGTCTCTCTTCTTGCGAAGAGGGAAATCAAAAGACCATTTATTGTAAAATAGACCAGCACCTATAAAAGGATAGAATCTATCTCCATAAACAAGCACATTTGATGTATCATAATTGCTCATTTTTGGTATTTCTTTCCATAGAGATGGATGGTCTTTACAGAAAGAGTCGATATATTTTTTGAAATGCTTTTTTGAAAACTTTCTTGATATACTGTAATTAATATTCCATCGCCAGACAAAAATGATAAGAAAGGCTAGTGGGTAGGCTAATGGGAAGCAATATAAAAAAGTCAGTAAAAAGATGATTACCGATAATATATATTTTTTAAATGTAGTAGTTTCTTGTGTTTCTTGCTTTTCTTTAACCGTAGTAGTTTTTTGTGTTTCTTTCTTTTCTGATTGAGACACTTGCGAATCAAATCCTTCTCGTATAGATATAGCTTTTTTAAAAAAATTTTTGTCGAAATAAGCAATGGCACAAAGTAAAGAAAGAGGAAAACCCTTTAGTAAAGCTAACACTAATAAGAGAGCGAGACAAACGTCTCGACTTAACTCAAGTCTTTTTGCTAGAAGACAATGCTTAACTACTATTGCTAAATCAAATCCAGGAAATAGAGCAAGAGCTGTATATTTTTCCTTAATAACTTGCTTGATGGCTTCTTCACGAAATTCTTTGTCAGTATAAGCAGCAGCGCAAAGATACCGAGTTACTTCTGTTTCTTTTAAATCCATAGATTTAATAAATTGTTGTTAACTTATTTTCGTTAAAAAGAATTAAATAATAATATTTAACTCTTTTCGATGAATTTTACGAAATCAGCGCCAAACAGATAGATTAACGTCTAAAGAATATCGATTACTCGTTAGCACAACAAGGAGATATGTCTCATCTTCCAATTTAAAAACGTACTAAAGGGTTAGCTTTTCTACTTACAGCAGTTTTGAGACAAATGAGGTACACCGATAATCCAAGGGGGAATGCCGTTTGCCCCTACTAATGTACCTTACACGCCCCGAAAGCGCTGTAAACACACTATTATCTACTGCTAAGCGCTACAGATACTTATTACAAGTACTGTACAAACAAAATTAGAAATGTAGAAATTCATATTCTTATAGGTGTAAGCAAAAACAACTTATGCAGTTTTAAGGAATGAATTTCAAATATCTTTACAATATAACTACACATCACAAACCCTGTAAAGGCGTAGCCACCGGATTCTCGCAGAGTATGCCGGTGGCTACGCCTTTGAATTATAAAAATCCATTCAGCGATAATTGGTAAATTGTAAAGCAACAGGAAAGTCTTCTTGCTTTAAGCGCTGGATCACAGCTTGCAACTCATCTTTACTTTTAGCGCTAACCCGCACAGCATCTCCCTGAATTGATGACTGGATTTTTTTAAATTCGTCACGAATCAATTTAGAAATTTGTTTTGCATTTTCTTGACTAATGCCTTTTTTCAGCTTGATTTCTTGACGAACACGATTACCACTAGCTGATTCTACTTGACCAAAATCAAAAATTTTCTGCGAGAGGTTGCGCTTGGCGGCTTTCTCGCGAAGTATTGTGTGTACTGACTCTAAGGTAAATTCGCTGTCTGTGCTGACTGTAATATTTTGGTCACCTAGCTCGACAGTAGTTTGGGTATCTTTAAGGTCATAACGACCTTTTATTTCTCGCACGGTTTGATCGACAGCATTGACTAATTCTTGGCGATCAAAGTCACTAACAATGTCAAAGGAATAAGTAGAAGCCATAAAAAAATAGTGAATAGTCGTTAGTGAATAGTCGTTAGTAATTAGCCATTGGTCATTAGTCAGATCCAAAGGACTAATGACTAATAACCAATGACTAATCAAAGTAGAATAGTGTTACCACTTTTCTTTGTTCTTCTGCATCTTTACAAGTTTGCAGCAGAGTCCGACTGTCATGAAACGCAAAGCAGATCAACTGTTGGCAACGGGAGACAATCTCCTTATTGCATATGTAACTAGCTTCCGCAAGAGACAGATGATTGTTACCAGGATTTTCCACCAGATGCATGACCTTTTCTAGTTGCTGGCGCGATTCGTTGGACTGGCGTTCCAAGCTTTGGGGCAGAATCACCGTTAACAAATTTGGGTCGGCACGCATTGCTCCCCTAATAGCAGCGAAATTTGTACCTGTAGCGCCAGAAGTGATGACCCGATTGCCTGATAAAACAAGCGCGTAGGTCATCATTTCAATAAGAGTCTGATGGGTAATCGGCACGTGACGCGAACCCAGCAAGGCGATCCGCTTAGAACCTGTTTGCTGGATTGTCGCCAGTTCTTGCGCTAATGTATCTATGTTGTTGACTAGGTCTATTGACTGGCTCAAAGACGGATGTAATCAGATTAAACAACCCAGATATTTTAACAGACTCAGAGCGGAAAGGTACTTTATTATTCTAAGAGTTATGGAATTTTATTGAATAGTCCAGGTTTAGGGGCTGTGAGATTTACAAAAAATCATCGTTCAGTTGTCACGGTACTGAGCGTCCCGAGCAAAAGTATCGTAAGGAAGTGACACGATTTACTAACCGTGGTGATATTTCTTTTGTCGGTCGCAAGACCTTAGATGCACTCAGAGATCGCTTGGGTTTATCTCAAACACAAGCAACTGCAATTGAAGATGAGATCTTGGCAGATGCTCGTCAAGAATTTCAAAAAAAGTTACAACAATATGAGCAGGACTTCGGTGAAGCGCTTCAGCAAGAAGTAGCTCTCAGTACAGAAGAACTCGATACGCTGCGACAAAATCTCCAGCAAATTCTTGGACTAAGGAACGAGGATACAGTACCAATTGAGTCAAGGCTTAGCGGAAGAATAGAAGCCTATAAGCAACATCTGCAAGAGTACGACCTAGCATTAGCTGTAGCAATGCGACAAGAGTATCCTCTTAGTCAGGCTACTCGCGATCGCTTTCAGCAGATGCAGCAAGAATGGCAACTCTCTAATGAAGATGTCGCTTCAATTGAAAGCCTCGTTACCAGCGTTCATTCAGCAACACCAGAGGGTGAAGATTGGTCAAGTCTATCGATTTCTGCTAGTAGTAGCTGTTCGCGTTGTTCAAGAAATGCAAGATCTTCTAATAGTTTTTGTTTGCATTGGCGAACTTTTTCTAGATGACGATAGTAATAGTTTTTATCAAGGAGATTGTTGACGCGCTGTTCTTGTTCTGAGTCTGATATGACACCCGCGAAAGCGTATTTTTCTAGTTCATATATTTCCTCTTGCCATTGGAGTAGTTCTGTCGTTTTTAGTTTTTTAATTTCCTGGGTCATGGTGGACTTCCCTTAATTGCTGCTGTCTGATTAAAAAGTCTTGTGCTGCATCATAAGTAAGTATCATTTCTCCCGAGCCGTTGGTTTCTATAAATCCGATTCTTCTATAGAATGGGCGAGCACTGGGTATTGTTATTGCTTTAACGATACCATTAAACTGGAGGCGTTGACTTTCACGTACTAATTCTTCAATTAGGGAGGTAGCACTTCCTTTTCTGGTTTCAGGTTGTGGACGGGAGATTGTATTCCAAGGTGCGTTGGTGAGACTTTCAATCCCCAAGCCTGTATAACTTTGGTCATTAATTAAGATACACAACGAACAAAATGGACACTGATTTTCCTGTCTCTCTTATTCCTGAAACAGCGCTTTCCGTAGCTGGGCTAACTGATTATATTCGCTTTCTGTTAGAACAAGACGAGCAACTTCGGCAAGTTTGGGTGACAGGAGAAGTTTCTAGTGCTCATCATCATCGCAGTGGGTTATTTTTCACACTACAAGATTCAGATGGAGTTGCAGGGATAAAGTGTGTAGTGTGGAGTAGTCAGTTAGCAAAATTAGTACAAATACCAAGGCTGGGTGAGCAATTAATTATCTTAGGCAGCATTCGGGTTTATCCTCAAAGGGGAGAATATCAGCTTTCGGTTTGGCAGGCTTTTCCCGGTGGTGCTGGTTTACAAGCGCTGCGTTCTAAACAACTGCGCGATCGCCTAGAAGCAGAGGGGTTGTTTGATCCAAAAAGAAAGCGATCGCTTCCAATCCATCCCCAAACTATAGCCGTTGTCACCTCACCTACAGCCGCTGCCTGGGGTGATATTCAAAAAACACTCAAGCAACGATACCCTGGTTTACATGTTTTATTTTCTCCCGCCACAGTACAGGGCGACCAAGCACCTGAGTCTATTGTTAATGCTATTCAACGAGTAGAACGAGATGGACGTGCTCAAGTGCTGATTTTATCTCGTGGAGGAGGAGCAGTTGAGGAATTGGCGTGTTTTAATGATGAACGGGTAGTGCGAGCAGTTGCTAACTGTTCGATTCCTGTAATTACTGGTATTGGTCATCAAAGGGATGAGTCTTTGGTAGATTTAGTTGCAGACGTAACCGTGCATACCCCGACTGCTGCTGCTGAACTAGTTGTTCCAGAGCTTAAAGAATTGTATGGTCAGCATTATCAGCGTATTGCTACTTTACATGATGCTGTTTTTTCCAGCTGGGAAACGGCAAAATACGAGATCGAACAATTGCAAAATCGTCTAAGGCGTTTGCGGTTAGATCGACAAGTACACCAAGAGAAACAAATGCTTAGTTGGAAGCGTCAGCAGCTTGTGCAAGCAACAACCAGACAATTTCAGCAAGCAACCCAGCATGTAGATGTGTTAAGCCAGAAGTTGGCAACTCTTGATCCTAAAGCTGTCCTGAAACGAGGTTATGCGGTAGTCAGACAAGAAAATGGTGCGATCGCTCGTTCTACTCAAGAATTAGCAGTGGGAGAACAATTATGGGTTCAGTTAGGTCAGGGTGAAGTTAAAGTAAAAGTTATAACGAAGCGTGAAGAAGAGAACTTATGAGTTCAGATGATATAACCCTCGACAAGACGTGGAATTACGAAGCAAAGGTTGCTGAGGTAGAAAAAATTATCGCTGAAATTGAAGCAGGCAAGTTGGATTTAGAAGAGGTGTTTGACCAATTTAATGCTGCTGTTAAGTATTTGCGTGAGTGCGAAAGTTTTTTGCAAAAACGACAGCAGCAAGTAGATTTGTTGATTGAGACTTTAAATGAGGAGTGAAGAAGGAGTCAGAATCAATCTTATTCAAATGCTCTCTCTTGTTTCCAATTTAGGTTGCTCTCTGGTGTCCATAAAGTCGTCGGAGAAGAGATTTAAACTATCAAAGAAATTTTGCCAAGGATTTTTTTTGAAATTAATTGTCGTAAATATTTGTTTCGCTTTACCCTGGTTGCCATTTGCTCCTAGCTCCCTTTTTTTTCAAGGATTTTTTCTGATGTAACCGGATAATTTATGGGTAAAATTACAGTGAAAGTAGTTCCTAGACCTACTCCACTTTCTACAGTTATTTGACCTCCATGTAATTCAACTGCATTTTTGACAATAGTTAAACCAAGTCCTGTTCCTGGCAGTTTGCCGGTATTACTACATCTAAAAAATGAAGTAAATAATTCTCCTTGTTCTTCTTCTGGAATACCAATACCATGGTCTTGGATTCGTAAAATAACACTTTCTTGATCACAAATTAAATTGAAGTGAATGTCGCCTCCTTCAGGTGAATACTTAATAGCATTTGAAAGTAAATTTGTGAGGATGTGTCGAAGCAAGTTTTCATCCATTAAAGGGCGGTCTTTGATTGTGGAATTATAGGAACATTGACTAATAAAATGGATAGTATAACGATCGCCTGCGCTAAGCTGTATTTGTTCAACCAAATCAAAACAGAAGTTTACGAGAGCAAGAGGTGCAGGTTTAAACTGTAATTTTCCTGCTTGTACACTACCAGCAATCAGAACATCTTCTAAGATTTGGTTCATATTTTTAACGCTGGATTTAATTTGTCTAAAATAGCGTAATCTAGCGTCTTCTGTTAATTTATGTTGGTGATTTTTTAAAAATTCACAAGATAGGAGAATGCTAGTTAACGGGGTGCGAAACTCATGGCAAGCAATTGCAATAAATCGAGATTTGAGTTCACTAACTTCTCTTTCTCTTTCTAAAGCCAACCGTGTTTCTTCTACCTGTTTACGTAGCATTTCTTGCTCTACAATTTTTAAAGCTAACTCTATCTGTAAACGAGCATTGGTGTCTCTAAGCTCTTTTTCTTTTGGAGTTAAAGTACAGACTAAGTGACTGACAAATCTAGATAAGCGGACAATTTCATCTTTTGCTTGCATTAATAGAATTTTGAGGCGTTTATTGTCTTGATGAACGCGGTCTGCGGCTTCTGCGATTGCTACTCTTAAATTAATCATTAATACAGCCACAACTTAACGATAAGAACAACTTCAAAACTGTCTTGTTTGTCCAGATTTAGTTAAACTTCAAGGGTCGTTGCTTTCTTTTTTTATTATCTCCAATATATTTTATTTCCAGCATAAACATTTTTCAATTTACCTACTCTCGGATAAAAACTCTGAACAGGTAGTAAGGGGTGTGGAACGCTTGGTAGGTGTCGGATTTACAAAATAAGGTTGTGTACTAGTTAAGGATCTACATCTTGCATCAGCCCTACAAACCAGGTAGGGTGAAAATCAGGAAAGCTGAGACTCCTTAATTTTTCGTTCTTAAACCTGGGTTCTCCGAGCTTGCTGAGACGAGGGCAAGATCTAAACCATCACTAGTGCTAAAACACAGCTAGCAGTCTATGAAACAAACACCTCCTCTTTCTATCATATTCCCTGCTCCCTGCTCCCTGCTCCCTGCTCCCTGCTCCCTGCTCCCCTGCTCCCCTGCTCCCCTGCTCCCCTGCTCCCTGCTCCCCTGCTCCCTGCTCCCTGCTCCCTATTCTTGCCAAGAGGTTGATATGACTAAATTTCTATTCGTAACTGATTTAGACAACACCCTCGTGGGAGAGGACAATACGCTCCTTGAACTTAATGGTCGCTTAGAAAAACATCGGCAGGAACATGGTACTAAGATCGTTTATGCCACAGGTCGCTCGCCAATTCTGTATCAAAAATTAAAAGAAGAGAAAAATCTTTTAGAACCAGATGGGCTTATCTTAGCTGTGGGAACCGAAATTTACATTAATGGTAGTAAAGATCCTGACTCAGGTTGGTCAGAAAGACTTTCACCTGGTTGGAATCGTGATTTGGTGGTGTCTGTAGCTACTAAGTTTCCTGACTTAGTTCCGCAACCAGATTCGGAACAGCGCCCTTTTAAGGTGAGTTTTTTCTTGCAACAAACCTTCGCAGATCGAGTATTACCAAAACTTGAGTCAGATTTGCAAGAGCTTAAATTAAATGTAAAGCTCATTTACAGTAGTGGTATAGACCTTGACATTGTACCTAGAAGCAGCGATAAAGGACAGGCAGTACAGTTTCTTCGCCAAAAGTGGAAATTTGTAGCAGAAAAGACGGTTGTCTGTGGCGATTCTGGCAATGATATTGCTTTGTTTGCTACTGCCGAAGAAAGGGGAATAATAGTTGGGAACGCCCGTCCTGAATTACTCCAATGGTACAAAGACAATCGCGCTGAGTATCGTTACCTAGCGAAAAATTTTTGTGCAGGTGGAATACTAGAAGGTCTTATATATTTTGGTTTCTTAAAATGATTAGTTATCTTAAAGGCATCATCGCCGGTATCCAAAGTAATAGTGGTAATCGTAATGTTCTGACAATAGAAGTTAATGGGTTGGGGTACGACTTGCAAGTTCCTGCACGACTGGTGAAACAATTGCCAGACTCAGGCGGCGAAGTTCAAATCTTTACTCATTACCAAATTCGTGAAGAAGTACCATTACTATATGGTTTTGCTTCACCAGGAGAACGAGATGTTTTTCGCCACTTGTTGAGTGTGAGCGGGATCGGGGCTGCTTTAGCGATCGCCTTACTGGACACTTTGGAACTACCAGACTTAGTCCAAGCAATCATCACTGGCAACACCCAATTATTAATTCAAGCTCCTGGTGTGGGCAAGAAAACCGCAGAACGCCTTTGTTTGGAACTAAAAAGTAAGTTGATAGAATGGCGCAAAACAGCAGGATTTTTCGTCGCTACAGGTGGTCCAGCACCAGGAATTCTCGAAGAAGTGCAAATGACTCTGTTAGCATTAGGCTATACGGCAAACGAAGTTAGTCACGCTTTGCACGTAGTAAGTGAAGATATTGGATTATCTAAAAATGCTCTTGTAGAAGACTGGCTAAAACAGGCGATCGCACATCTTAGTGCTGCTGAATATAGCCAGCCTTAGCCCTATGCCCCATGCCCTATGCCCTATGCCCAATCCCCAATCCCCAATAAACTCTCGCGCTGCGTCACAGATTCAGCTACACTGAGTCTTGGTTTGTTGCTTTGTTAGTTGGCATGGAAATCGGACAAAAAGTTAAAGTTTACCGTTTGCGCGATCGCGTTTCTGCTCCTGTAGCTCAAAGACTAGGAAAAGTAGGTACAATTCAGTCATTTAGAATGACTGACGCAAGCGGTGTCGGGGTGGTGGTTAAGTTTGAAGATAATTTTACTACTTGGTTTTTTGAAGATGAACTCAAACTTGTGCAGTAGCGCGGAAGTGCTCATAACTTCCGAGAGAGCTACAGTTTGATACAGAGTGCTAAGTTGGAGTTGAAAAAATCGGCGGTAAAATATAGGAATCAACTAATGGCGCTGATACTAACATTTTTGGGTAAAGGTAGCACAGATCGCACAAAAATTGCGATCGCTACCGCCAAGCTATTAGCAAATCAAGGAAGGCGGGTACTCCTTGCAGGACAGGCTGAACCAACATTGTCAATCCTACTGGGTGTCCCAATTAGTTCTAACCCTCAAGAAATTGCTGCTAATTTGCATCTCGTACAGTTTCAAACATCTGTATTGCTAGAACGCAGTTGGGAAGAGGTGAAGAAAGTGGAGGCGCAATACCTCCGCACACCCTTGTTGAAAGAGGTTTACGCTCAAGAAGTACCAGTTTTGCCTGGGATGGACAGCGCCCTTGTCTTAAATGCCATTCGCGAATATGACGCCAGTGGCAAATATGACGTAATTGTCTATGATGGTTCGGGGGACTCTTCCACCATTAGAACTTTAGGAATGCCAGAATCTCTTAGTTGGTATGTAAGGAGATTTAGACAATTATTCGTTAATTCTGATATAGGAAAAACAATTTCCGAATCACCCCTAATTCAACCTCTGGTTAGCACTGTTCTCAACATTAATTGGAACCCTGATAGCCTTAACGAACCTACTAACCAAGTTAATAATTTATTAGATAAAGGGAAAGCAGCTGTTGCAGATCCAAAGCATGTTGCTGCATTCTTAGTAACTACAGATGACCCTATCGAAGTTGCTACTGCTCGTTATCTTTGGGGTAGTGCTCAGCAAGTTGGTTTGACTGTTGGTGGGGTTATATTCGTATCTTCTGACAGAACCCTTAGCTTAGCAGAAGAATTTACTCCCCTACCAGTGAGTGTTGTTCCCGATGAAAGCACAGGCGACTGGCAATCATTAATAGATGCACTACCTAACTTTGCGGCTCAGGCAGTACAAGCTCCCAAGCCAATTGAGATCGATACCCAAAATCGTCAGGTACGCTTATTTTTGCCTGGGTTTGATAAAAAACAAGTCAAGCTGACTCAATATGGGCCAGAGGTCACTATAGAAGCAGGAGATCTGCGGCGAAATATCGCTTTACCTCCCGCTTTAAGTGGCAAATCAGTTACAGGAGCAAAGTTCCAAAATAATTATTTGATAATTTCGTTTTAGTGGTTAATGGTTAGTGGTTAGTACAACAACTAACCATTACATACTAACAACCTCTACTCCCCATCTCGTATATGCCTTATGTCTGAATCAACGCCCGTTTCCCCAAATCCCAATTCATCTCCTACGCAAGATCTAGGATCTGTTGGAGAAGAAGTAAATCGCGCTGCTGAGCGCACTGCTAAAACAAGGCAACTACTGGGCATGAAGGGTGCAGCGTCAGGAGGAGGCTCCGTGTGGAAAATCCGCCTACAACTGATGAAACCGATTACCTGGATTCCCCTAATTTGGGGTGTGATCTGTGGTGCGGCTTCTTCTGGTGACTACACTTGGACGCTGGAAAATGTTTTGAAGGCAGCAACCTGTATGTTGCTAGCAGGACCCTTAATGACTGGTTATACACAAACCGTCAATGAATTCTTTGATCGCGATATTGATGCAATCAATGAGCCTTATCGCCCAATTCCTTCAGGAGCGATTTCTCTACCCCAAGTCATTACGCAAATACTGGTTTTGGTGATTAGTGGTGTTGCGCTAGCATTTGTTCTAGATGTTTGGGCAGGTCATGAATTCCCCACAATCACATGCCTTGCTATACTAGGTTCTTTTATAGCATACATTTATTCTGCACCACCGTTAAAACTTAAGCAGAACGGTTGGCTAAGCAGCTACGCCTTAGGCGCAAGTTACATCGCCTTACCCTGGTGTACTGGTCATGCTTTGTTTGGTGAACTCAATTGGAAAATTGTAGTGCTTACCGTGGTTTACAGTTTAGCTGGTTTGGGGATTGCTATTGTTAATGATTTCAAGAGTGTAGAAGGCGATCGCCAGTTTGGATTAAAGTCACTACCCGTCATGTTCGGGGTGACAAATGCTGCATGGATTAGCGTGGTTTTGATTGACGTGTTTCAAGCAGCAATTGCAGTTTATCTGATCACTATCAATGAAAATCTGTATGCTGCAATTCTTCTACTCCTAATCATTCCGCAACTCACCTTCCAAGACATGTACTTCCTACGTGATCCTCTTAATAATGATGTCAAGTACCAAGCAAGTGCTCAACCGTTCCTCGTTCTGGGGATGCTTGTTGCTGGGCTAGCACTTGGTCATGCTGGCATCTAACTTCTCCCTCTATAGCAAGAAGTTAGGAGTGAGAAGTTTTTTTAACTTAGGAGACAGGAATAAATTGTTAGATACGTAGGATGTGTTAGCGATAGTTCCGTCTAACACACTCTACTATTTAATCCTAAGATATATTGGAACCCACCGTGCTGCAACTACTGTATTACCTACTTCACACAATTCAATTTTTAATAGTGCCTATTTGCTTTTTTTGTGCATGGGCATTAGTTTTTGTTGTTGCTTCCAGTTTATGGACAGCTGCAAAACAAAGCGTCTCCAGCGCAAAGCAAATGCATCAGATACCCTGTACAAATTGCGAATTTTTTACCGACAACTACCGCCTTAAATGCACTGTCCATCCCCACGCTGCAAATACAGAAGAAGCCATAGATTGTAGGGATTATCAGCCAAAAACTAATGTTATTTTTTAACAAAAGAACTCAGGAGTCAGAAGTCAGAATTTATAAGATTTAGTTGTAGGGTGCGTTAGGCGAAGCCGTAACGCACCTTGAATTTGTGGTGGTGCGTTGCGCTACGTTAAAATTTATTAACATAGCTTGAAATATTACCGTCGATTCACTTATCTACAAACGGTTGTTTTCCAGCCAGCCTGTGTTTCATCATTTCACTGTGTCAACAACATGAAACAATTGCAGCGTTATTACTTCCCTATCACCCAAGTATTTGCTTTATGGTTAGGAATATTTTTACTTTGCACTTTGCCAACTTACGCCCAGCAATCAGTAAAAAGTTCGTGTTCTGAGAAATTTGTTGCAAGCAAGTGTGTTGGAGATTTATCCCAGATGATACCAACATTGAGACAAGCAAATGTTGTGTATTTGGGAGAGACTCACGATAGTTCCAAAGACCACCAAAATCAGCTAAAAATTATTCAAGAACTCTATCAACATAATCCTAAAATCGCGATCGCAATGGAAATGTTCCAGCGACCTTATCAAGGGATACTGGATCAATATATTACAGGAAAACTAACCGAAAAAGAACTTTTAGAGAAAAGCGAGTACGAAAAACGCTGGCGTATTCCTTGGGAAAATTACGCCCCTATCCTGCGGTTTGCCCAAAAGAAACAATTACCTGTTTTAGCCCTAAATACTCCTTCTGAAATTACTCGTAAAGTTGCTCAGCAAGGCTTAGAAAGTTTAACATTATCTGAACGCCAAAAGATTCCCCCATTCTCAGAAATCCGTACTGATAATAAAGAGTATCGCCAAAGCTTACTTGCAGTCTTTCAGCAGCATCAAGCCGTCAATAATGGTGGTAATAGTAGTGATGTTGACCGCTTCTTTTTAGCACAAGTCCTTTGGGATGAAACAATGGCAGAAGGTATTGCCAAATTTCTAAAATCTCACCCAGATTACCAAGTGGTGGTATTAGCTGGACAAGGACATGTTGTTTATGGTTATGGTATTCCCAGTAGGGTTCTTCGTCGTCTCAAAGGTAAGGTGATTCAGCGTTCTGTTTTACTTAGTCCTCCAGAAGAAGCAAGTACTAAAGATAAGGCGATCGCCGACTTTATCCTTGCTGAAAATTAATACTTAGTGCTGTGCTACAGCGGTAGCTCGATCACAAATTCCGTACCTTCGCCTAGCGTAGAATCTACCTTGATCGCTCCGCCATGTTTTTCCACAACAATTTGACGAGCGATAGCGAAGCGCTGCGGCGAAGCGCCGATCGCCAATCCTAATCCTGTCCCTTTTCCGACGGCTTTAGTTGTAAATAAATGATCAAAGATTTTAGCTTTAACCTCTTCTGTCATCCCCTTACCATTATACCGAATAGAGATCTCAACTTGATTCTCAACCATTGCTGTGCGAATCTTGATTTGCTGAGGATGAGCTTTAATATGTTGAAAGGATCGAGTTTTTGCCATATCATCAAACAAAAAACTTCCTTGTCTGCTTTCCTTCCTTGTTGTCTTTGTCTTGCCAGCACCCAGATGTAAAAAACCTTCCCTTGTGAAGGGAAGGAACCTTCTTGTGGAGACGACTCCGAGCGTCATGTGTGCTACTGCACCTCCGCACGACTTTCACGTCGCACTTGCTCGTTTTAAGAAGGTTTTTTCCACGACTAAATTTTACTGAGTTGTGCTGAATACAACATCTACCCAGTAATTACTAGAGTTATAGGTGGAGCTAGGGAAAGCAGAAGTTGAACCATAGTGATAGACACCGTTACCCCCACTTGTGCCATTGCTTAGAGCGTGCAGTGGTGCGTTATCTACACCAGAGTTGGCAAAGTACCCCTCATCTGCTGAGTAATGACCAACATTAGTATGGTAAGAGGCAATATAGGTTGTATTGGCTGTAATCGCTACAGGGGTAGTAAAGTTTACCTGTTGCCAGCCTGAAGCTGTCTCGTTGGTAAAAGTTGCACTCGCAAGCTTTGTCCCACTACTGTTCCACAGGGTACCAGTATGTGTGCCTGTGTTAGTGATACTCTTGTAGAATCTGATGCTCTTAATATAGCCGTTGATATCAGAGCGGAACTTGACACCTAACTCGGTCGCTGCTGTATCAGGGTCTGCCACTACGGTAGGAGTCGCTGTGCTATTCCAAATACTACATGGTTGTTGTGTAGAACAAGTCCGTGTTCCACCAACTGTGACAGCAACCCCTGTTCCAGGTGTTTCGATATTGCCGCTATCATCTACAGCCCGACTTTTGATAGTTACTGAGCCACTGATTGAAGGTGTCCAGGTGTAGCTCCAGCTGGCACGTCCATTAGCTGGGTGCCATGTTGTCCCGCCATCCACCGATACTTCGACACCGCCGACAACACCGCCACCTGTATCACTTGCCGTGCCACTGATTGTAACTGAGCTACCTGTTGGCACTGTTGTGCCAGCCGTCGGTGAGCTGATCGTTGAGGTGGGGGCGCTGTTGTCTGTTGAGGCAGTGGCTAGTACTAGGCCGGTCTGCAAGGTGGCAGGCTGCACGCGCATGTCAGCGAACAGATTAACAGTTGCCTGTTGCATCCGCACATCTGGGGGGGCGCTGCCATTATCATGCTTGCTATCAAGCCCCCACGACCACTGATATGTTCCTGTTCCAAACACTAAGGCACCACTGCTGTGTTTGTAGAGTGTTAGGTGGTGAGTGGCTGTACCCGAACCATAGGTTGACCCGTAGTCAAGAAGGCGCTGCGACACGTTCTGTGTAGTGGTCGACAATCTAAACAAACCTGGGGGTCGGAAGCCGTTATCAAGGTCTTCATCCCACTCTGCACCCAATGTTCCATTCGGAAGTGTGGCAGTGGTTCCTGCTGCAAGATTTGCGATGCTCGTGTTGCGCCAAAAGCGCATCTTACCGTCAGAATCAGGGACAGTGATGGCATAGCTGCAGCAGTTAACAGTGAAAATAGTACCACTCAGGGCATTCTCTGGACGACCGCCATTTGCAGGTGGACTGAAGCGAGGATCGCGCCAAGTACCAGTCCATGTGGGTGGATCAGCCGGATCGATTACCGCATTCGCATGGGTCTCTTTGTAGGAGACTAGCGTGCGATATGGTGTATTTGACCCATCAATGCTGTTTTCCCACCGGGTCTTCCAGAAAATTTCATTGCCGCTAAAAAATGCCAGATGAATACCTACACCTTGAGCCGCTTCAACATTACTGCGCTGTTGATTAGACCAATACTCATCATGACCGACTGATAAGAAGACCTTATGATTTTTGATCAAGTTACCTCGGCGATCGCTATCTACGCCAGTAAAGTAGCTGACATTGTAGCCGTTAGCCTCTAGCCATCGCACTAGTGGATACTCAGCGTTAAACAGCCAGTCGGTAGCACCGTCGTATACGCGAGTGTTAAAAGGGCGATTGTAGCTGACTTTATAGGCATTTTCTTTAACACCTGGTCCTCCTATGTAGAGGTTTTTGCCGCCGTAAGTGTTATAAGCATGCCAGGTAGTATCAGAAGTCTGGAATAGTAGGTCAGAGGTGCTGCTATCTTTGCGGACGATAAAGACCATGTGGCTAGCCCCCCCAGTGTCTGGGCGCACAAGCTTCACCAAGTAGATCCCTGATGTGGCATTCGTCGGCACAGTCCAAGATGCGGACACGTTCCAGTTACCGCAATCTATTAGTCCAGTTGTTGTATCGCTTAAGCAGTTTGGCTGTGTTTGTGGCACACCTTGAACGGTTGCCACCTTACGAGCACCTGTGCCGTTGTAGTAGCCCAGTCGGTAGATGTTAAGGCTGTAATTGGTGGCGTCGGTCTTAACCTTGAAGGAAACGGTTTCCCCTGGTTGAAAGCTGATATCAGTAGCGAAGCCTTGGATAGTTGAGTCACCATCACCGCTGATGTCCCACTCTGAGGCTGGATTGCCTGCCAGACAGTTCTCAGCGACGATCTCGTTAGCAGGGGAGTCGCAAGGACCTACTGCAAACACTTTCTCTATTTGTAACTGAAAGCCTTTGTTCAGATTTATCACCAGCAATGCTGTGAACAGCATGATGGCGATCACGCGAATAAGCCTTTTCATTTAGTCTCCTTTGTATCTTGATAAAACTTACAGCGCTTTCGAAGTGCGTGAGGTACATTAGTAGGGGCAAACGGTGTTTGCCCTTGGACTATCGGTGTACCTCATTTATCTCAAAACTGCTGTAGCTAAGAAAGGCAGTCCTACATATACATTTTGTGGATTGAAAAAATTAGTTATCCCTTCTACTTTAGTAGTCTGCCTATGTAATTCAGTATAAGTAGGGGAAACAAGAGCATTGCTTTTTGGACTTGGAACTTCAATTTTAAAGTTTTAAATTATGATAAAGCGACATAAATTTCTAAGTTTAATTACTGGTTTTGTAGCAGCTAGTACTATCAGCATAGCTTTAAGTTTAAATTCCAAAAAATATTTAACCATTAATCAGAAACGGAGTCTACCCTTCTTCTTAGGTTGGTATGATAATATTAACAATATTGATGTACCAATCAAAGTATATTCTCAAGGAATTGACTTATTAATGCCTTATGTTGAAAAAGAGAACAAGGAAAAAATTCAAGCATTTTTGGATGCTTCTAAAAAAACACCAATAAAAATTCTGCTTGAGATCTCTCGTTCTTTAATCGAATCAGAAAATATCTCAGGAGTGAAAGAGTTTATTCGTACTTATAAAGATCATCCTTCTGTGTATGGTTGGTATCTTTATGATGAACCAGAGATACCATCTAGACCAATTGCTTCAGATTTATTAAAAAAGCTATACAAAGCTATTAAGGAAGAAGATAAATCAAAGCCAGTAGCGTTAGTTTTTGCCTACATATACGAAATTGAACCCTACAGCGATGCAATGGATATACTGATGTGGGATTTTTATCCTTGCACACAGGAAGTTGCAGAATTTCAATGGGCAAAATCTTACCGTGACCGCCTCAAGTACGTCGCTTCCCTAGCTGATATTAAAAAGAAAAAATTTTGGAACGTAGTACAAGCTTATGGTGAGAATAAGTACAATAAACGATTACCAACAAAGCTAGAATTTCGCTATATGTTTTATTTATCAGTCTTTGCAGGGGCGGACGGGCTGCTATTTTGGATACACTACCTCTCTTCACCTTCCTGGAATGAGTCAGTTTTGTATCCTACTATTAAAGAATTCCGAGAATACATTCCTGCAATCGTTGAAGGAGAAAATTTAAGCAATCCAGTACAAGTAAACAACTCAGAGATAGAAGTTAAATTATTTCCTATTCCTAATACTAAAAAACATTTAATGATAGCCATTAATCACAATCTGATTCAGATAAATTTCACAGTAAATCTCACTCAGAGGTTAGCTGGCAAAATAGTTACTTTTAAGGAAAAAACTATTACTAAAATATCCAATGAGGCAAGTTTTAGTACTCTTTTAAACCCTTATGAAGTCAAGTTGTATAAAATTGTATAACTTTAGGATGGGTTAGCGATCGCATAACCCATACAGGTGTAGTGCTTCATGTCTCAAACGAACCTACATGGTTTGCAATTTAATTAGTTGTTGATATTTATGAGCCTCTACTAAATAACAAATCATGCTCGTGTTTTTGAGGGCTGCTCTGTATTAATTACCAGTTACTAACTTGCAAAACTTGATTGCGGAACAATTGATAGCCATAGCCAGCAAAGTGAGAAATTGGCATACTTAATAAAGCAATTCCACAGAAAAAGAAACGACTAATGAATGAAGGAACTTCGTGTTCACTGCCTCGCCAAATTTCCGAATTAAAGCTTTTCCAATGTTTTAAAGTAACTCGCAGACTCTCCAAAAAAGGTAATAGTAACCCTCCAAGAATTACTAATTCCATTGGCAAATCTAATTTAGTAAAAAGAAAGTCAACAATGAGAAGCAAAAGAGCAGTAGATATAACTACAAATGGTAATATACCTCTCAATTGCAGTATTTTGGGGTGTTTTGTACTGGTTAAATATCGACCTCGACCATATCTGAAATATTGAAGAATTAATGACTTGTAAGATTTTCGCGGGTAGTACCAGACACGAATTTTTGAGTCGATGTAGATTGCTTGCTCATTTTTAGCAATTAACTTCTGATTCAATTCAGAATCAGCATTAGTAATTTGTGTTGGATCAAATATAGTTTTATCAAAGTTCAAGCTTATCGCTTTATTGGGATTATCTTTAACACACAAATCGTGTAGCTCTAATAAACTCTTTTTCCAAAAGCACCCTAAATAAACAGTATCTGCGTAACCGCTATAGTTAGGGTTTCTATATTTAGCTCCACCATTTCCAAGTAAGCTCAAAGATGCAAGTGCAACACCTGCTTGAAAGGAGTTTTCAGCTACAAAGCGCTGCGCTCCACCAACATTACAAGCGTTTGAATTTTGCAAACCTTCTACACATCTTTCGATGTAGTCAGATGCATAGTCAGAATGACCATCAGCTGTGAGAAAAATATCACCTGTACATTCAGATAAAATTAAATTTAGACCGGCTGGTCTAGTTTTTTGAGAATTGTGTAGTAGCTTGATGCGTACATCTTCAGTTGAGAGTTTTTCAACTATTTTTTGAGTACCATCCGTGCTACCACCATCAGCAACGAATATTTCTATTATATATGGGTAATTGCTGCCTAAAAATCCACGCACAACTTGTTCTATTTTTGCGGATTCATTGTAGGCAGGGATAGCAATAGAAACTGTAGATACTGTATTTGACATGGTTGTATTTATCTCTATCCATTCGACCTAACAATAAAAAAGTTTTTTCACATTCCTAACTAAACTTGAGCTACGCTAAGTTCACAACTTAATAAAAATGCGGCTACTTCTAAAAGGATTATTTAATTAATATGAATCAAATATTAGTTAATGTAATCTTTAATCGATTCATTTTTTAATGCAAAAGGCGAGCTAATTTTTAAATCACTCTTTAGCAGAATCAATGTATTTAAAATGCTAATTATAAATTTTTCATGGATTCTGTTAGCCTGTTTAAGGCGTATACCTGATTGCTCAATAACTCTCTTCCGTGATTGACTTGAAACACCCCCTGGTTGACATTTTGATATAACAAAAGGTAAATAGAATATTTCTATATCCTTCAGCATTCTGAGAAATAATTCATAATCCATAGAAGTTTTAATAGATTCATCGAATTTGTAATTTCTGTGCAAAGACGTCTCGCAAAAAAAACCTTGGTGAGGTAAAAACATAAAGTATTTTAGGAAATTAGATGTAAGTTTTGGTGGATAATACAACACCTCTTCTTCTGCATAATTTGAGGAGATTCTACCTCCGACGCCACACTTCCATTTATGTGTCAAATAGCTTTTAACAACTTCAGAAACAATAGTATTAGAAACAAGTACATCGCCTGCATTTAAGAAAAAGATTAAATCACCATTACTTCTATCTAAACCTTTATTAAATGCACTAGATATCCCATTATCTATTTCTGAAGAATAAACATATTTTTTAGAATGGGTATATGACTCTAAAAGCTCTTTACTTCCATCATCAGAATCTCCATCAATGACAATATGCTCTATTATTTTATAGTCTTGCTCTTTGACTGATTCCAAGGTTTTTTGTAATCCTTGGTAATTATTTTTCGAGATCGTCACTATGGATACTTGGCAATAGTTCATATTACTTATTACTTATTAATTTTTGAGTATTTGTTCGTAGATAGTTCTGGTTTCGGCTATCATGCGCTCAACTGTAAATTCCTGCACAAATTTTTGTCTGCCTGCTTTACCCATCTGTTGACGAAGATCAGGAGATTGAATGAGAGTAGAGAGTGCATCAGCTAGTAGTTGTACATCTTTAGGCGGCACTAGTAAGCCTGTTTCACTATGTACAATTTCCTCTGGCACTCCATTTACATTAGTTGCAACAATAGGTAAGCCAGCACGCATAGCTTCTAAAATGCTGATAGGTAATCCTTCATAGTGAGTGCTAAGAATAAATATTTGAGACTGAGTTAACAATTCGGACACATCTGTACGATCGCCTAAAAAAGAAACCCGATCTGCAATTCCCAAAGATTGTGCTAAAGCTTTGCATGATGACAAAGACGAACCACTACCAACCAAGTCAAGATGAAGAGTATGGTTCGACAGCAGAGCGATCGCGTTTAGTAGGGTAGCTTGGTCTTTCTGCTCATTAAAACGTGCCACCATAATCAAACGGGGTGGTTGCTGTGAAGGATTGGCTAGGGAAATCGCTATATTGTCAATGCCGTAACGAAGACAAACCAATGAACTTTTGCTGCCAATACCAAGGCTTTGTGCCAACAGGCGATCGCTTTCCGACACACAAATCAGCTTGCTAGTAATAAGTGCCGTCAATTTTTCGGCCAATAGTGCAATCATGCGACGAGGTATGGGTGTTCCAGAAGTAAAGCCCCAACCATGTGCTGTAAATACTGTAGGAACTCTGCAAATCCATCCAGCAACACGCCCAACTACCCCAGCTTTACTACTATGTGCGTGGATGATACCTGGTTTAATTTTTTTTATTAATAAAACGCATTCTTTTACTGCTAATAGGTCACTAAATAAGCTGATTTGACGGGTCAGATTTGGAATTAGATGCACAAACACTCCAATAGCACTCACATTCTGGGTTAAATGACCTGTGCTACCCGTTGCTAAATGAACTTCGTAATGTTCATGAAAATTGGAAATCAAATCATAAACATTCCCCTGAGCGCCACCCAATTCAGATTTTGTAATTATGTAAAGTAGTACTTGCTTATTATTTTGCATAAACAATTTAATAGGGTAAATTTTCTCTTATAGAACCTTGGGCAATGTTTTTGATAAATAACTCACCGAATAATTTTTTTGATAGAAATTCACAGCTTCTCGATAACACTTCTCGTAATCACTAATTTCCATGCTAAATAAATAGTTTATGCATTTTAATATTGAGCTTTCATCATTAAAATCAATCAGGAAGACAAACTCTAAATTTTTGAAACAAGAAAAAGCAGGAATATCATTAATAACTAACAACTTTCCATAGCTTAATGCTTCTGCTATCACACCACTTTGAGTAGAGAAAGAGTAAGGAATTACAAGAAAGTGCGTCAAACCAAGCAAGAATTTTTTAGCACTATTAGACATATAGCCAGGAAATCTAATTATTAGCTCTTTATCATAATTTATAGACACATTTTTATCAGAACCAGCACGAATTAACCGAGCTTTATCTACATAATATTTATTAACAATATTTGCAAATTTTATAAATCCTTGAGGATTTTTATCTTTTACCGCTGTACCTAGATAGGAAAAAGTTTTGACTTTTTCCCAATTACATCTCAGTTCAAACAAGTTCCTCTCCAAAATCTCATCAGGAACAGACATAAAAGTAAGATTTACCTGACAAATCTTCTGATTTTCAACAAAGCTTTTAGCTTTTAATACAGCTTCATTACTAGGTAATAAAACTTTAGATGATAAAAAACCAAACAATAAGTTAGAGATATAGACTAAAAATGCTTTAAGAGGATTAGTTCTTCCCTTCTCTAATCGAGGTTCATGCATCATATAATATACTCTTAAATCTTTAGAAAGAATAATACATATAGTTTTAAGAATAAATATTAAAGCCAAATACTCTAATCGTATTTGAAATAAAAATAGCGATATTACCTCGTCTGATGATAAACTTACTAAGTTTTTTACTAGGTAGAAAATTGTTCCAAGAGTAATACGATTTATATTTTCTATATGAGAATTACTATGAGAATTACCAAAAATATTACATTTTAACGCTGCATTAAAAGATTCTGGGCAATGATTTAGATTCGGATTTTTAGGAATGAAAAGGTATCTTATATGCATAGTCATAGAAACTATTTTTTTATTTATTATTTATTTTGATAAATTATAAAAATTCAATCGCCATTAATTCTGTCTAAACCTTTATTAAATGCACTAGATATCCCATTATCTACTTCTGAAAAATAAACATATTTTTTACAATGGGTATATGACTTTAAAAGTTCTTTACTTCCGTCATCGGACTCTCCATCAATGACAATATGCTCTATTATTTTAGAGTCTTGCTCTTTGACTGATTGCAAGGTTTTTTGTAATCCTTGGTAATTATTTTTCGAGATAGTCACTATGGACACTAGTCAGTTATTTATATCACTTGTAATTAATTAATTAAGTTTAATACAAATTGATAAAAAAGGTAAAAATGTTCAGTTATTGGTGTAGTTAGCGGTTGACCATTCCAAAAAATCAGATAACTTTCACTACCCTCAGGTTTTATCATACTAGAAAAAAAATAAATCATCCTGAAAACAATTGACCAAAGCAATATAAAAGTATCATAGCTACCATCACGTTTTTCGGAAGAGAGAGTGATCATATAAAAAAAACCAGGTATACAAAAAAAGATACTGGTAATTCTCAAATTAAATCCATACGTCAAAGAGCCAAAATAAAGCAAGAGAAGCAGAAAAAATGTTGTAATCCATCTTATATGAATTCTATTTATTTTTCTTATATCAGATTTCAAGATAAATATAGAGATAATAATATAATCAAAAATAGGACGTACTTGATTTTTAATCTTATCTCCAAAACTAGAACCATCATCACCGCCACCGCCATAAGTATCAATTTTTTGAGATACAGATCCATCAAAAGATGACACTGAAACTGTAAAATCTAGGAGTGATTTCATTATCACTGACGAAAACAAAAGTATCACGCCAAAAGAAATAATAACACCAAATCTATTATTAAAATATTTATAAACAAATTTCAATGGATTTAATGCATTAATAAATTTATACTTGAATAGTCCAGGCAAAATGCCAAAAATATAGATCAAAGAAGACTTGTGTGTCCAATAGCCGACATAGATAAAGATACAAGCAATTACGAAATTGTCAACATAGATGGCAGGTATTATAAATATCCATGAATAAATTTGCCTCATCCAAAATAGTTGAAAATAGTATCCTTGAGTCGTCACATTAATTAATATGATTAATGGATAAAAAGCGGGCATAAATAGCATGGGAAATACGGTGAATGCCGTATTCATAGTCAACGATTGAATGAATAAAAAACTCAGTTTACTAGATCCTATTAGTGGACTCAAATATTTAGGCAAAATGAAAGAGACTGGTTCCATTTTTATATCTGAAATCGTCAACCCCGTCTCCTTACGAAGCGAATCATAAATATCAAGATATGTAATTGTATCGTTAAATGGCTGAAAGCTAGCTATGTGTGTAGTTATTGTAAATAAAACTATTAAGATTATAAATATATTAAATACAGGTTTTTGATTTCCTCGTATTTGATTTTGGGAAATATTAATTTGGCAATATGCGAGTAGAAAAACTACACCAACTAAAGGAATTATAGTCCAAATAGCTAGACCAAATATCAAAATAAACTTTTTAAAATCGCCAAACAAAGAAAAAAATTTATGTATTGAATGGATTTTATTTTTTTCTAGCACAAATTCAACAAGCATAATTATATAGTTACTCAGTTTTTTTGTATATTCACCGCTTCCTTATAAACTGTAACGTACTGCTGTGCTACCCGAATTGGATCAAACATATATTCTGCGTGACGACGGGCTGCTAAACTAAGAGATTTACTTTCCTTTTGTTGCTCTATAACCCATTGAATTCCTGTTGCTAAATCTTCTACTTCGTATGGTTGTGCTAAATAACCTGACACTTTATGATCAATCAAATCAGGCATTCCTCCAATTTTGAAGGCAACAGTAGGAGTGCCACAGGCTATCGCTTCAACGACTGTGTTCGGTAAGTTATCTTGTCTAGAAGGTGCAACAAAAACATCAGCAGCAGAATAGAGTAGAGCGAGAGAAATATCATCACCGAGATGACCCGTGTATCGAAGTGGAAAACCCAATTTAGGAACTTGTTCGGGAACTGATTGTCCAAAAATTACTATTTCGATATCTTTTAACTGTTGAGTTTCAAGAAAACTGATGGCTTGTAATAATAAATCAATACCTTTGCGAGGATCGTTAGTTCCGCCCAAAGCCCCAAATAAAATTAACGATCGCTGTTGAGGTAAATTCAAAAGCTTTCGTGCTAATGTTTTTTCAATCGGACGAAAGCTATCTAAATCTAGGGGATTAGGTATTACTGAGACGGGAAAATGTGGCATCAATGCACTATTACGAACACAGTCTGCTAGCCACTTACTAGGACAAACAATATGAAAAGGATATTTCCAGTTACGTCGCTTGCGTTCCCAAGTCCAACGATTTAAATCGAAACCAGACTCGTCTTGTGGACGGTTATGTGATCGATAACCCTGACGCCAGCGAGCATTAAGTCCATCGTTTGTGTAGTGTTCTGCTCCACAAAAAGCCCACATATCGTGGAACGTCCAGACTATCGGTTTACGAATTTGACCAATCTCACTAATAGATAAAGTTTCTGCACCCACCCAATGAAGATTTATGACATCTGCATCGGAGGCTTGGAAAGACTTTACCCAATTAGAAGGAAGAATACCAGCCGAATAACGACCTGGATCGCAACTTTTGATGGTTTTTTTTGCCAATAAACCAAGACCTGTACGAATTTCTGTTGTTATTCGTCCGATTTTGGCTGAATTACCTGTAACTGTCGAATCGTCAGAGATTTTTGACAATACTTGCATCCGAGAGTTTATTTTTGCTTGTAACAGACAACGATGAATCCGGTAAGCTGCTCGTGCAGCACCTCCAGATAAATCAGAATAACTAGCATGAATAATTTGCATTTTTTTCATTGAATGGTTAAACATTAATAGGTCGAATATTCTAATTATTTGAAATTGTTGATTGTTTTTCTGAGCTTTCTCTCGACACGTTTCAAGAGACTTGGCATGTAAACGTGTTCTCTTGTGAAGCGATCAGCTTGGCGATCTGGGATCATGAAGGGCGGATGTTTTAATGGGAATTGCATAGCTTGTGTCGGAACATTGGAGCGTGGATCGCCTCGATCTGTTGTATTGGTTCCATCCAGATCGAATCCCAGATTAGAGATCAAATTGACTGTGGGGATAATGCTCAAGGCATTTTGTAACCAGCAACAGAGCATCCATTGATAGTCCCAAGTATCAAAACCATTATAGATAGATTGAAAATTGGTTTTCCAAAATTGGACTTCTCTAGGATTTCTGAGAATATCTTCCAACCAATGATCGTCGCGAATAGTTGACCACTTTTTCATCTCGATATCGTAATGTTGCCACGCCCTACGCCAGGTTGCCCATCCCCATATTCGGGCATAAATCGAAAAGTAATAGCTATCGTGAGTCTGTCGATTTTTGGGATGGCTCAAGGGGGTATTATCTCCAGAAATTGTCATGACCCGCTCATCATGACGGTAATACCTCAATAATTCTTCGCAATAGGGAAAAAATGTGGGGTGAGGTAAACAGTCATCTTCTAGCAGAATAGCTTCTTCAACGATGTCAAATACCCAAGAAAAAGCAGTGGCTATCCGTTGCTTTATCCCCATATTGACGTCAGAATAATTGGTTAAAACTTCACAGGGCCAGTCTACGCGGTCAATGATAGCTCGCGTTTCAGCACATTTCTCTGCTTCGCCAATGCGATCAACACGAGATCCATCAGCAGCAACTAGAAGTATAGGGGGCTGGGCTTGACGAATGGCTTCAAATACCTTAAGCGTATTATCGGGTCGGTTAAAGATAATAAAAGCGACTGGCGTTTTCAGTTGAAAAGGAGACATTTACTATACTTTACCTCTGGCGCGCTTGACTCATAAAGGTTAAATAATAAAATATGATTGCTTTAATTTAGGAATGTAATTGCTTGCTTCTACTTTTCAATTGCTCAAATCCTGCTTTGGCAATGAAGTAGATCATTTGAGCAAATATTTCTGGTGAGGCATTACATCTAAATGCTTCTATAGTTTGTGCAGTCCCTGCTGACACATCACCAGTAATAAACATACTGCCTGCAGTTCTAAGCGCGCAGGTTGCAGAATGCTTCCGATTTGCTCCAATTAGCTTGTTAACACTAACTTCAGGAAGGTACAAAGGTAGGTAAGATCGAACAATTTCAAGTCCTCGACGTACATCTCGTATATTTTCTCCGGTTCGCACCATTTTGCCAGTACTAGATCCAGAATGGAGTCGATAAATTGCAAGCGGTTCAACCTCATACCAGACAGGATAATTTGCAGCGATCCGAACCCACATTTCCCAATCTTCATACCAAAGAAGCCTTTGATCAAATCCTCCCAGATCCTCATATACATTACGCCTTACAACAATAGAGGGAGTTTGAACATATTGTTTGACGACAATTTTTTCCAACCAATTATTGAGCGCACCGCTTTGAGGTTGTAATATTTTAGATAAGTATTGCCAGTGTCCTGTCTCATCCATAAAGATGTGACGACAGAAAGCGGCTCCTATTTCTGGCTGCTTATCAAATCCTTGTTGCATCTTGCGGTAAAAGCCTTCCCGAACACAATCATCACCATGCAAAAGATGGATGAGTTTTCCACGCGTTCTTTGTAAGCAGGTATTAAAGTTCTTAACATGTCCAACATTTTCTGGCTGGCGATAAAAACTCACGCGATCGCCTGCTAATTCTCTAACTACAGCTTCGGGTTCATCCTTAGTGGAGTGATCATCAACTACTTCTATTTGCATTATCTCTGGACCTGGGTCTTGGGCTAATACACTTGCCAATGTTTCTTTTAGGTAGCCAGCACAGTTATATGTTGGGATCATGACAGACCATAATGGACGATGTACCCCCTCTGAAATTGGTAAGATTGGATCGCAATACTTACTGTTATTAATCTGGTTAATCATAGCCATATACATCCAATGAATGATACCTCTTTTGTTACTATGGGGAAAGAAAAAAGGAAGTTTAACTAGCAAGAGAGAAACTAACTGGATAAGCGCGAAAATTATTCATGAAGTTAATTAATTTTAAGAAGCAGCTTTTTATCTCAGGAATGTTAAAGACTGTAAACCAAGGTTGAAGCAAACAGTAAAAAAAAATATATGGTTGAATAATTAATCTCAAGTTATTTAATGCGCTCTTCCATGTTGTGCCGGGCTCCCAATCAGGATGTTGATTATATGGAGCAAAGTTAGAGGCACTTACTGGGGGCTCTGGTAAAGTAGATGTTTGGGTTGACTGGTGATAAAATCGAAAATAGGTGGCTTGAATACTGACGAGAAGATAGGCACTAAAAATTAATTCCCACCACCGTTCGATACTTTCATAATTTGTTAGACGAAAATCAGCCCAACCCAGTTCATTTTTCACCTGTTTAAAACCATATTCAATCCAGTTTCTTAAACTATAAAGCTGAGCTACATTGGACGATAAATCAATTGATAAATTAGTCATAACATACCAACTTTCGTCTCCGCTTGGGTCAGGACTATCGTTATTTCTCACGACACACAAGACGATCAGCTCATTGAGTGCATAGTTAATTTTATCAAGACCATAAATATATTGAGTAATAAAAGGAAGCCTCAGCAACATGACCTGTTCTCTTGGCTATGTTGCTACTATAAATATTCCCCGTTCCACACGCCACGTAATGCCTAAATAAAGCCATCTTAGGGTGGAAATGATTGAGCTAGTACTGAGTTCTATAGGATTAGTTTATAGGGTTATTTTATCTGCTAAAATATTTGAGTCCCGCTAGTCACCTCATTGCTATCAATTTTTTTAAAGACGGCATATCCATTACGGAGTGAAGGATTTTGATCAACTAAGATATAGTTTGTATCTGCAAGTAGTTTATGAATGTTACTAAAGTTTTGAGGTGTATTAATATCCTCAAGAAGGATAAATTTTGCTCCATACAGTTGATCTAGTTCAGATAAAGCTCTGAATTCAGAACCAGCAATTAATACAATATCAAAACAATCAATTTTATTATCATTCTTTATCTGTCTTATACAATTTTCAAAGATTTTATTTTCTTTTATACATTCAATATCTTTGCATAAAAGATCTAAGTCATCTTCCCAAGATGTAGAACTTAGATCTATATGTAAAGTGTCGATGAACTTAGTAGCTTCGTTTTGGTTGGATAAGTTTTTGTTAGAACTAGGTAAGATATTGTGGCATTTGACAAAAGAATCGTGGACAAAACGCTTTTGAAGTTTCAGAAATTGAGGTTTAGGAAAGTTGACGCAGAATAATGTGGGCTTACTTCGATTTTCTTGAATTCCTGCTAAAGATGCCTTAGTACTCCCTTTTTCTATAGAAGCTCCAATTACTAGAGACGTCTTAATGTTCTCTTCACGTATTAGCTTTTGAACAGCAGAAAAAAATTCATCATTCTTCATAATCGATAAAGAGTAAGGCAGAAAGCAACCAAATAAAGTTTCTAAAAAATTTAAAATTTGCAATGTTCTTGGCTTTAATTTAGATAAAAGACGTCCAATTAACGTGATGCAAAAAGGTTTTGCAGTGATTGACAATTTGTATATTTTAATTTTAATTATTTTCTTAGTTTTGTCGTATTCAGTAGGATTAAGCAGATATTCAATAATTTTATTTATTTTTTTTTTGCAAAAATGTAATATTTCTTGTTGCACCCGTTGATAAAAATAAGTTCCAATAAAAAAAGGATTTTGAATCCTTTCCAAAGGTTGACATTTTGACGAAACTGCGTTACCTAATATTTCTGCAAATTCAAACTGATTGCAGGCTTTGAACACCATACAAACATTGTTAATCCATTCATTAAAGTTTGTATTAGGCAATTGTTGAACGCTAGCACGGCATTTTGATAAATCACCATCTAGTACTGAAATTTGATGTTTTGGGTTTTTTAGAACTTGAATTACCCAACGAGTACGAGCTAGTTCCGGATGACAAAGTGATGGAAATTGCTCAGCACGCTTTATTGCGTCTTTTAACTTTCCTTGACAAAGGAGGGAAATAATGAAATATGCCCACTCTACTGGATCAGGAGTAGAGGCTTTGTTGCTTACCAGTGTCCACTGAATGGGTTGAACAATCCAATGAAGAGCCGCTTTTGCACGCCCTTTATAGAGGTTACACATTGCCAGACGTAGCTTTGGTTCTGGCATATAGTCTATATAATTCAGACAGCTTAGGTATAAAGCTTCTGCTTGATCATATTTACCTGCCCAAAGCTTTTCATCACCTTGATGTAGAAGTACTCTATCTAGTCCATTACTAATAATATGTGAATTTCTGATTCCTGATGATTCTTCTACAATAGTTAGAGGTTCAAAGGGGCCTTTCTGGACAATTCTTTGACCTGATTGTAGTATTCTGTTGAGATTGAACCACTGTAAAATTTGGTCTCGTTGTTTGAAAGTGTGCCGAGACTGAACCAGTTGATATCCTGCGTTAATAATCTTCTCAAGCTCCTCTGGGTTTTGAAACAGGTAATCAATTTTATCTAACACATCAGTTTCATCAGCAAACACACAATTTTGCATATCAACGAAGCCAGCAGCTTCAAGGGCTGGAGTTTTTTCCGTAATTAGACAAGATTTACACCCTGGAATCTCAAAATGTTTACGTACAACTTCCTTTGCCATCGTTCCGCACGCTGGCACAAACCAAGAGGCATTTATGGTGGTAGCATACTGATCAGCAAACAGCATTCGTGATGCTGTTTGCTGATCGTAACCTAAGTGTGGGCAAGTAAGCGATGGATAATACTGAGATAAGATCTTTTGAATTCGGTTTCGCCAGGGATACAGTGATGAATAACGGCCAGTAAAAAGTATTGGTATAATTTTTTTGTGACCATAATCTTGATATATATTAGGGTCTATAAAATTGGGCCAGACAAATATCTTTTCGGCAACCTCTGGCATGTATTCAGCTAAGGGAACAGAAATAGTAAAGAATGTTTGTATACCCCACTCTTCCATATCTGAAAGAAATGCTGAACGGCAACCACAAAAGGGATCCCCGTTATAAAAACCTAGCTTTGGTATCTCTGGATAAGCAAAAGTGTTTTTAATGTTTCTGTAACAAGGAGCGCTTTCAATACCACTTTCAAAAAGAGTTAGATCTGGTTGATAGGTATTACAAATCTCTCTATAGTCACAAGGCTGACTAATCACGATCACCTCAAAGAATTCCGATAAGCACTTTATATGCTGTTGCTTGTGCAACAGCATGAACTTGGCTCTGTCTTCAAGTATCCATTGAAAAAATACAAGTCTTGGCTTAGTAAGCTTATCCATGCAATTTGCCTCATGTATAAACGATAAAAATAGTAATGTATTAATTGACTTTTAAGTGCTGCTTAATGAGATAGCTACGTTGTGTTCTCCAAAGATTAGGTGCATACCGACTAGCTTTCTCTATGACTAACCCGTCTTAAATCTGAATCCCAGTTTTCAGCATAGCCGCCACGTGATCTTGTTCCTGCTCAGTCATCTGATGAAAAAGTGGTAGAAGAACAGCACAATCTTGTGCTTGCTCACTTTCAATTAGGCGATTGCACCTTCCCATCTCACAATCACAATTGCCCCTTTCAACACCACACGACCAAGTTTCAGTGCTATATGCAGGCTCACGATGAGAACACATGATTCCCCGTCGTGTTGCTACCCCAGCATCTAGCATTGCCTGCATCACTTGTTGCTGTTCACAATTTTTTGGTAACCTTACACAGTAACTTTGCCAATTACTCCTTGCCGATTCAGGTTCAGTTGGCAACTTCAATCCTGGTATATCTGCCAGCATTTCATGGTATCGCTGTGCTAGGTAACGACGACGTTCCACAATCTCTGGTAGACGTTTAAGTTGTTCTCGCCCAACAGCTGCCTGGATATCAGTCATCCGGTAGTTGTATCCTAAGATTGGGTAAGATTCAAAAATGATTTGTTTTGCGCCGTGGCGAACTGTGTCAGGAACACTCATTCCGTGTTGTCGCCAAAGGCGAAACTGTTTATCCCATTCGGGATTATTAGTGGTAAGCATTCCGCCGTCGCCAGTAGTAATCACCTTGCGAGGGTGAAAAGAAAAACAGGCAATATCTCCATGTGGTTTACCAATTTTCTCCCACTTTCCATCCCAAAGAATTTCACTGCCGATCGCACAAGCAGCATCTTCAATCACTGGCAAATCGTAGCGCCGAGCAATATCCAAGATGGCTTTCAGATCACAAGGCATACCCATTTGATGGACAATAAGAATAGCGCGAGTGCGATCGCTAATCACATCTTCAATTAACATCGGGTTGATGTTGTACGTTTGTGGTTCTATGTCCACAAACACCGGTATTGCCCCACAATAACGAATGCTGTTAGCAGTAGCAATATAAGAATGGCTGACTGTAATCACTTCATTCCCTGGTTGCACTCCTACAGCTAAAAGTGCCAAGTGCAAAGCTGTTGTACAATTAGAAACAGCACAAGCATTTTTTGCCCCTACGTAAGCTGCAAAATCCTGCTCAAAGGCAGCGACTTCTGGACCTTGTGTTACCCAACCAGACAAAATTACACGCCTAGCTGCTTCTGCCTCTGCTTCTCCCATCCAGGGTTTAGCGATTGGGATATTTTGTATTTTTTCAGACATTAATTGTTTCCTTCGCCTGTTTTTCAGAGCGCCACCAATTCACTAATCGACGTAACCCTTCTTCTAAGGAGACTTGTGCTTCAAAAGCCAATAGTTTTTGAGCCTTGCTCACATCTGCAAGTCGGCGCTGTACAGGGTTAACTTTGCGTTCTGATCCATATTCTGGTTGCAAGTCCGATCCCATCACCTTAGCTAAACTATGGGCAAGGTCATTTAAACTAGTTTCTACACCACTAGCAACATTAAACACTTCGTCTGTAACATCAGCTTTAGCTGCTAATATATTAGCTCTTGCGATATCTTCGATATAGACGAAATCCATAGTCTGTTTACCATCGCCAAAAATCAGTGGCGGTTGACCTGCGGCGATGCGATCCATCCATCGAATCAATACTTCAGTGTAAACACCGTAAATATCCATACGCGGTCCATACACGTTGAAATAGCGCAAGGCTACATAGTTCAAACCATACATCTCATAGAAGCTGCGCAATAAACCCTCATTAAAGACCTTAGCTGCACCGTAGAGGGTACGGTTATTATAAGGGTGGTGAGATTCAGTGGTGGGGAAATCCTCCGCCATGCCATAAATCGAAGCAGAAGAAGCTGCGACTACTTTTTTGACTTTAGCATTGACTGCAGCTTCCAAAACATTAAACGTGCCATCAGCCAACACTTCCAATGCCAAACGTGGTTCTTCAGCACACTGTGTGATACGGATTGCTGCTTGGTGAAAGACATAATCTACACCTTGCATGACTTCCCCTAAAAGTTGGCTATTCCGAATATCACCTTCAACAATGACTAGGGAGCCATGTTCTTTGGTCCAAGCCAGATTCGCCAGCCGTCCGCGCGTGAAATTATCGAAAACAATAATTTCTGCAACTCCCTCTTTAACTAGCAAATCAGCAATATGGGAGCCAACTAAACCGGCTCCACCTGTAATTAATACGCGACTATTTTGCATTTTTTTAGAAAAAAGAGTCTATTTTTTGTGTAGATATTTCTGGACAGTATAAAAGTAATATCCAGGAATCAAACAAAAAACTGAAAAAACTTCGGTTTTTCAGTTTTTTATAAAAGCAGAATTTTCTTGTTGTAACTCAAGAAACCCGTTTTTGTTGTCATCACATCTTAGTCACAAGTTCGGTCTTCTTAGGAAGAAAATGCAAACTTGTCGACCTCTAGATTGGTAACTTTTGCCAGCTTACCGTTGTTGACGTCCACCGTAAACAAGGTGTTTTTTCCACTATTATCCTTAGCAAGGGCGTACAGTTGATTAGAAGAAGAGAAGTTTAAGTCTTTAACATCGTTAACAAGAGGACTTCCTTCAAAGCTGAGTGGGGTTAATCTCTTAATTTTGACCTTGCCGGTAATTGTAGCTTTTTCTTGCAAGTTTATCGAGATTAAAATAGGAATTCCTTCTGAGGAAGTCTCGGTTGCGAAAATATTTCCCTTGGCATCTTGGCATAGATTAGAGTATCTCTTGCCAGACATTAGTGGGGGTAGATCGAGAGAATCGCCAGAAGAAATTTTACCTGTTGTGGAATCGATTATCCCAAAGAAAAAAGGCGGAATGCCCTGGTTTCCTACGAGACAAAGTAGTTGATTCTTGGAAAGACTAAGCAAACTTTCAACTGTTTTGTCGGAATCTGCTAAGCCTAGTACTTTTTTCGATTTGAATGTAGGGTTCTTAGCACTCCCGACAGTAAAAATCAGATGGTTGAAATAAGCATCTTTCGTGTAAGAGACCGTAGAAATTACTAGATTTCCATCTCCAAGGGCTGCCAATTTCGTAATCCGGTCAGTTTCAGGGAGAGAGATGGCTTTAGATTTTTTTGGTGCGGGCGATGTATCTTCAACAGAAAGAGCTGGTGCATTCGTCTTAGAGAGAACATTTCCCGTCGACTGCTCAACAGTGTTGAGTTCTACTAACGGACTTTGGTTTTCACGGTCACGAGCACTAGACGAATTAGGATTCTTTACTCCATAAAGAGTTTCCCCGTTCGAAGCTGTACTCTGAGCGAGCGTCTTACTAGAGAGACCAACAACAACAGTCGAAGTCAAACTCGCAGCTGCCAACTGGCCAAATTGTCGGCGTTTCAACGGTGACACTATATATACTCCTTGTGAGATACTTTAAGGAACAATGAGGTTTGCATTTGGGGTCTGGGGTCTAGCTCCCATATCTGCTAGGATATTGACAGTCATTTGCTTGGCGCGGGTATCTTCGCGACCTGGATTTACACCATCACTGTCTAGCCCCCACGCCCACTGAATAGTGCCAGCAGCAAAGACCTTTGCCCCACTACTAGGCGTGTAGCGAGCTGATTGGGAGTGTGTATAATCTTGGTTGGCAGGAAGAGTTTGTTGTCCCACAGGTTCGTCATATGTTGGCAGTACACTAGCAGGTGTTACTGTTGACTGGGATAATGTCACCACACCTGAAGGAGTAGATCCATTATTAACGATAAAATCCCATTCATAGCCCACTAACAAACTTAGCTGATCTCCATCCTTGAGTCCGGTATTTGCATAGTAAGAATCGCTGCTGTTGGCGACAACAAAATTATAACCGCCGTAGACATTACCTGTGTCACTGCCGTACATGATTCCTAATAAAGCGTTTTCCGGTTGTTGGTTCTGAACACTACGGAATTTATTAGTGGCTGCTGATGAACCCTGCTGTTGGGCAACCGGGTCTAATGCCCAGTCTGCTTTATAGCACGCCATCACCCGATTTGGGTTCACTTGTCCAGCAGCGGTAGTAGAACTTTCAAACCTCACTCGCCAATAGCCAACATTGGCAGAGAAAAATGCTAAATTAATTTGGGCAGCGCGAGCAGCTTCAATAGAGTCACGAATTTCTTTAGACCAGTACTCATCATGACCAACAGACAGAAAGACTTTGTGGTTGCGCAATGTTTGTCCGTTGGTATAAACATGCATGTTGTCAGTGTAAGTAACATTGTAACTTTGGGATTCCAACCAACGCACCATATTATATTCCCATCGCAGGGGTGAGTTCCTCTCATTGTCAGGGTCGGAGGTTTGATTGACTGCCTCAGAGTATGGGCGATCATAAGAAACCTTATAAGCCTGCTGCGCGTTAACGCTGTTATAGCTGTACAAGCTGTGACCCCCAGTCGTGCTATAAGCTAAGACAGTAGTAATGCTACTTTGGAACAGAATATCAGCAGTGTTGCTATCGTCATAAACGACGAACCACACGTAGGTTTGTTTGCCGGTTGACCCATCAGTCAGCTTACCAACATAAAGACCACTAGTCCAGTTACTGCCCACCTGTAGGGTGTAGGAAGTTGTCCAGTTACACTCGGTTAGGTAGATAGTAGTATCTGTGGTACAGGCGGGTTGGGTTGTACCATTGAGGGAACCACTACTCAGCATCAGCCTTCCTCCCGTGCCGCCATAATAGCCCAAGCGATACACATCAATGGTAAACTGTCCAGCTTGTCCAAGAGAAACTTTAATGTCGAGTGTTCCCCCTTTACTAACATTAGTCGCCGAGGTGTAAGCAGCAATCTCGCCACTACCTGGGTTATTAAGTCTCCAATTAGTCGTGCCAGGATTTTGGTTTTCCAACCAGATGGGGTTGGGGTTGACCGGAGTTGCTATAGCCGAGAAGGTTATACTGCCGATCCCTGCTGCCGTTGCGGTTACTACCACCCCATCAGGACCAGAGGGTACTGATCCTAGTGTCAAGTTTGTACTTGCTTGACCACTAGAATTAGTTACTGCACTGGTTGGCGAGACTGACCCCCCGCCATTGGTAATAGCGAAGTTCACGGTGACTCCTGACTGAGGATTGTTTTGAGCGTTTAGTACTTGGACGACTAGAGGGTTGGGTAGAGTTGCCCCCGTGTTACCAGTCTGATTGTCTCCACTAACTTTAACCAAGCTACTACCTGCGATAAAGACGATGTCGCGATAATAGTTACTATTCAGGTAGGAACTAGTTGGGAAAGAATTTGGACTGAGATTATACACACCATTGTTGCCGTCAGCTATTGTGCTGAGGTCGCCGTTGACGATGGAACTAGCTAGTTGATTTTGAGTGTCGACATAGTAGGAGTTTGCGTTGACAGAAACCACATAGGTTGTATTAGCCTGAATAACAACTGGTACACTGAGAGCCTGCTCCTGCCAGCCAGAAGCTGTCTCGTTAGTAAAAGCAACGCTTCCAAGGAGAGTTCCTCCTGCCGTCCAGATCTTGCCAGTGTGAGTTCCTGTCTCACTAGCTGCTTTCCAAAAGCGAATTGAGGTAATCTGCCCTCCTCTAGCACTTTTGAATTTCATTCCTAATTCATAAGAAACCCCATCAGTCAAATTTGGAATGCTTGGGACTTGAGTCGTGAATATCTTTTGGCTGGTCACTGGGGGGTTTGCAGTAGCAGTAAAAGTTACGCTACCTATTCCGGTTACCGTAGCACTGACAGTATTAGTCACAGGACTGGTTGCCCCAGCAGCAGTTCCTAGTGTTAAAGTAGTATTAGCTTGACCACTAGCATTAGTTACTGCACTTGTGGGTGAGACTGACCCCCCGCCAGCGGTAACGGCAAAGTTCACAGTCGTCCCAGATTGAGGATTACCAGCAGCATCTTTAACTTGAACAACCAAGGGGTTAGGTAAGGTAGTTCCGGCATTACCAGTCTGATTGTCGCCACTAGCTTTTGTAATGGTCGCAACGGCAGCAACAGAGAAATCAATATCGCGATAGTAGTTAGTATTCTTGTAGGAATTAGTTGGAAATTGTCCTGGAGTCCCACTAAACAGCCCATTATTACCGTCTGCCACTGAACTGAGAGTTCCATTGGTTATAGCGCTAGCTAGTTGATTATCGGTGTAGACGTAATAAGCATTTACGTTGACGGAGACCACATAGGTCGTATTAGCCTGAATACTAAGCGGCGTACTGAGAGTCTGATCCTGCCAACCAGAAGCGGTCTCGTTAGTAAAAGTAACGCTTGCTAGGAGAGTTCCTGTTGCTGACCAAATCTTGCCGGTATGAGTTCCTGTTTCGCTAGCTGCTTTCCAGAAACGAATGCCAGAAACTTGCCCTGCTGAGGTGGTGCGGAATTTCATTCCTAATTCATAAGGAACGTTATCGGTGAAATTTGCAACACTTGGGGCTTGATTAGTAAAAAGGGTAGTCATTATTCAGTTGGATTTATGCAATTGAGCCAAAGTAATTCATCTAACTTTCTGCCGGAACTTAAACAAAAATTAACTGTAAATAAAGCCTATTTATGCTTTATTTGCAGCAAACGTATCACGATTGAGAGTCAACTAATTGAAAAGACATAGCTGTTCTAAACGCTTGTAAAACTTTAGTGAAAGTTTTCAAAGACTTGTTTGCACAACTAGATTTTAATTTGATGGCATCCCAATCAACTACTTGCACCTGATATCTTTTAAGAGTAGGAATTACCAATTGATACCATATGTTATTTTCCTACTTCTATAATTAAGATTAATACTTTCTCTATAACCATAAATGTCAATTTCCAAATTAAAGAGTAACCTTAGACTAAGCTTAAAATACGCAATTATTTCGTACAATACTTTTTTAAATTTGTAATTTCTTCTTCAAGAACCTGGAGACGATTTAGTAAATCAGACTTACTTAAACCTAAAGTGCTTTTTACGGACTTAATGACATTTGAAGCTGCTGTTTTTTCTCCCTTATCCCACTGCACTTCCCAAATTCTTAGAACGCCATCACCTGTAAGAACGTCGACATAACCTTTTGATTTCGATCTGGCAATAATTCGACCAGGAACGCGTCCTACATAAGTAGGAGGATCATCCACTGGCTTTGCTTGCCAAATTATTAATTTTTTTCCCTGAAAGTAGGTGTAAGCGCCAGGGAAAGGAAATACTAACGCTCGAATAAAACAGTCTATTTTTCTCGTAGATTCTGACCAATTAATTTCACCATCATCTGGTAAGCGAGTACAACAATAAGTAGCTTTAGAGCTATCTTGTGGTATTCCTTCACAGCCATCGAAGGCTTTAACAAGCGTTTTTCCTAGGTGTTCACGCTGAATTTCGTTGAGATTGTGATATAAATCAGCTACTGTAGCCTCAGAGGAAATTGGAATCAATTGTTGAAATAAAATATTTCCCTCATCCAACTCCGGAGAAATTCTATGAATAGTGATTGCTGCAAAACGTTCATCATTGATCATTGCCCAGTTGACGTTAGCACGCCCTCGATACTGAGGTAAAGGTGAATAATGAACATTGATAAAAGTACACAATTCAATTATTTCTGGTGTTAAAATTTTGTTATAAGAGGAAACTACTACATAGTCTGGCTTTAATTGTAAAATTAAATCTTTAATTTGTTGTTGTGAAACTTCTGTAAAAATAGGAATACCGCTCTGTTTTGCTAAGATAATTATTGGGTCATCTGTGTAAGATTCAACATCTATATTTCTCACTATTCCTTGGATATTACAATTAGAAATTAAAGATTCCAAGGCAGTTAAAGTTGTTATACCTAGACCGATTAAGAGTACATTAATCATTTAGCTACCTAGATTGTAACAAAGGACTGATTGCATAAGGTAAGAGACTTTAAAGAATGAATTCAAAACATGTTTTTTGAGATAGCACCGAAACCTTAAAATAGTGCGTTACCGCTCTACCTAACACACCATAGAATACTTAATTTTTTTCATAAATCAGATGGGATTCCTATGGCAGAATCTGTCAGGATAGAAATCTTAAAAGTTTACAGCAGTTGTACAAATTCTAGAGAATCTTGATTTAACTCGGAAAATTGTTGTCGCCAAATAACTTCAGCCGCTTTAAAGCCTCCTGTTTGCAGTCGAATGATGGGTTCTGGCCCCACTCCTGATGGCAAAATAGCCATATGTCCCGGTTTTGGCTCTATTTCTGGGTATACAGGTATGTTATGTGATAAAAACGTAGAACGGTCAATATCGCCCCAGTATTGAGCTACTACACACCCTGGCCAATACTTGGCGATCGCGATTATATCTTGAGCGGATAATACAGGCTCTTGTCGTGGTTGCAGAGCGACTACAACAGCATCGTAGATTTTGTCTGTAGAGGCTACCGTAAGACTTTCTACCGTGTCTACAGTTGCACCGGCGTTTATTAATCCACGTTGTATAAATGAACTAAAAGGGTTATCACACAATAGCAAGATGTTACTTGTATAAATAGCAATACCAGCATCTAGTAAGAGCTTAATTGCCATGATACCTAGAAACGAAAAAACATCCACTCCTGGATGCCGTTCATTGACCCCTGCAACTTGGATACCTCGTTGACGACAGACATTAAGATCCACATCTTGGGATCTAAATTCCCACGCCTCATACATCAAGCCAATAACTACTGTTGGTTTCATCCACTTAATCATCTGTTCATCAATAGGACGCACGTGTCCGCTATTGGTGATAATGTCTGCTTGGGCAACGATAGTTTTGGTTTTTTCTTGGCGAAATTCGATGCGATCGCTCACCCCTGCAATCTCTGCTAGCTGTTGTGTCCGCTTTATCACAGATTCTGCAGTACCGTAACGGCTACTACGGGTAAGTGCGAACACTTTTTCAGCCCCTGCCATAGCTGCCAGTACAGGCGTAACGATGTATGCTCCTGTAGCAGCTTCTGTCAGTATAATTAGACTGTCAAGTTGGAGGTTGCAGCGTTTAATTGACTGCTCCATAAGGATGACAAGACGTTGGGAGTTTAAACCAGGAGGGATATCGTTCATTACACCGTCACTCCCTGAAGAGTGCTTGTGAGAGTTTCAGCGATGCTATAAATTTGGTCTGTTGTTAGTTCAGCATACATTGGCAGTGAAAGTTCTTCCCTAGCTGCTAGTTCTGAATGAGGAAAATCGCCAAATTTATAGTCTAAATCTAAGTAAGCAGCTTGTAAGTGTACTGGAATAGGGTAGTGAATACCTGTTTGAATTCCCTGTGCATTAAGCTGCTGTTGCAATCTTTCCCGTTGAGAAGTACGTACTGCATAGACATGGTACACATGGTAACTGTAGCACATCACAGTGGGAGTCGTTACTCCCGAATTTGCTAATAAGCGATCATATGCTGCTGCGTGTGTCCTGCGTGCTTCCGTCCATTTATCTAAATAGCGTAACTTTAGCCTCAAAATTGCTCCTTGTACCCCATCCATGCGGTAGTTATAACCTTTTAGAGCATGATGGTACTTGCTTTCTTGTCCCCAATCGCGCAACATACGTATTGTTTTTGCATACTCAGGATTATTTGTGACGATTGCACCACCTTCTCCATAGGCACCTAAATTTTTACCTGGGTAAAAGCTGAAACATCCAATATCGCCAATACTACCTACGCGCCGTCCTTGATATTCTGCCCGGTGCGCCTGTGCTGCATCTTCAATAACAGTTAAACCATAGCGACGAGAAATTTCTAAAATTGGATCCATATCTGCTGGTTGACCGTACAAATGCACGGGCAGAATGGCTTTAGTTTTCTCGCTAATGGCTTGTTCAATTTTAGTTACATCGATGGTGTAGGAAACTGGGTCAATATCTACAAATATGGGTGTCGCGCCAGTATAAACAATAGCTGCAACACTTGCAACAAAAGTGAAAGGTGTTGTAATAACTTCGTCACCAGGACAGACGCCCGCTGCTAACAGAGCCAAATGTAATGCACTAGTTCCTGTATTTAAAGCTACACTGTAATCGGCACTGCAATATTGCGCAAACTCTTGCTCGAAAGCTGCTACCTCACTCCCTAGGACAAATTGGGTACTTTCCAAAACCTTGAGGACAGCAGAGTCAATTTCCTCTTTAATGCTCAAATACTGAGCCTTAAGATCTACAAACGGAATCATGCTGCTACCCCTACTTTATCAAGTTCAATTAATCTGCCCTGCGTTCTCATCGACTCCGTAGCTGCTTCCAAAATTTTCACTACCTGGAATCCTGCTTGCCCATCAGTAATAGGGCGCTTGCCTTTTTCAATACACTCAATAAAGTGTAATCCTTCTGTCCGCAGTGCTTCTGTCATATCCAGTTGGGGTGACCACATATCACCTGTGCGGTACCCAATGAGCATTTGATAAACTTTCTCGGCAGAATTATTGCCATTGACTGTAATGCCCTTGTCGTAAACTTTAACTTTTTCGCTAGGCTCCAAGTCATTGTAAACAATCATTCGCTGACTCCCGCCAATCAACGTACGGCGTACCTTTACTGGTGCTAACCAGTTGACATGAATGTGAGCAATTAAGTTACCCTCAAAAAACAGAGTCAAATAGGCAATATTTTCTGGTTCTCCAACAACATGACTCATTCCTGTAGCGGAAACGGCATAAGGTTGAGACGGCAATATATAGTTCATAATTGAAAGGTCATGAACTGCCAAATCCCAAATTACATTGACATCATGCTGGAAAAGTCCTAAGTTAACGCGTACAGAATCATAGTAGTAAATATTACCTATTGCATTTGTTACTACTAAATCTCTCATTTTACGTATCGCACCTGTATAGACAAACGTATGATCTACCATCAGTACTAGGTTACGTTTTTCTGCCTCTTCAATTAACCGAATAGCTTGTTCTGAGGAGACAGTCATAGGCTTCTCGACCAGTACATGCTTACCAGCCTGTAAAGCAGCTAAAGCCAAGTCAAAGTGGGTAGATACTGGCGTAGCGATCACCACAGCATTAATCTTGGGATCTGTAAATATGTCTCGGCAATTTGTTGTTACCTGAATAGTAGGATATCGAGCTTGTGCTTTTGTCAACAATTCTGGTTTTAAATCGCTAATAATCGTTACTTGTACTTGTGGGATTTCAGCAAAATTTCTGACTATGTTAGGACCCCAGTAACCATAGCCAATTATACCTATATTGATATTTGTCATCGTCTCTTATTTAATCAGGGAATACTGTCTACCAACTACCAATTGATAATGTTCTGTTAGTTTCAGCAATCAATGCCATTAACGTTATGTCAATGAGAGTTTACCTCTAATTCATGAATATTTATTTCTGCTGGAAATATCTAATAAAAATTTTTGTGCTTACCGAGAATGCAATGCTATTAGCTACTTAGCTGCAACCACTAGTACCGCTTCGCGAAAGTCACTCATTCAAAAGTCAAAAGTCAAAAGTGTTATAAATCAAGGCTTTTGGCTATTTGAAATGGTCTACTTATTTCTGCCGCGCTGTACTAGTTACTATTCTTGGGGATGACGCGCAAGTACGTACATCGCCAATTATGCGAGCAGGTACTCCCGCGACAATTGCATTGTCAGGAACATCAGAAGTTACTACAGATCCAGCACCAACTATAGCTTTTTCTCCAACTGTCACTCCTGGAAGGATCGTAGCGTTACTACCAATTGAAGCGCAGCCTTTAACGTACGTCTTGACTACGTCCCAGTCAGCATCAGTTTTCAAGCTACCAACTTCATTGGTTGCCCGTGGATAAAGGTCATTAGTAAACATAACTCCATGACCAATAAAAACTTCATCTTCAAGAACGACGCCTTCACACAAAAAACTATGTGACGAGATTTTACAACGACTGCCTACCGTAACATTTTTCTGTATTTCAACAAAAGTACCTATTTTGGTATCATCGCCAATCTTACAACCATAAAGGTTTACCAGATCAGAATGAAAAATTTTCACATTTTTTCCCAAATGGACATCATTACTTACTGGCATAATTTCTCTATGAATAAAAATCCTAAAAAACTTTAGTGATGTTTTCTCAGTTTAAATAACTGTCCAAGTAGCATCTTCTAAATAAGTACATTCATCCAGTTGATATGGGTAATCTGGTCGCTCAAGGCTGAGCATTGAAACCTCAAACGAACAAATTTCTCTTAAATTCTCAAGTAAAGTGTCAGTACTGCGGACACTAAACCACGTTGTTAACGTATACGAACCCATGTATAGCCTATATTTTGGTACCTCACACCGAATAACGAATTTTCCTGACTCCTGACAGAATCGAGCTTTGTCAGCATCAAAGAAATAGAACATACAAATAGGTTGTTGTAGGCTACTAACAACTTGGAAGGAGAAACGTAAGCTTTGGTGAGGTTGATCAATGTGCATAGCAAACTCAAACATAATTGGTTTGCCCCAATCGTGAACTCCACCCCCTTCAGATGTGTGAACCCGTGACCAAGCTACATGGTTGCCAGTTTTGTTTGCAGGGGCTTGATAATAAGCCGGTGGATTGAAATCATCTTTTTGCCTAGCCAGATATAATTGCACAGCTTCGCTAGTATTACCATCGAACTGAAGATTACCTTTGGAAAGGAGTATGCAACGTTTAGTCAGTTGAGCAATAGCTTGCATACTATGGCTGACAAACAAAACTGTCCGTCCTTCCTTGGTTGCCACATCCCCCATTTTCCCCAAGCACTTCTTTTGAAATGCGGCATCACCAACTGCCAACACTTCATCAACAACCAAAATTTCAGGCTCCAAGTAGGCGGCAACGGCAAAAGCAAGGCGCACGTACATGCCAGAAGAATAGCGCTTGACCGGCGTATCTAAAAACTTCTCAATTTCCGCAAAGGTAACAATTTCGTCGAATTTCTTCTTAATTTCGCCTCTACTCATCCCTAGAACAGAACCGTTGAGGTAAATGTTCTCTCGCCCCGTTAATTCTGGATGAAATCCAGTTCCTACCTCTAATAGGCTTGCCACCCGCCCTTTGATAACAATTCGTCCGTTCGTTGGTTCGGTGATTCTGCTGAGGACTTTTAAGAGCGTTGATTTCCCTGCACCGTTTCGTCCAATAATACCAACGGCTTCACCCTGTTTAATCTCAAAAGAAACGGCATTTAATGCCCAAAATTCCTCAAGAGAAGGATCGGGTCTGTTTTTATTTGAGCGTTTGATCAAACTTTTTGTTAAGGATTTAGCTCCGTCAGCAATAACATCACGCAAAGCCTTATACTTGTAGCGGCTAGAGCTACTACTCTGATGGCTGATGATATATCTTTTGCTCAAATTTTCTACCCGAACTACGCTATCGGACATTTACCCATATCCTCCTTAAATTACGTTTGCAAATGTCCGTTCTATCGATGAGTAAGGCGATTTAAATCCCTTTACTCATTTAGTCCGGAAAGAAGGGCAGGCTTAATTACCCAACTAGAAGCATGAAACTTAAACGAGTAACCAAGAACTTTAGCTTTCTCTCTGAAAAGACCCTGGACACTCTATAATCGGATCTGGTCTAAATCCCCATCCAATTGATTCTGAGTTTCGAATTATGACTCCTTAATCAGGATGTTTTCTCTCACAGTTTTTGGGACAAAATTCACTTCATAGGTAAATTGATAAGTCCTTTACCAAATCAAACCCTCCGCAAGGAAAGTTCAGCTAATCTGCTCTTAATTTACAGGATTTTAATCCTTGATGAGGTTGAAAATATTCATCACTTTAATTTAATGCTTTACGTTTTTGGTTACACGTTCTCTGTCGTTCGGCCTCCTCCATCATTTCAATTGCAAAGAAAAGAGTAGAAGGTTACGTTGGACAGACTGAGATCATAAAGACCATCGAAGCCCGTATCCCAAAATTGACCTAGCAGTATTTAGTTAAAGTAATGAGTCTCGATTTTATATTTTTCTTGATGGTTAAGTCTTGTTTTTGGTCTGTACTTCAGTCTTTGCGCCTATGAGTGACTTGTAAGTAGGGAGCAGGGCGAGCAAGACACTTACATGCATGGCGGTGAAAATTTTTTTATCGGGACTGCCTTTTTCAATTTCACTTCTAAATTTAATAAACATATGTGAGGAACTTGTGAGGAATTTAATTTAAACTTGTTGGTAAGTGAGCGATTACGCAAAAGCGCAGTGACCTAAACTCACATCTTGTACCTGGAAATACATCTGTAGTTTTATTACTCAGTATTTAACCACAAACTTTGATTTAGCGATAAAAAGAAATAAAAATCAGGTATCCTTATCGCGCATCTTTTTACATTATCCGGTTTTATACGGAGAGTTTCAATACCTGAGTAAACCATATCTTGGCTCTTGTCAGATTTTGATACTGCTGGCGATTTTTTCACGGTCAGACCTCCTAGAATGATAATAGTAACCAGATCTGCTTTCAGTAGTAACCCCATTCACCACCATTCCTAAAACGCGCGATCGCGCTTGTTCTAACATTGTCTTTGCAGTTTTTGCAACGGATGAGTGTAGCACTCCGGGACGTACAACTAGCAATATCCCATCTGCCATCTTGCTCAATATCAAAGCATCACCAAACAAACTCAGTGCCGGAGTGTCAATAATTACACAGTCATAGCTTTCAATTGCTTCTTGTATCAATAAAGACATGCGCTGCGAGTCTAGTAGTGCTGCCACATTAGGTGGAATTGTCCCAACGGTTAGCACGTTCAAGTTAACTAATACTTCTTGGGTAGTGCGAGAAAACTCTGCTTGACCGACTAAAACATTACTCAATCCTACTAAGTTGGGTAATTTCCAGATTGCTTGTTGGCAAGAATGACGCATATCCCCATCTATCAATAGCACCCGACGTCCCATATGTGCTTTAGCTACTGCCAGGTTAGCTGCTACAAATGATCTGCCTTCACCTGGAGTTGAACTAACCACGGCAATTACTCTCAGCTGTTTATCAAAAACGGTAAAATCCAAGTTGGTCTGAAGCATCTCAAAGGCTGAATTGGCTGTTGAGTAAAGATTGTCTCTTACTGGCAGTTCTACTAAAGACTCTGCGTCACTGCTTTTAGATTTTTGACCAAACTGAGGAATTGTACCGAGCAAGGAATAACCAAATAGCTGTTGAACTCGCTCAATAGTTTTCAGGGATCGATCCATAGCTTCCAACATTAAAGCTATCCCCACACCTAGGAAAAATCCCAACAATCCACCGAGCGCGAGATGGGGTTTAATTTTTGAGGCGGCTTTGTTGGGAACTATAGCCTCAGATACAACCCGTGCATTACCAATATTTTGATTTACTACTACTTCCACTTCTTGCGATCGCTTCAGCAGTTCTTCATAAGTTCCTCGTGCTACTTGCAACTGTCGCTCTAGCTGTTGCTGTTTTTCTTGCAGTTTGGGTAAGACACCCAACCGTTGTTGGGAGATTGTGTATGCATCCTGTAAAACCTTAATTCGATTGGCTAGTGCTGAGCGTTCCACATCCGACTGTACCAACTGAGCAGTTAGAGTTTGCTTGAGTTCCCCCATCTGTAAATTTTGCGTTGGTACAGATTTTTCTATGCCCCCATTTTCTGAAACTCGTGTCGCTAACTGTTTTTTCAGAGATGTTGCTTTTGCCATCAAATTAACGATCACTGGATGTTCATTTGTATAGAGAGTCTGTGCCACCGTTAACTCGTTTTGGGTCTTCTGATATTGTGTTAATACCTCCTGCACAGCTTTTGATTGACTTAAATTGCCCGTATCCACAGCTTGCTGCGAATTCAATTTCAATTGACGTTGTAGAAGTTGTGAGCGAGTCTCGGCATCTACCAAATTTGATTGAGCTTGAGTTATCTGACCAGATAACTCGTTAAGCCTTTCCACACTTGTGGCAGCTTCTTGGTCTAAGGCAACTACTTTGCTTTGTTCTTTAAACTGACGCAAAGCTGCCTCTGCTCTAACTACCCTTGCCTCTACTTGAGGCAATTGGTTGCTCAAAAATCTACTCGCTGCTCTTGCTTGGGCTTGATTGACGCTAATATTGTTCACCAGGTAATATTTCATTACCGAATTCACAACATCTGCCGCTTCTTTTGGATCCCTACTAGTGTAAGAAACGGACAGTATATCCGTACCCCGGACACTTTTAACCTTGAGTTTTGTGAGAAGCTGACCTATTTCCATAGGTATTCCTTTGTTATCTGTCAAGCTCAGGGTAGTAATGGTATTCTTAATTATCGGACTTGAGCGAATTATTTCCGCTTCTGTATCTAATGGGTTGTTTTGTTGAGTCACACTGCTCAATTCCACAACTTGTTGCGAGGGATTTGTCAGCGAAGAAACGCGATCAGTTTTATTAAAAAGCAGCTTACCTTCCGCTTCATAAATGGGCTTTTGTCTAAAAGCAAGTAAAGCTGATAGTCCGAAAACTGAACCAGTTACGACTACTATTAACACCCAACGCCTTTTCAGAATCAGCAAGTATTGCTGCAAATCTAAGGTATCTTGGTTTTCTTGGTTAGACGACATGGTATCTGTTGCAAAATTTACCTGAAGGACTTACCAGTCGCATTGTCTGGAACTAGGAAACGGGTTGCTAACCCTACATCGCGGAGTGCGTATACATTCAGCTATTTCAAAGAGCAGCTTTCCTTACGCTTGGTAAACAGATTTCTGCCGATAAGTACCTAATGCTGTGAATCCAACATACAGAGACGCTGACAATTGTTATTGCCTGCCACCGCCTTTTGACAAGCAGCCAGTATTGTTGTAAATCGCAGAATTTTTCTTGGTCTTTTTCTTACTGATTAGAATCCATCAACCTGATAATACCTGATTGTAAAAGTCCCATGAGCTAATAACAGCGTCAGCACACACGCAATATGGTTATCATGCAACTATGCTGCAAATTAGCTGATTTATGATACCAAATCAGATAGAGAGTGGTGTCAGAGAGTATCTGAATTTATACCACTAGTACAGATCTGCGGAAATAAAGTTGATATCCTAAACCGTTAAAGAACTAGACTAAAGTTGATATCCTAAACCGTTAAAGAACTAGACTAAAGTTGATATCCTAAACCGTTAAAGAACTAGACTAAAGTTGATATCCTAAACCGTTAAAGAACTAAACTAATGAGAATTCTTTTTACAAAGAGGTAAAGGTTTAAAGCCTCACTCCTTGTGGGCGAGCTAGTTTCCCCTGCTCCTTATCATTTTTGCTTTATTGTACAGCCCTATTTACTTTATCGTACTAGCCCTAGTAGTTCTTTTGCTTGGAGCACTTCAGCTTTCAATAATGAGGCCACTATGTTTAATGGTACTCAAATTTAATCGCACTCAAATAACCTTAGAGTGATACAGTGTATTCCGCAACCCGACATAGTAAAACTTCACAATATCTTGATAAAACAAAGCAGTTTGTATTTTTTTTGTAAAACGTAAAATAAAGAAGAATTTTTTTCCATATAAACGATTAAATGGGAGAAGATTCTACTGAATAAGATCCACAACCTGATAATAAAAATACTAGTTGAGCGGATTTCAGCCGAAAACACAAACTGCATCCGTGATTTCAACAGGTTACGAGCATCCCAAGTTTAATAAGGTTAGTGTGAGGATATTGCTTGCTTGCCACTCCAGCTGAGCAATATATTCGCATGAATAACAATCATATCCCTGTTCTGTCACTCTCCGAGAGGGCGATCACTAGAAGCCTCATTAGGCGATTGATTCAAGCTATCCTATTATAAAAAAATGGATGTTGTATTTGTTACTACAAAAAAGCTGGCGATCGCTTCGTATACAAAAGCTCTAGGAATCAGAAATGGTAAATGTTTTCGGAAAGCGACAGAAGAGGGATATAGCAATCCTAAATGAGTTGTAAACTTCCTGGCTTAGGGAGAGACTGGGAACGGAGAATAGGGAAGAGAAAAAATAGATAGATAAGTATACATAGGTATGCTTGTTTTTTTTCACAAATGATTTAGGACTGTTATGAGCCTAAAGATTTGGGATATTCTCAACACGTCTGTCTGTGTTCAAGTATTACTTACGATGACACGCCCGGTACGAACAATTACCAAAATGAATAATGTCTACACAAACTTTTTGGAACATCTCAGCAAGCTCTAAGATACCGAAAGTCCGCAGCCTCCCCGTCTTGCTTTTAGTAAGTGACATTTCTTCCTTAGTCGTCTGTTTAGAGTTTGGCTTTTGGCTACGTAGCAGCAAACTACTCAACGAGTTTAATCTGATTGTGTGTGGATTAATCTTGCTGATTGTGTCGGTTTTTTATTTGGCAGACACATACAAACCAGATAGCCAAATTGCGGGTTTGCGAGTTCCAGCTCGGATCATACTATGTAACGCTTTTGTAGCTGGAGTTAGTGCTGCGTTAATTTACTTGTCCGGTGCTTGGAGACACAACCCTTTTTTGTGGCGGAGTGTTTTGTTACCAAGTCTAGGAATATTTACTATCTGGGTGGTGATATCGCGCTTATGGGCAGCTCGTTGGGTGAGATCGCAAGCCCAGCAAAGTCGCTGGCTAGTCTTAGGTGCAGGAGACAGTACTGTCAAATTTGTCAGAGATTTTCTGAAACTCAATCCCTTAGGGCGGTTGGTTGTTCTGGCTGAAAACCTTGAAAATATCACTCAATTACCAAAGAGTAGTATCAATGGAATGGGTAGTCTTTCGGATTTACCCGATTGGATTCCTCTATCTTGGTCAGGGGTCGTGGTAGCTACAGAAGTAGAACTATCTGAGGCTCAATTACAATCCTTGATGCAAATGCGCCTGCAAGGGATACCGGTTTACAAGCTACCAGATTATTACGAAGGCTTATGGTATAAACTTCCCTCATTTCTACTCCAAGATAGCTGGTTTATTTTCAATGTCGGCTTTAACTTAGTGTCTAGTGGCATTAGCTGGAAGCTAAAACGCTTAGTAGATTTCATTACAGCATCACTGCTACTGGTGACACTCTCTCCACTCATGCTATTGGTAGCACTCGCAATTAAATTAGATAGTCCAGGCTCAGCTTTCTACAGTCAATTACGAACAGGACTAAATAGTAAGCCTTTCAGGGTTTACAAGTTCCGTTCGATGTATCGGGATGCGGAAAAACGCGGTGTACAGTGGGCAAGTAAACGGGATCCACGCATAACTCGAGTCGGATACTTACTCCGATTGACGCGCATCGACGAACTACCTCAACTCTGGAATGTGCTTCATGGAGATATGAGTCTGATTGGTCCGCGTCCAGAACGCCCAGAATTTGATGCAAACCTTAGAAAAGCAATTCCCTATTATGATGTTCGCTATTTAGTCAAACCTGGGATCACGGGCTGGGCGCAAGTTCTCTATCCTTACGGAGCATCAATTGAGGATGCATACGAAAAACTAGCTTACGACTTGTACTACATCAAAAATTATTCCTTCTGGTTAGATATAGCAATCTTTTTTAAAACCATTAGGGTCATCTTATTAGGTAAAGGTCGATGAACAAAAAAGTTTTAGTGACTGGCGGTGCTGGTTATATTGGCTCTCATGTAGTTCGTCAGTTGGGGGAAGCAGGTTATGAGGTGGTAGTCTATGACAACTGTTCTACCGGTTCACCGAAAGCTGTTCTTTACGGTGATTTAATTATTGGTGATTTAGGAGATTTAAACCTCCTTAACGAAGTCTTTATCAAACATCAATTCAGTGCAGTGCTACACTTTGCTGCCAGTTTGAGCGTACCAGAATCAGTTGCCTATCCGCTCAACTACTACACCAACAACACCCGGAACACTCTCAATTTGCTCTATTGCTGTCGTGTGACAGCAGTCGATCAAATCATCTTTTCCAGTACAGCCGCCGTATATGGTCAACCAACAGAAAATCCTGTGACAGAGTCTGCTCCAACACTGCCAATTAACCCCTACGGACGCTCAAAACTTTCTTGCGAATGGTTTATTCGCGACTATAGTGCTGCGTCTTCTCTACGGTATGTAATTCTGCGATATTTCAACGTTGCTGGAGCAGATTCTTCTGGACGACTTGGACAAATGTCAAAAGACGCATCTCATTTGATTCGAGTTGCTTGCGATGCAGCACTTAAACGCAGACCAGAAGTCAGAATTTTTGGAACTGATTTTCCCACGCCAGATGGTACAGGAATCAGGGACTATATCCATGTTGAAGACTTAGCTGCAGCACATCTCGATGCTTTGCGCTACTTGGAACAAGGTCATGAAAGCCAAATTCTCAACTGTGGCTATGGTCAAGGGTATAGTGTTCGGCAAGTCATTAAATACGTCAAGGAAATTTCTGGAGTAGATTTCCCTGTCATTGAAACAGAACGTCGTTTAGGAGATCCAGCCTGCGTCACAGCCAGTGCAGATAAAATTTACAAAGTTCTAGGTTGGCGACCTAGATATAATCATCTCGATAAAATTGTTTACACCACTCTCGCTTGGGAAAAGCTGCGACAAGAGAAAGAAATTTCTATGTTGGATTTTTTTTCTGTAAATACTTGACCATCAAAAAAATTTCCTTCCAGAAAGCGATTTAAGGGGCTGAAAATGAATTGGCAATACAATACATCATTATCAAAATGTTCCAGGATTTGACACTAGAATCGCATTCGCTCCAAATGGACTATTAAAGTGTTTTTAACCTAATTGTTGAAGATCATGAAAAGTTGGGTAGTCTTGTTGTAGCAGTTTAATCACCAGCAGACGTTGGCTTGCATCCTCCACAGCCCGATACACACTTGCCCGATAACCCACGTACAGTTGTTCAACGACGGTGTAGCCAGGGATATCAGGCAATGTATTCGAGTAGGTGCTTTCTGCCAGTGCCATAGTCTCAAGTAAAAGTGTCTAGAAGATCAGAATTGCTTGTAGCTATATTTCCAAATTGTTTGGAACGTTATTGAAAACTATCTGCCTCCTCTAGAAGAAACAATTGAAGCAATGGCAAAAAAATTTTGGAATACTTAGGTAAGAGCACTTCAAATTTTGACTGCTTCTACAAATGGGGTAAAGACGGGAATTAACTCTGGGCGACTCACAACTAAAGTAGGGAAAGAGCGATCGCTATAATCTTCCCCAGGTAACAAAGGAAAAGGCTCGGATTTTAGCGAAACCCAGGTACCCCCAGCTGCTTGAACAATAACCCAAGCTGCTGAAAAATCCCAAACTTTGGGAGTAGCCTCCATACCACCTAATACAGCACCAGAAGCAACTGTGAGAAAATTATAGCTAGCAACACCCAGCATCCGAAGTTTACAGGGAAAACCTTTTTGGATCAGTGCGGTGCTGCGAGAACAGAGATTGAAAAAGTGGTTTTTACTAGGTGCATCATCACTTGTATGAATAGGGTGATGATTACGAAACGCCCCAGATGGTGTGGCTAAGTCAAATGAACCTTGCCAAAAACCGTGAAAAGATTCATTTGTTGTCGGTACATAAACGTAGCCAAATACGGGTGTACCTTGGTAAAGTAAACCTACAGAAATTGACCAAATAGGAATGCCGCGTGTAAAGTTGGTGGTTCCGTCTAAAGGATCAATCACCCAGCACCATTCTGTACCTGGAAAAGTCGTATCGCCCTCTTCAGAGAGAATTCCATAACCAGAAAAATTAGAGGCGATCGCATCCCGAAGTTCCTGATCAGCCCATTGATCAGATCGGGTTACCAAACTACCATCGGCTTTTTGTGAAGCCTGCACTTCTCCAAAATCCTGCATTAACTGTTTACCTACTCTCACGGTAGTAGTTTGGCAAAACTCAAGAATTGTTGTCCAAAAATCAGTCATTAATCAAGTTCACTTTCTAAAACGGACGCGATCGCAGCCTTAGCATTGATCTGAAATTCTCTCACGTTTACCCTATTCAAGAACCAAATCGCTACCAAGATTCCTGCTGCTTCTAACGCAAACACCAGTCCATAAGCTAGCACCAAGTTAGGAAACACGTTGCGACCAATATCTAATAAAGTACCACCTGCAACTACCGCTATTCCTCTTGCCATAGCCTGAGCTAAACCCCAAGCACCAATAAACGTCCCTGCGGTTTCAGCTGCTGTGAGATCCAGCATCAAGCTAACTGCGGCAGTTGTCACAACACCAGTTGCCAAACCAAACAACACTAAAGCTAGCTTTAGCAAGGCGGGATTAGCAACAAATCCAGATATAGCAAGTAATCCTGAGCAGATAGCCACTAGAAAACAGCCCAACCGTGCAGTTCTTCGCTTGCCCAAACGTGGAACAATTAAAAAGCCACTAATACCGTAAGAAATTAGTATACCTGTGCCGTAAAACACATTTAATTTGGTGCTTTCTGCTAACGGCATTTTAAAAACCTGACCTGCGTAAGGTTCAATAATAGGGTCTTGCATAAACAAGCTTAGTGTCAACACCACTAAAAAGGTGAAAAACAAACCTGTTTGCCGACTAGCTGTTAATATTTGCCAAGCCTTACCCAAGGTAATACTGTCTTCCCTGTTAACAACTGTGGAACGCGTGAAGTATTGGGAATACTTTTTCTCCACGCCCAATATTGCTACAACTGAGAGAACAAATACAATTGCCGGAACAATAATAAACAATTTGTTAACTGATGCCTGTAACGTAGCAATTGTTGCTTGAGACGTTAACTGCTTGAGCAAACTAGAACTGATAATCGCCCCAACAATAATCCCTACCATCAACATTGACCAGACAACACCAACAACTTTAGAACGGTTGTCTTCTTCAGAGATATCCACCAATAATGCAGCAAAAGCTGTGCCGCTAGCACAAATTGCCAAACCATATACAGCAAAAACTAAACTTAAAAGAGCAGTCCAGCCGATTATTGGGGGTGTCCACGCCCAACCACCAACACTACGAACTACAGTGCTAAGTTGCCACATCACTTGTACGGCTAAAAATGAGCCTATAGTAAATATTGCTGCTCCTACCCAAACATAAACTGTGCGGTGGTAGCCCCATATCGATTTAGCATCCGACATCTGACCGAACCAAACACGGGAAGGAGAAACAAATAACGGTATTGCTAGAACTATTGATACTAAGGTTGCTGGAATGGCTATTTCCTGAATCATAACTCTGTTAAGTACTCCCAGAGTCAGGATAGACATCATACTTAAGCCCATCTGAAATAGACCAAGCCGAAACATTGTCAGCAGGTTGACTTTTTTTGGCAAAGTCAGGGAATTCCCCTGAGAATCATACAAATCGCCACTTGCCATGATTACTTTCTCTCGGTAGATATCGAAATCGGTTGTTGCCTAGTAATAATTAATATAAATTTTTTTATAAGAATTATGTCTATCAAATTGTACAGCAATCGATCCAGGATCTATAAACTTACCCGTTAAGCTTAGATGTGTGCTTGTCTTTTACCAATCGTCCGTAATACTAACGCGAACAGCAGCGATAACAACTGTTAAGATGCTTGTCGCTGCTGTTTGTAATTAATCGAATCAGGAAACTCGTTCGACTTTCTTGTGAGAGAATTTGAGTTGCTTATTGCGTTTAACTGTTCCTGCTACACCGAGAGTACTAAGGGCAAGTAAGCTAAGGATGGAAGTAGGTTCAGGGACGCTGGTAATGCTTGCAGAAAAACGAATGGGTAGCTCGCTATCTTCTGAGCCCAAATTTTCAGAACCAGGGATAAATGGCGGGGCTGAAAAAACCTCTAAATAACCTGGTGTTGGCAAAAAACTAGCGAAAAACGGACTCGCGTAGTTTCCACTGGAAGTGGAATACCCAAACCCATCACCCGTTAACTGCTGACTATTAAGGCTAATTAAATTATCAACCTCAAAAGGTTCGTTTCCCGGTATAGGAGTTCCCGCTGGTTGCAGCCCAGTAATTGTATCACCGTTTCTTGTACCGGTAATTGCGGAAATCTTGTAAAAACCCAAACTATCAGGGGTGTCATTAGTGGTGAAAGTACCGCTTGCATCTATGCCAGTACCAGAATAACTCCAGTTCCAACTTAAAGCAGAGGCAGTTTGTATGGTTCCAAAAACCAAGCCAGATACAGCAGCTATCGCTGTAGCAGATAGTAGAGCTAGATTTTTCATAGGGTTATACCGTGTACTTACTGAGTCTTATACGGAAAAAAGTAACCTAAAACTACTACCATGAAAATATTTTTTTGGCAAAGACTCAGCAAGTGATGTTGATGTCAAGTAGCTACGCGGCTATGCTTTCTTTGTTTCTCGCTCTAATGACTGTTTGTTCAGAAGGGAAATTTGTTCATTTGGGGAGGTGCGATCGCACCCTAAACAGAGTCATGCTATTGACTGAGAAAGAACTAAGGTGATTTACAGGAATAAATATACCACCCTAGTTGGTTTCGGCTTCGCTCAACCAACTGAGAGATCGCGAGTTGAGCGAAGTCGAAACTCGCATTCCCCAGGTATTTTCTTTCTTGGAAATCACCTAAGCATGAATTAGAGGGGAACTATGAATAAGAAAAAGAAAGACAGTAATGTAAAGCGTAAAGCTAAGAAGACAACGGATACTGAAGTGGTTAAAACTTCATCAGAAGAACTCAAGCAAAGCCCTAAAACATTAGACATAGATGGTCATCGTCCAATTGACCCCAGTTCAGTAGAAATTGCAGATACCTTTGAGGCTGATGGTATCCGTCCAATTGCGAAAAGTGGTATTGAAGTAGAGGACACAATAAACGTAGATGGTCAGCGTCCGATCGCTAAAAGCAATTTTTCTGACCATACTATTTTACCCGTGGATGGCAAGCGTCCAATTGACAAGAGCAATTTAGAGGTTGAAGACACTCTTAATATAGACGGTGTTCGTCCGATTGGTAAGAGTCAGATTCAAGTTGAAGAAACTCTTGAGTAGATGGGGTTCGTGCTATTACCTTCAATAAGATTAACGAATAATAAATATCGTAATCCTATTTGGTTTTTGAAAAAATCTCGGTAGGGTGTGTTAGCGAAGCGTAACGCACCGAAAGCTTGGAGCGGCGGGTTTTTTGTAGTACGGGCATCCTGCCCGCTTCAGTAAAAAACATAGGGAGCAAGATGCTCCCACTACCATTTTTTTTCAAAATTGTGATGCTCTGCTAATAACCTCTAGTATATCCTTTAGAGTTAAGGCTGACTTGTGAACCGATAGCCGCCAGCTACAACTTCAAGCTTACCTTGTTTCCATCCTTGGTAAATTGGCGTTTTACCACCTTGAGCATTTTGGTAAACGGCGTAGTGATTTTGCCAGTTGTGAAAGTTTCCATTGCGCCAAACTTTTGGTAATCCTTGCGCTTGATATTGAAGTTTTAGTTTCCCCACAACACTGGAATACTCAACAATTCCATCACCAACCTGATTCAAATTTAAGCGAGACTTATGCAAAACAGACTGCTGGAACTGATTCCAACTTCCGTGAGTTTCTTGCTCACCTATTTCCAGTGCAAATCCACTTAAACCTTCATTACCTAGAGCAGTTAGAATCTGGTCGTTGGGGTAGTGTTCACGGATTTTTTCTGTAGCTACTGCGTTAACCCCCTCGATTGTTATATTAATAGGCAACAGCGCTAACCATGTTTTTTCGTAACGAATGAAAGTCACTCCGCTTACAGTTTCTATCTGTGCGGACTTGGGTAGAAAGAATTGAAATGGTGCTTTTGATTTATTATTAAGCCAGATCACTAAATTGCGGTACTGAGCTACATTGTCGCCACCGATGGAAGAAGTAGAGATTTTGGTAGGATCTGTTCCTGTTGCAGCTATAAAGTAATCAACGCCACGCTGTTGATTAAACGCCATCATCTTGAAGCCGTTCCAGTCACCACCGGAACCCTGAATGAGTGTACCTAGTTGGAATGTATGACCAAAATATAGAGTTTCGTAAAATTGTGGTGCAGTGTCGTTACCAGGAAGCCAGTTTTCGTAGGTTGGTTTGGAATTCAGTAGTTCTAAAGGTTTAGGAAATTGCTTCCGTGCTAAAGCGATCGCCGCTAAAGGAGGACGATAGCTGCTAGTTATTAGGTGTACTGAATCGGGCGAAAGATTAGGATCAGGCACAGGTGAATCTGCAAAGTATAACCCTAATTCATGGGTAGCAAGGGAACACCAAACACAGTTACCCATACTATAATCGCGTTTACTTGGCCCGCCAAATCCACCGCGCCAATATTTTAGCGATCCGGAAGTGAAAAACCAATCAAGAGCAGCTTTAGCAAGAGATCTAACTTCTGAATCTTTAGCAAAATCATAAAGATCGACGTAGGTAGTAACAGCATGTTCTAAATAGTTTTCTGAGTCCCATTCACCTTGTCCAATTTGGTAGAGAGTATGGACATTTCTGCTAATGCGTTTTTTGTAAATCTTGCGCGTGGCTTCGTTTCCAGTTTCTTCAGCAAATAAATAAACAGCAACTTCGCGCATTGCTCTTAGGTTATCAGTGTTGCGACAATCTACCCAAGAATCACAGTTGTCTTGTGGCCAAAATTGGCTACGATTAGGAAAGTGACGAGTGAGCGGATCTACTTGTGTAAAAATTCTCATTGCGTCCTTCATCCTTTGACGATAGGACGGGTCAAGATATTTGCCAAAATAGAAGTATTTACGGACTTGTCCTTTAAGAGTAAAACCAGAATAAAAGTCAATTCCTAAAGTGTGGGCGTGACTTTTAGCCTCAGCATCCTCAGATTGGAGAAAGGCTAGGGCTTTTTCTCGGTTTCCAGCAAGAAAGTCAATCATTGCTCGCGGATAAGATTTTTTCTCATTTTCTTGGGACGTGTTACCGTAGTTACTTCCTGCTATTTTTGTAATTACGTTCTTTGCGCGCTGCTGAAACTCAGCTTCCATCTGGGGTGTCCATTGATTTTCTGCTTGCACTTGAGTGCAGCTAAGAAAAAGACACATTAAGTAAATAGTAAAGGCTTTAAAAGCTTTTCGTTTCATCATTTAGTAAAACAGGGAACAGATTTACGGTTATAACAAAAATGCAGAAAACCCTTGAGGATGTGGCACGTTATAGTGACACATCCGTACCTTAGGCTCATAGATGAATGCGATGAAAGCACGCTGTCTTCCCAGTACTGCTCGCAAGGGCGAGAATCGTAGGTTGGGTAGAGCGTAAGCGTTACCCAACAAATGCTGATCAATGTTGGGTTTCGTCCCTCAACCCAACCTACCATTTGAGTTTTTAGCTTAACCGGGCAGTATTGGAACCCATCTCCCTGATAAAACGCTAATGTAAGAGATTCCACAGCGCTACCAATATAGAGACAATTCCCGCAGCAAGAGTCACTATTGGTTGCCAAAATCTGCACATTTGACGGAAGCGCCAAAGGGTGATCTCACGTCGTCTTGTGTTTCTTGTGTTGGCTGGGGATGTACGTTTGCTGTCGTTCGATCTATCCATAATTTCGTTGATTTGGTAAACTTCTAGCGATTCTCGATTGAGTACAATACATTTGTAGGGGTGTAGCCTCTGGCTTCTCGCAGAGTACGGCGTTCGCCCTAAGTTTGGGTGTATTTGACACAAGTGAGAATATATTCAGTAGACCAAATCACCTAAAAAGTGTAAAAATCCGATCAGGATCTGATCAGGAATAAATTCAGTAGGTTATATGCAAAGGAGCGATGGGGACAAAAGTTTGGGCTTCACCAGAAGGAATTAAGGAGATTAACCGTAAAAGAGAAGATAAAGGATGGACGAAAGACCAAAATAGCGAAGTTCTGATTATTGCCAGTCAGGAGCAATTTAAAAAAAGTATTAAAAAATACTTAAGTATCACAGAAGATAAAAAAAATATTCCCATTGAGGAACTTGAAGACTTATTAAATAAACAAAAGATTTTTACTCAAGATCAACAAATGCGAAAACGTATTTCGCATTTGAGAAGTCAAAAAATTAAAGAAATTACTTTTGATGAATGTTTGAGAGTAATTGAACAGAAAGATATTCATACTCCAGGTATAACCTATAGAAATTGGCAAAAATTCCTCAGAGGGAAAGAAAATGATAGTATTGATATAAAAGATTTTGAAGCTTTTTGTGAAGCATTAGAAATACCCGATTGGCGTAAGTTTGTTATTTATCCTCCCATTTATCAAAAAACAGCTACTAATCAGACTCGTTTGGTAGAGGGTTTGAGTTTATTTAACCATCAAAAACAAGTTGAATTACTGATGGAAAGATTTCCTAAACCTACTCAAATTTTTTTGATTAATAATCCATGTTCTTATAGTCGTACTTGGATGGTAAGGCGTTTAGCAGCGAAAATTACTGAATATAATCCTCGTCAGTGTAGACCGGTTGCTTTAAACAATAGCAACTACTCATCTTCATCAAAAAATCATGAAAAAAAAGATATAAATAATTTGTTTCATAAAAAAGAATGGATTAATATCGCAAGTTTTTTAGACTCGGCTCATTTAATCTTTACTCTTAATGTTGATGATTATGATTTTCAAAGACTCAATACTTATTTGCAACAATATTGGATTCCTTTAGTTGACTACCTTAAGAGAATACAGCAAAAAAAACAAGGTAAAATATTTATGTTTTTATTGGCTAGCGCTCAAAAAAATCATTGGGGTAAACCAGAGGCGATCAGAACCAATTTAGCTCCAGAAATTATTAATTTACATCAGACTACTATTTATACAGAAAATGAATTAAATCAAGAATTAGTTAAAGTCTTACAAGACATTGCTGCAAGACTGGATGATCCCTTATCTGATGATTCCACAAAAATTGCTGCTGATCTGATTAAGAAAATTGAGCATGAACAAAACAAGGCAGAAAACTTACTTAAAGTAATTTATCAGCACTTTAATTGTCAAACAACCGAATTTGCTTCTATATGGCAAACATACCCCTAGAATATACCGGAAAAAAGCACCCCCCCAATGGAGGAGAGTGGAATGAAAAATTGCAGCGCAAGTTGTATGCTTACGAACCTGACGATGGTCTAAAAGAAGCAGTGAATTTAGCCATCCAACTGAATCGTCCATTGCTATTGGAAGGAGAACCCGGTTGTGGTAAAAGTGAACTCGCCCGTGCTGTTTTCTATGAATTTAGTAAACGCTACACTAAGTATGAGTGGGAATATCGCCTTTGGAATGTGCAGTCAACTAGCAAAGCTCAAGATGGATTTTACACCTACGATTACGTTGGCAGGTTACAAGCGGCACAATTAGCCGCAGCAAAAATTGCAGGTGAAAAATCTGACCCAGCGCAGCCTAAAGATTATCTGGAATTAGGAGCATTAGGTTACGCTTTTGATAGGGATTTTTTGAACAAAGAAGAAGTAGTAGAAAGCGAAAAAAAAGGAAAAAAGAAACCCTATCGCACCATCGTATTAATTGATGAAATCGATAAAGCTGATACAGATTTTCCTAATGACCTTTTGCTGGCTTTAGAAGACCAACGTTTTGAAATCAAAGATTTGCGTCCTCCGTGCTGGCTAACAGCAAATCCTGACGCTCCACCAATTGTTTTTATTACATCTAATCAAGAAAAAGAGTTACCTAATGCTTTTCTCAGACGATGCCTGTATCATTATATTGAGTTTCCTAATCAGGAAAGACTCGAAAGAATTATTAAATCAAGGTTTGAAAAACCACCAAAAGATTTAGTAGATCAAGCTATTGAACGTTTTTTAGAATTGCGGAGCACTATGGAGGATGAGAAAGAAGACACAGCCAAAAAAGTCAGTACAAGTGAATTAATCGACTGGTTTACAGTTTTAAATAGCTATCCCCCCCGGCAGGTTCTACAAAAGCTTAAAGATGAACGATATCCCTTTGCTAGTACCCTGCTCAAGACTCGCCAAGATAAAAGCGAATATAGTTAACAGCTTTTATAATCACTGAAACAATGAGTGAACCTCCACTGCTAAATTTATTTTTGCGACTACGAGACGCTGGTTTGCTGTTAGGCATTGACCAGTATCATTTAGCAGTGTCAGCATTATTGCAGTCAATAGACAAAGGATTAGATATTTCTGACCAACGAGCAGTAGCAAGACTGTGTAAAACTATCTGGGTAAAATCTCGGCAACAAGAACGCCTATTTGACAAGTGCTGGGATGAAATCATATCCCATCGGGTAAGGTCAAGTCAATCTTTAATCGAGCCACCGGTAACACAAGCGCCAGAGACAACAGAAATAAAGCCACCTGAGAATATTCCAACACCACCAGAGGGTGAACCAGAAGCAGAAACAGAATTTTTCCCCGCTCCTGCGCCTAGTGATAATGCTGTCGTCTCCGCCGTGCGAACAAAGCTGCGGGAAGGATATTATTTTCCTGTTAGTCGTGAACAACTGCGACAAAGTTGGCGGTTGTTGACGCAAAAGTTACCAAGTAGTATTCCTAGCCAGATGGATGTCCCGGCGACGGTTATAGATGTTGCGAAGCGGGGTTTCTTTGTCAAACCTGTTTTAACTGCTGCTCAAATTAAGTATAGAGAAGTGGTGTTGCTGATTGACCAATCAAGCTCAATGGTTCCTTTTGCTCCCTTCTGTCGCCAGTTAAGAGAAATTTGGCATGAAGCGAAAGTTTACTACTTCCGCAATATTCCGACAGCAGAATTTTACTATGATACTCAATGTTTGCAGGGAGAAGCTGTCAAATCTATTTTGGTGCGGTTCTCCAAAGAAAAGACTTTAATAGTTATAGTTAGCGATGCTGGGGCGGCACGTCGGCGTACAGTACCTTCAAGGTGGGAGGAAACTGTAGATTTTTTGGAAATGCTGATACCCCAAGTCAACAGGGTAGCTTGGCTTAACCTCCTCCCCCGTTTTCACTGGCGAGATACTACTGCTGAATTTATTGCCAAGATAAATTCCCTAGTGCCGATGTTTGCCTTAGAACCTGCTGAATACCAACAAATGCTGCAATGGTTACTCTATGGTAAAAATGTCAAAAGTTTTTTGGCACAGGCTGATCAAAAATCTAGCCAACAAAAACAATTTGGCACTTTCAATATTTGGGACATAGGAGAATACAATGCTAAGGGAAAAATCCAGGCTTTTAACATCATGTTTGGTGAAGTATATACAAAGTTTGCCTCTCATGCAGCTTTCCCTCTGCTTTTGACACCAGATTTACTTTATTGTTTATGGTGGAAGTTTTTTAGAGAACCTGGGCAAAAATCTCAGACTGTCCCTTGGTATGCTGTTGCTGATGTGCTGCTTTCAGACTTGTGTCAAGAGGTTGATGTTGAATTGTATGAAATGCCAGCAGAGGTTCGCGACGAACTACTGTCACAATGCCAAGACAAGTTTGGCGAAAAACGCCTGCAAGAACTCTCTGAATTTTTGATTAAATACATCGAACGTCAAGTTAATAAACAAAAACCTGATTTTCTATTACGTGATTTACTACAGGTAAACCAATGGACAGCTTTAGCCTATACCCAAAAAGGAGATGAAGCCGCCAAACAATTGGCAGAAAAATTGCGTCAAGCTTACCTGCAAAATAACAAAGCTGAATTAGTCAGGTTATCGGAAGTGATTGCCACTTTAGCAGCACCTTTAAAAGAAAAATATGCCCCTTTGTTAGTGGTTGCTAGAGGTTATCGGGCTTTAGTCCGTGGTGATGAAGAGGGAAAAGTAGCAGCGCAAACTGAATTAAAGCAGATGTTAGGCGTGGGAGAGACTGTCGATGTCGCAGGAGTTATATTAGAGCGACCAGACATTTTAAATCTCATTCGCCTATCACCGCCCTTTGAAATTGTCACAGTTAATCGGCGCGGTGAGATTATTCGCCGGGAAACTAAACAAGCAAAATATTTTACTGAATATCTATCGGATAGTATCAGCTTAGAGATGATGGCTATCCCTGGTGGTACATTCCTCATGGGTTCACCAGAAACAGAAGCAGGACGTCGTAACAGTGAAAGTCCCCAGCATGAAGTAACTGTTCCACCGTTCTTTATGGGCAAATACCCCGTCACCCAGGCGCAATGGCGGTTTGTGGCGACTTTAGAACAAGTAAACCGAGAACTTGAACCCGATCCATCAAGCTTTAAAGGAGAAAATTTACCAATAGAGACAATTTCTTGGTATGAAGCGGTAGAGTTTTGTGATAGACTATCAAAGTACACGGGACGACGCTACCAACTTCCTAGCGAAGCCCAATGGGAGTATGCTTGTAGAGCAGGCACGACAACTCCGTTCCACTTTGGTGAGACTATCACATCGGATTTAGCAAATTACAATGCTGAGTTTGCGTACGCAGATAGTCCTAAAGGTGAGTTTAGGGAGAAAACAACACCGGTTGGCAGCTTTGGTTTAGCAAATGCCTTTGGTTTGTATGATATGCACGGGCTAGTTTGGGAGTGGTGTGCTGACAGTTGGCATGGTAATTATGATGGAGCGCCGGCAGATGGCAGTTCTCCGATAAGTCGAAAGGTTATTGAAAAATATTTTCATCATTTACGAGTGCTGCGCGGTGGTTCGTGGATCAGCAATCCTGGACTCTGCCGTTCTGCTTCTCGCGGCAACGACGACGGCAGCATCGGGTTCCGGGTTGTGTGCGCTGTTTCCCACAGGACTCTTAACCCTTGACACTTTTGCACTTTTCCCCTAGGCACTTCCTCTCTTAGCCCTTTGCGAGTGTAGCGGAGCGGAACGATCAATTTTTTTTTGCAAATTGGCGAATGCAGCTTTAGTTTCACCCAGCATAACATATAAATTGGAGCATGTAAATCCTATATCAAAGTTTTTTTCAAAATGATGGAAGAATTGCCAATTTGTAAGGGCGCAATGCCTTGCGGTTCATTTATGTGAAAATTGGTATAAAATAGAATGCCCTAGGCGTAGTAGACAATCGTAGGTTGGGTAGAGCGTTAGCGAAACCCAACAAATAACGATAAATGTTGGGTTTCGTCCCTCAACCCAACCTACATTACTGACTTCTTCTTTCACCAAAATGTCATTTTCCACAAGTAGCGATTCAACTAAAAATCTATACAATAGTACAGCCTCGCAGTGGGTTCGAGGAGAGCCTTGTGTGCTTTCAGATTTTACTGCACGCCCTGTTGTTCTAGAAATGTGTGAACCTGTAGCTGGCTTGAGAGTCCTTGATCTTGGCTGCGGGGAAGGTTATTGCAGTCGAGAATTAAGCCGCCGTGGGGCTGCACAAGTGTATGGAATTGATATTTCAGAAAACATGATTGCTGCTGCTTCTGAGCAAGAACTAAAAGACGGCTTGGGTATTCATTACGAAGTAGGTAATGCTACTAACCTCAAGCAGTTTGGCGATCGCGAAATCGATTTAGTGATTTCTGTTTTTGTCTTTAGCTACTTAACAATTGCTCAAACTCAAGAATCTATGGCTGAAGTTCGGCGGGTTTTGAGTCCTGGCGGTAGGTTTTTGTTGTGCATCCCTCATCCATGCTTTCCCTATATACGTGAACCAGCTTACCCATTGTACTTTCAAACTGGGGATGGCTACTTTAGTAAGCGCGATCAGCTATTTCCTGGTCGGATGTGGAAAAAAGATGGTTCTTGGGTAGATGTGCAATTGCTCCACAAAACTCTTGAGGATTATTTCGATGCTCTCAAAAGAGCTGGCTTTGATACGATGCCAACTCTTAAGGAGTTACGTGTTACTTCAGAGCATATCGCATTAGATCAATCATTTTTTGGTCCCTTGATTGACTTACCACTTCATCTAGTTATACAAGTAGCTGGTAGTTGAATCTTCAGCGCAAGGGGAGAAACCCAGCCTTTTCAACGAATTGTTGACCTTCTCTAGAGAGTAACATATTGGTGTAGGCAACTCCTGCCTGTTCGTCAATTTTTCCGTCCCGACGAATGGCAATAAATAAGCGCCGGATCATAGGGTAATCGCCATCCTTAAATGCTGTAGCATTGATCTGTGAGCCATTGTTTATGAAGGGTTGTACATAATCTTGAGAGTTAGCTTTAGCTAAAGCTAATGTGCGTATTGTTTTTTGACCAACAAGTGGTCCACTGCCTCCAAAGGAAATTGCTCCTGGCGTTGAGGCAACTTTACGAATAGCTTCTGTGTAATCGCGGATGTACTTCACCCTAGGACTAACTTGATCAACTTCTGGGCCAAGAAGCACATGCAATAAAGTAGCAACTTTAGGTCTAGCAAAGGCTATAATTGGCAGATCTGGTCCCCCTAGCTGGCTCCAATTGGTAATTTTACCTTTATAAATGTCTTGGAGTTGATCCACTGAAATCCCAGGAATTGATATATCTGGATGGCTAAAAGCAACAATTGCATCAATCGCCACTGGTACTTGCTCTAGGGTAAAACCACGCTGTTTTGCCTTGTTGTATTCAATATCTGTTAAAGGTAAAGCTATTTGAGCAAAGCTTAGTTCGTTATTTAGTAGCATCTCGAGACTTCTGCTGTTACCAGGTTTACCATAAGTAGGTTCAGTGTAAACTAAATGGAATCCTGGATGAGCATTTGTCATAGCTTGATGTGCACCAGCAGCAGTTATAGATGCAAAAAGAACAGCACCGCCGTAGTTGAATGTTCCTTTAGGCACATTTGGAACTTCTTTTATAGAATTGTAGAGTCTAATACTGGTCGTATTAGTAGAAGTGCTTACAGTTGTTAGTACTTTGATTTGCTGCCAAAAAAAGTAGCCTGTTCCAAAAACTAGTACTAAAGCTAAGGACATAATCAACCAACCTCGGTAAGGAGTTGATCTCTGGCTTTCCGAATTATTTTCTGTTATAGAATTAATTATAAGGGTTTCGCCGCATTTCTCACAGTGTGAAGCTCCAAGAGGATTGGCTTCGTAGCAGCAAAACCCACAGATCACGGTTCCTTTTGTATTAGATTCTCTACTATTCATAGGGGGTTTCAACTCTATATAAAATTAACAAAATTTTACGGTTTAATGTGGTAGTACTTTATAACTAAGTATAAACGCAACAATACGATTTAAAGGAAAACGGCAAACAGGGATTTTTATAATCTTTATATATAAACCATTGTTCTTATTAATAAGGGTGTGGGGTGTAGGGTGTGGGGTGTAGGGTATCTGCGCTTATTTATAAAGGATACTTCGTATTTCTTTTTGTCCATAAATGAATACATTCGGCTTTAACGCGATTGGTTGTAAAGTTGGGTGTTCCCTTAAATTAAAGGATGGAATCATTACCACTACACCCTACACCCTACACCCTACACGCTGATCAAGATATATTCGGTTTTAGGGGTATTGCTAGTAACAAGTACCTCCTAGACAGACCAGTAAGATTGCTCTTATGAGCAATTTAGATATTTTTATTAAGCATTGTTTTCAAAAAAATAGACCCTCAGGTTGAATCTAGCTGTTTAGTATCATTCTTGATGAAATCGGTATATATTCTCTAGTAATTCTTCTTGAAAAGAAAATATTCTACAATATATACCTAGTAAAAAATTTCGATAAAATACATTCTCTATTCTTCATCAAAATTTTGTATCTGTTTAGTTTTATACGGCTAATATATTTAGTATAAATTTAGCTAACAATAAAGTTAGTTTACAAATTTTTGGTGAATCTTGTATCAAACTAAGTTGAGAAGTAACTAATAACGACTAATAAGAATCATGAGATGAATTTACTAGATCCCAAGATACTCCTCGACAGTGTGACCATCGCTTTCAGTAAAAGGTTGGTGGTGCAAGACATCTCTCTGGCGCTACAGCAACACGACTTACTGTGTATTGTTGGACGATCTGGTTGTGGTAAAACTACCCTACTTCGAGCAGTTGCAGGCTTGATATCACTATACCGGGGTCGTATCCTCCTTGACAATAAGGCAATTACTCGTCCCACATCCCGAATGGCAATGATTTTCCAACACTTTGGTCTTTTTCCTTGGAAAACTGTACAAGCAAATATTGAGTACGGATTGTCAGTTCAAGGGATGCGTGATGACAGCACCGTTAGCCGCTTGGTTGAGCTGATGGGTTTGTCTGACTACGCCCAGTGCTACCCTTACCAACTCTCTGGTGGGATGCAACAGAGGGTTGGTATTGCACGCGCTTTAGCTGTCCAACCAGAGGTGCTGTTACTTGATGAGCCATTTAGCGCAGTTGATGCAATTACAAGGGAAATGCTACAAGGTGAACTATTACGCCTTTGGGAAGATCCACAACACTCAAATATGACAGCTATCTTGGTAACCCATGACCTTGATGAGGCCATTTTACTAGGTGATCGAATTGTGGTGCTGGGTGGGACACCAGGAGGGATATGCCTAGAGCTAAAAGTCCCGATACCTCGTCCCCGGAATCCCCAAGACTTCCGGTTTCATCCTGCGTATCGACAGCTACGCAGTCAATTATGGAAAGCTCTCAATGATGGTTATCTTGTTTAAGAAAAATTCAACTAAAAATTTACCAGTTAATAGCATCCGAAATAAGAGTACCTTATATCAAAGGAAGGCTAATAACTATAACAATTGGTGGCTTCGTGGTATCTCACCGCTCATTATTCTCGTACTCTGGGAGTGGTACGGACGCACTACTGATCCAATTCTTTTTACCTATCCAACAGCGATCGCACGTGCCGCAATCGACATGATTGGTGATGGTACACTTTTGCTAGCCTTGAGCCAAAGCGCCACTGTACTCATTACAGGTTTTCTACTGGGTACGCTTATTGGCATTGCTATTGGTTTGGTTACTGGTCGTAATACAGTCATTGCTGCTTTATTAGATATACCTATTACAGCACTCTACGTCACTCCTATCATCGCCTTAGTACCAATCCTCATTTTATGGTTTGGTTTTGGTACATCAGCAAAGATAGTTGTGGTATTGTTATTTACAATATTTCCGGTACTCATCAATACGATGCGTGGGGTACGTGAGGTTGATCCTCAGCTGGTTGAGGTTGCGCATTCGTTTTGTTCTACAGAATATCGGCTTTGGATAGATTTAATACTTCCATCAGCATTGCCTTTTGTGATGACTGGAATTCGTCTAGCAATTGGTCGAGCATTAGTTGCCGTCATAGTTGCTGAGTTTTACACTGCTGTTTCGGGGTTAGGATACCTGATAGTCTCCAATGCCCATTCATTTCAGACTGCACGGGTTTTTGTACCTGTTATTGTACTAATGGTTGTTGGTGTTGCTAGTACCGCACTACTAGAAATGGCAGAAGCACAGATTTCACCTTGGCGTCATAGATAATAGTCAATTAATTAATTAATTAGGTAGGAGGTTTTGATGCAAAGACGACTGCGGTTAATTGCTGTGTTTATTGTTGTAATTATATTTATCGCGTGTAGCAAACAACCGTCGGGAGATACAGCTACAATCTCGATTGCTTTGCCAACTGCGAAAACTAGTTTTGCTAACGTTGATGTGGCGATCGCGCAAGAAATGGGGTTTTTCAAGCAACAAGGCTTGAATGTTAGTATTAAAAACTTAGACTCGGCGGTGAAAGTTGTACAGGCGGTGGTTGCTAATGACGCGGCGATCGGCGGATCTAGCTTTGAGCCAGTGATCAATGCTGCATCTGCTGGCGGAAATTTAGCAATCATTGGTACTTACGCCAACCGACTCACTGTTTCGATGGTTACACCCAAAACAATTAAATCTGTAGGAGATTTACGCGGTAGGAACGTTGGGGTGCAAGATATCGGCGCATTTCGTGAGATCATGACGCGGATGGTGTTACAAACTGCTCAATTAACACCCCAAGATGTAAAATATATCCCCATCTCTCCTCCAAGCTATATTCAAGCACTGAAATCTGGACAAATTGAATCAGCAATACTTCAAACTGAGCAAGTTGCAGAAATACTCAAACGCGATCCGAGATTTCATGTACTTGTTGATTTACATAAAGTAGAACCGGACTATTACTATGGCTCCTATATAGTCCGTAAAGACTGGTTAACAAAAAATTCCGATATTGCTGTGCGTTACCTGACTGCACTAATCCAGGCACACAGGTTTATGTACGACAACAAAGCCGAGACGATCAAGATAGCTGCTAAAACGACTGGTTTTGATCCTGGTGTTATTACCCATACCTATGATGTGCTGTTAGGAAAACATAAGGTTTTCCCCACCGGCGATGGGATTGAAGAAAAACGCCTCGCTTATACACTCTCCAGAATGAAGTCATTAGGGTTATTGAAGGGCAAAGAACCTGATTTAACTCAACTGGTTGATCGTAAGCCTATCACTTTAGCGCTTAATAAATTAGGGAAGTAAGCTGTTGCGCATTTAATTTATATATGAGACGCGGGCAAGATGCCCGCACTACAATAATTTTACATCTTCGTTTTATATAATCTAGCTGCGCATCAGCTGATTTAACTATTGCCATGACGCTGCTGCCAGTCATTATTGCCCATTGGTAAATCATTAATGTTGTAGATAATTACGGTAAAATGGCTTACCTCATTCTAAGTGTAAAATTTTTTACTTATTAAATATTTCAGCCCCAGCTTGTCCGCTGGCCACCTCAGTATGATAATCGGTTTTGAGGTGGCTCGAAATTGTGTCCCGGAAATAGATTTGGATGATAACGCGAGAGCGATGTCTACGACAAGCCGCAGAGCGTCTACGCGTCCTTGACTCAGTGCCGACTTGCTGCTATGGTTCCTATCCCAAAGAAATTCAAGCTATGACTGCTCAAGCAATTCTAAACATCATACTTCTGCTAACTATTTCACTTTTTATCTTAGACTTTATTAAAGATATACTAAAAACCATCCACTACGCTTGGAAGAATCCATGTAATCGCGCTTTTCCTTCCGGAAGCTTTAGGACAGCGCAAACGACAGTGAGTCAGCCTTCGGTTAACCATCCTCAAAAAACTTTACGCTCAAATTTAAAATCCAAAAAAAATGGTCAAATGGTGATTAAAATCGCTGGAAAAGAGCTTAGGGACTTGAGGAAAGAAAAAAATATTCAAATATTGACAGCCTCTCATGCCTGTCGTGTAAATCCATATCAATTATCCCGCTTTGAGCGGGGTCAAGTTTCAACATTAACAGACAAAAAAATCAGACAATTAGTGAAATATTATCTATCTCAAGCATAATTAAACAGAATTCAGGAGTCAGGAGTCAGGAGTCAGAATACACCACCCACATTATCAGTTAGTAAGAGTAGCGGCAAGCACTTGAACACTCCTAGCCATAACAAAAAACCTCAGCCCGTTGCACTGAGGTAAAAAGAGGAAGTCGAAATATTGATGGGAGATACCGAATTGTTATGTAATGCTTAACTAGCTACAAAGGCAACCAAAGCTAAAGCAGCAACAAATGATGCAGCGAATATACCTTGGACAACGTATTTGCGTTGTTCCCAAATCGCTGGATACTCGGCATAGTAAGGCTTGGTTTCGTTGGGGTAGTTGTTGAGAACGCCGTCTTCGTTATAAGTGGTGTACATGGTTTGTTTGTTATCTCTTGTTTTTTAACTTATGTAAATAAATATAACAATATTGTTACAATTCGGCAAGAGGACTTGACACGGAAAAAGTAATAGGATTAATAAGAACTAGTTATCGAAATGTCCGTATACTATAGACAGCGTCTATACATATGCAGTGCTTCCTCCAAATGTGCTTATCTTTGCGATCGCCCCGCATTTCTTGAGAAGCATAAAGCCTTCTCCCGGAAAAAGAAAGCTTGACACCGGAATGCATCCTTAGCATTTCGTTAATAAAATCTTGTTAAGAAAGAGGACGTTATTAAAGAGCAGTTGTAATACTAATAGGTACTTTGTAGTTACTTGTACTTCAAAGTAAACCACAAGTTTTAAAGGAGACCAAAATGGCAGGGAGGGATGATATTTGCTATGGGTTACTGTGGATGATTGTAGTCACAGCAGGCTTACTTCCTGCCAATTGTGCTCATGCCCAAATCACACCTGACAGGACTCTACCGAACAATTCCAGTGTCACAATTAATGGCAGCACATTTAATATTACTGGGGGAACTCAAGCAGCACGTAATTTATTCCACAGTTTCCAGCAGTTTTCTGTTCCCAATGGTAGTACAGCTGCTTTCAACAACGGTCTGGATGTACAAAACATTTTTAGTCGCGTCACAGGTGGCTCAGTTTCTAATATTGATGGGGTAATAAAAGCTTCGGGAACAGCAAATTTATTCTTCCTAAACCCCAATGGCATTGTTTTTGGGAAAAATGCCAGCCTGAATGTTGGTGGATCATTTGTTGCTACTACTGCTAATGCCATTCAATTTGGTAACCAGAGAATGTTTAGTGCTAGTGTGCCAAATAATCCTGCTTTGCTGACAGTTAATCCAACAGCGTTGTTTTATAACCAGATTGTCAAGAATGCATCCATTCAAAACAGTTCAATAGCACCAACAGCAGGAAATTCATCTGGGTTACAAATTCCAGATGGTAAGAGTTTGCTGTTGGTTGGTGGCGATCTAACAATGGATGGTGGAAGATTAAGAGCCTATGGTGGTCATGTTGAGTTAGGTGGTTTGACATCTCCAGGCACGGTAGGACTTGAGGTGCATGAGAATAATTTGACCTTGAGTTTTCCTAATCAAACTACCCTAGCTTCGGTATCTTTACTCAACGGAGCGTCAGTTGATGCCTCAGGCAGTGGTGGTGGCAGCATTGCTGTTAATGCTAGCAATCTCAATATAAACAGTGGAAGTAGCTTGATTGCTGGCATAGCTTCAGCTCATGGTAATGTTGGCTCTAAGGCTGGGGATATTATGCTAAATATCACTGGGGACATAAACATTGATGGTAATGGAAGTAATATCACCAATAATGTTCAACAACAGGCAATAGGCAATGGAGGTAATATTTCTTTATCGTCTAATTCACTAGTCCTTAGCAATGGCGGACAAATTAGTGCTAGTACCTTGGGAACTGGAGATGCAGTGCGATTCGTTTAGCCGAAACCTAAAGAGGATGGCTAGCTTTTGATTGAACACTTATCAATCAAATGACAACTCACTATACATGTAGGTGAGAAAATAAAGGAATTGGAAAATAATTTTAATACGTAACTTACAATTATAATTCAATCCGAATAAACTCAAGTCCTACCATCTCGGTGCGAGATTGAAAGCACACAGCGCCCTCTACCGTAAGGTAGAAGAGGAGTTTCCCTTGCATCTGGATTGACAACTCAGATGTAAAAGCGGGAGTGAACGCAGTTGAGGCGGTAATAGCTGAAAGCGCAAGCTGCTAGCAAGGGTTCATGGGTAGAAAAGACAAAGTGTCGTCAAAACCATCGTTATCAGTTGCCAAGGGATATAAGCTTGTAGACCTCGTTCTACCTCTTGGGTCAGAAATAGCTGGCATGGGTAAGGACTATCAGGATTCTTATACCGAGATAGCGCACTTCCTACACCCCCGGTGGACAGACACGCCCTAAAAGCCCAATCAATGAATAGTGGGAACGAATAAACCCCTCATATGCTCCTGGAATCAGTAACAGGTAGGTGTCAGACCATAAGCAATGAGGGGCAGGATGGTTCAAAAAGCCAATGCCTAACTCGAATTAACGGGTAAAGCCTGAAAAGGGATGGTGTAATTACCAGGATAAGCAGACGTGAGCCGCAGTGCGGAAAAGCTAGAGGTAACAGTAGCTATGCATAAGCCTAAATCGGATTCAGAAATGAATATCGAGGGATGGAAGGATATCAATTGGCGACAAGTCGAGCGATATGTCTTTAAGTTGCAAAAACGCATCTATGCTGCTTCCCGCCACGGTGATGTCAAGCGAGTCCGCAAACTCCAAAAGACATTGATGAGGTCTTGGTCTAATAAAGTACTAGCGGTTCGTAGGGTTACAGTCGAAAACCAAGGTAAAAAGACGGCTGGTGTGGATGGCATTAAATCACTACCCCCAAACGCACGTCTTGAACTTGTAGGACAACTTAAGCTCACTGGTAAATCAAAACCCACTCGCAGAGTGTGGATTCCTAAGCCAGGTAGAGACGAAAAACGCCCACTAGGAATACCTACAATGTATGACCGCGCACTACAATGTGTAGTAAAAGCTACGCTGGAACCAGAATGGGAAGCGGTCTTTGAACCAAATTCCTATGGTTTTAGACCCGGAAGGTCTTGCCACGATGCGATAAAACAGATTAAAAACTGTATTCAAAACAAGGCAAAATACGTGCTTGACGCGGATATAGCCCGTTGTTTTGACCGCATCAACCATGAAGCACTACTCCAAAAGCTTAACATCAAAGGAAAGGTTAGGCAACAAATTAAATCCTGGCTTAAATCTGGTGTTATAGATTCTGGAGTATTTACTGCTACAT
>JAESFG010000288.1_pt1 | contig 99213 bp, 77 predicted proteins | sample 9269371 | NCBI WGS metagenome assembly JAESFG01 (sample SAMN14506227, study PRJNA617093) | algae metagenome | isolation source: Aetokthonos hydrillicola CCALA 1050 (B3-Florida) and co-occurring... | place: USA: South Carolina | collected 2013-01-01
TGTTTGCTGCAGCACATCAAACATCGGCGCGGAGGCCGCGCGCACATGCGCTTTCGCTAACCCAAGCGCCCGCCGCCCCTTACCGCTCGATCCACACCTGCTAGTTCACGGCGTTGGGTGGCACCCGCTGGTTGGTGACCCGCGCCATCACCGTCCGCGGCGAAGCGCCGGTGGACGGTGGTGGCACCCTGCGCCGAAGCACCCGGACGCGCGTTCACGTCGCCAGGGCCCGCACCACTTCTTCGATCGACGTCACCCCTGCGCGGACCTTGGTGAACGCGTCTTCGGAGAGGAGCGTGAGGTTGCGGTCGGCGAGGGCCGCCTGCGCGATGCGCGGGGCGCTGGCGCGTTCCATGACCAGTTCGCGCATCGGGTCGGAGACGCGCAGCAGTTCGTAGACCCCGAGCCGGCCGCGGTAGCCGGTGTTGCGGCAGCTCTTGCATCCGCGGCCGCGGGCGAGCGTGGCGTCGGGGGGCAGGTGCAGCGACTGGGGGAGTTCGGCCCGGTCGGGGTGGTAGCTCTCGACGCAGTCGGCGCACACGCGGCGCACGAGCCGCTGGGCCAGCACGCCCTCGAGGCTGGAGGAGACCAGGAACGGCTCGACGCCCATGTCGAGCAGGCGGGTCGTGGCGCCGGTGGCGTCGTTGGTGTGCAGCGTGGAGAAGACCAGGTGGCCGGTGAGGGAGGCCTGGATCGCCGTCTCGGCGGTCTCCTTGTCGCGGATCTCGCCGATCATGACCACGTCGGGGTCGTGGCGCAGGATCGAGCGCAGGCCCGCGGCGAAGTCGAGCCCGACCTTGTGGTTCACCTGGATCTGGTTCACGCCCGGGACGTGGTACTCGACGGGGTCCTCGACGGTGATCGCCTTGATCTCGTCGGAGACGATGCGGTTGAGCGAGGCGTAGAGCGTGGTCGACTTGCCCGAGCCGGTTGGGCCGGTGACGAGCAGGATGCCGTGGGGCCGGTTGATGAGCGCGTCCCACGTCGCGAGCACGTGCTCGGGCATGCCGAGCTGGTCGAGCCCCAGCAGCACGGTCGACTTGTTGAGCACGCGGAGCACGACGCCCTCGCCGAAGAGCATCGGGATGACGCTCATGCGCAGGTCGTACTCGGCCCCCTTGTGCCGGAAGGCGATGCGCCCGTCCTGCGGGCGGCGCTTCTCGGCGATGTTGAGGCTCGACATGATCTTGAGGCGCGAGACGATCGCCGCGCCGAAGCGGTGGATCGTGGGGGGCACGTTCGCGCGCTCGAGCACGCCATCGACGCGGTAGCGGACCGCCAGCTCGTGCTCGTAGGGCTCGATGTGCACGTCGGTGGCCCGCACGGCGATGGCTTCGGCGATCAGGTCGTTGACGAGCTTGATGACCGAGGCTTCCTGGGCCTGCTCCGCGTCGTCGGCGGCCTGCGGACCGCCGGGGGATCCCGGGGCGCCGGTCTTGACCTCGAGGCCGGCGGACATGGCGTCGAGGGTGTCGCCGCCGACGCCGAGCCGGTCGCGGATGGTCTTGCGCAGGTCGTCCTCGTCGGCGAGGACGACGCGGATGGCGAAGCCGGTGAGGCGGCGGAGTTCGTCGAGCACGCCGAGCTCGAACGGGTCGCTGGTCGCGACCGTGAGCGTGTCGCCCTCGCGGGCCAGGGGCAGGCAGTTGTCGCGGAAGATGAGCTTGGGGGGCAGGATATTGAGCACGCCCGGGTCGACGTCGATCGAGGCGAGGTCGACCACGGGGATGTGGAACTGGTCGCCCATGACGCGGAGCACGTCGCGGGCGGAGACGACGCGCTGGCGGACGAGCACCCGGTCGAGCCGGTCGCCGGTGGCGCGCTGCTCGGCGAGAGCGTCGTCGAGCTGCGGCTGGGTGACGAGCCCGCGCTCGAGGAGCAGGGAGGCGATGCCCATGGTGAAGGGAGTTTACCCGGGGCTCACGGCGCGGTTGAGGCGGATGGGCCGAGAACTCGGGGAGATTTCCGGGCGCGGGCGCGGGCCGGATCAACCCGGGTACGTGCAACTGGTCTTGTCGGTCTCCCACACCGTCACCGAGCGCAGGGCCGCGCCGCGCCCCTCGTCGGCGATCGCCGGCGCGAGGAGGTCGAAGCACACCTTGGCGATGTTCTCGACCGACGGGTTGAGCCCGGCGGGGGGCATGAACTCGGGCCGGTCGACGCTCAGGTTCGTGTGGTCGAAGCGGTCGATGATCGTGCGCTTGGTGAGCCGCTCGAGGTCGAGCAGCGTGAACGCGGGCGCCGCGCCCGGCACGCCCACGGGGACCTCCACGTTCGGCTCGACGCGGTAGTTGTGCCCGTGCCCGCTGGGGTGGTTGCACTTGCCGAAGCAGGCCCGGTTGGCCTCGTCGGAGAGGCCCGGGGCGTGCAGGCGGTGGCTGGCCGCGAACTCGAACTGCTGGCGGAGCAGTGCCCGGCTTGGGTTCGACGCGGCCATCTCGATAGCGTAGAAGGGGCTGAGCCGCCACGTGACGGCGTCGAGCCGGCCCGCCAGGGCTACGGCGAGGGCGGGGAGCGTGTCGCGGAGCACGCCGGCGGGGTCGGAGGCGGGCCGGGCGACGAACGCCGCGACGATGGCGGGGACGATGGTCGCGCGGGCGGCGGCGTCGATGTCCTTGATGTTGAGGGTGTAGCCGGTGACGGGGTCGATGTGGGCGCGGCAGCGGATGTCGAGCTCGTAGTGGGCGCCCAGGCCGATCATGGTCGGGTAGCCGGCGAAGGAGTTGCTGGGGCTGGGTTGGGCCGCGGCCGGGTCATCCGTGCCCGGCGAGACTGCGAACCGTACTGTTCGGGTGAGCGTGACCACCAATCCACGCTAGGGCGCACGCCAGGGCGGGGCGGCACGACCGGGAGGCATGACCATGGGTTGCGGATGTGGCTGCGGCGGCGGGAAGTTCGGGCTGGTGATCGGCGTGGCGGCGGGACTGGCCGCGGCGGCCGGGGGCATCGCGGGGCTTTCGGGCTCGGGCACTCCGCCCGCGGGCGATGCGCCGAAGCCCGCGAGCGCGCCCGCGCAGCCGGCGAAGGACGGGACGCCGGCGGGCGCGCCGGCCCCGGGGAAGGACGCCAAGGCGCCCGCGAGCGTGCACGACTTCACGATGAAGCGGATCGACGGCACGAGCGAGGCGCTCTCGGCGTACGCGGGCAAGGTCGTGCTGATCGTGAACGTGGCGAGCAAGTGCGGGTACACCAAGCAGTACGAGGGCCTGCAGAAGCTCTACACCGAGAAGAAGGACGCGGGGCTGGTGATCCTGGGCTTCCCGGCGAACGACTTCGGCGGGCAGGAGCCCGGCAGCAACAGCGAGATCGCGACGTTCTGCACGTCGAACTTCGGCGTGACGTTCCCGATGTTCGAGAAGATCGACGTGGCCGGGGCCGAGGCTCATCCGCTGTTCAAGTTCCTGGCGGCCCAGCCGGCCCCGGCGGGGGGCGAGCCGAAGTGGAACTTCACGAAGTACCTCGTGGGGCGTGACGGCAAGGTCGTGCAGCGGTTTGATTCGAAGGTGTCGCCGCAGGACGCGGAGCTGGTGAAGAAGATCGACGAACTGCTCGCGGCGAAGGTCGAGCCGGCGAAGAAGGACGCCGGCAAGGACGCGGGCACGAAGGACGGCGCGAAGAAGGGCGGCTGACCCCGCGAGCGTGCAGGAGACGGCGGCGTGGGGGCGTGGGGGCGTGGGGGGTTGGTCGAGTGGAGCGTGACCCCGCGTGAGCCAGGTGAGCTACCGGTACATCGCGATTTCGCCCGACGGCACGCGGGTCACCGGCGTGACGAGCGGGGCGGGTGTGCAGGCGGTGCTTGCCGAACTCGAGGCGCGCCGGCTCACGCCGGTGAGCGTGACCGAGCGGGCCGCGGGCGGGGGCGGGCTGGGGCGGGTGCGGCTGCGGTCGCGGGTGCCGGCGCGGAAGATGGCCGCGGTGTACATGCAATTGGGTGACCTGCTGAAGGCGGGGGTGCCGATCCTGCGGGCGCTGCGGCTGGTGGCGGGGCAGAAGGCGTCGCCCCGGCTGGCGGCGGTGTTCGCGGCGGTGAGCGACAAGGTGGCGGACGGGTCGGACCTGGCGGCGGCGATGGAGGAGCGGGACGAGGTGTTCCCGGCGATCCACGTGGCGATGGTGCGGGCGGGGGAGCGTGGCGGGTTTCTCGACAGCGTGCTCAGCCGGCTGGGCGAGATGATGGAGAAGCAGGCGGACCTGCGGGGCAAGCTGGTGGGGAGCTTGATCTACCCGAGCGTGCTGGTGGTGTTCGGGACGGGGGCGCTGCTGGTGATTTTCGGGGTGCTGGTGCCGCAGGCGCGGCCGCTGTACGCGCGGCTGGAACTGGGGTCGCTGACCAAGGGCGTGTTCTGGGTGGCGGACCACGTGCGGATGCTGCTGCCGCTGGCGGGGGTGGTGGCGGTGGGGGCGGGTGTCGGGGGCTGGCGACTGTTGAAGCGGCCGAAGGTGCGGGAGTGGGTGGACGCGAAGGTGCTGAAGGCGCCGCTGGTGGGGGCGGCGATCGCGAGCGTGTCGATCGCGCGGCTGTGCCGGGTGCAGGGGACGATGCTGGCGAACGCGATTCCGATGCTGACGGCGCTGCAGATTGCGCGGGATTCGGCGGGGAGCACGGTGTTCCGGCGGGTGGTGGACGCGCAGATCGAGGCGGTTCGGCAGGGCCAGCCGATGGCGCCGGTGCTGGGCGAGAGCGGGGTGTTCCCGGCGGACGTGGTCGAGACGATCGCGGTGGGGGAGAGCGCCAACAACCTGGACGACGTGCTGCTGGGGATCGCGCAGCGGCTGGAGAAGCGGACGGACCAGCAGCTGGGGGTGCTGGTGCGGCTGATCGAGCCGATCATGCTGGTGCTGATCGCGGGGATCATCGGCGTGGTGGCGATCGCGCTGGTGGTGCCGCTGACGCGGCTGGGGCAGACGGTGTGACGGGCGGCCTCGCGCGCGGGCGGCGGGACTGTTTGTCGACGAGAACGAAAAATAGATGTCGGATGGTTGGGGGATGTTCTCTATCGGGCGGTGAACTGGGGGGCGGGTGCGCGGTAAACTGGCTTGTCCCGGCCCGCCTTCAGCGCGGGCCCGTGGTGCGGAGCGTGCCTGGATCGGGCGGAGCCCGGCGGGCGCAGGATGTGTTCCATCAGCAAGGAGACCGCCATGACCCAGCTTCAGCGCAGGATTGTCAGCGGCACGTCGCGCACGGTGGCGCGGCGGAGCGGCTTTACGCTTATCGAAGTGCTCATCGTGATCGTGATCATCCTCGCGATCGTGGGGCTGGTGGCGGTGAACGTGTTCGGCAGCAAGGACACGGCGGACAAGGGGATCGCGGAGATCGAACTCAAGAGCATCCGCACGGCCCTGCAGCAGTTCCGGCTCGATTTCAACCGCTTTCCGACCGACGAGGAGGGCATCGCGGTCTTGTGGAACAAGGCGGCGCTCTCGGCCGATAGCGACCAGACCAAGTGGCGGGTGTACATCGTCGAGGCCAAGCCCAACGACCCGTGGGGCAAGCCGTGGGGCTATCGCCAGCGCGGCGAGAAGGCGCCCGAGGGGATGTTCGACCTGTGGTCGACCGGGCCCGACGGCGAAGAGGGCACGCCCGACGACATCAGCGCGTGGAAGGTCGTCGACGACGGCTCGGGGACGAGCGGGTCGGGGGCCGGCGCGCCGCCGCCACCGCCGCCCAGCGGCGGCAGCGGCGGCGGGGCGCGGTGAGGTCGGTCGCGTGACCTGGACCGGCCCGTCGTGGTCGGGGCGGGGGCGGGCGTCGGCGTGCGGATTCACGCTGGTTGAGGTTCTTGTTGCGCTCGTGCTGACGGTGCTGGTGCTGGCGGCGGTGGTGCCGTTGTCGGCGTCGCTCATCGAGCGCGCCGACGAGCGGGCGGTGGCGGATCGGCTGTCGTCGGGCGTGCGCCTGGCGATGGCCGAGGCGGCGCGGTCGGGCGCGGTCGTGACGCTGTGCGCGCGGGAGCGGCGGGGGCTCGGGAGCGACCTGGTGCTGAGGCTCGAGTCGGTCGAACCTGGGCAGGGCGGCGCGGGCGCGACGGCGCCGGCGCTGATCGACCTGGGGATCGACCTTCCCGGCGACTGGCGGGTCGAGACCGAGGATGCGGGACAGGACGCCGGCGAGCCTGATGATGCGGGCACGGTGCTCACGCCGGTGGGGGCGGCGATGCCGGACGGGCGGTTCAGCGGGCTCAGCGTGGTGACGGTGCGCGGCGAGCGGGCGGCGCGGCGGGCGCGCGGGCCTGCGAACGAAGGCGTGTCGACGGACGCGGCGAACGGGGCGACCGCGCTGGACGACGATGCGGAGCCGGCGCGGCGGCGCGTGACGGTGGATGCTTTGAGCGGGAAGGTGACGATCGCGGCGCCGGTGAGGCGGGCGGGGTCGAGCGCGCAGGAGCCGGCGCAGGGGCCGCGGGACGAGTTTGCGCCGGCGGATGTGGACGGGGCGGGGGCGGGGAATGACGGCGGTGCGCGGGAAGGGGGGACGCCGTGACGAGAAGGCGGTCACATCCCGCGGGGGCGCTGCTGCTGGAGGCGGTGGTGGCGCTGGCGGTGCTGGTGGGGTTCGGGGCGGTGATCCTGGCGTCGGTGAGCGATGCGCGGGCGCGGCTGGACGCGGCGCGGCGGCAGGTGCTGGCGCAGGACCTGGCGGCGTGCGCGGTGGCTGAACTGGCGGCGGGGCTGCGGCAGGCGGAGGAGATGAGCGGGCCGGTGCGGAATGAGACGCGGGGCGGGTCCGGGACGTCGCTTGACGACGGGGCGCGCGAGAGCGGGTGGGAACTGGCGGTGGAGACGGCGCCCGGGCCGGGGGCGTACGACGGGCTGACGCTGGTGACGGTGACGGCGCGCGAGACCGGGCCGGGGGGCGCGAGCGTGACGCTGCGCCGTCTGGTGCAGTCGCGCTCGGGCGGGCGCGGCAGGGACGGGGCGGAAGGGGGCGGGCGATGAGGCGGCGCGGGTTCACGCTGCTGGAGGTGCTGCTGGCGATCGCGCTCATTGTCGTCATCGTGGTGATGGCGGGGTCGATGCTCACGTCGGTCGCGGCGGCGCGGGATGACATCGAGCGGTACACGCTGCGACAGACGGCGGCCGATGCGCTGCTGGGGCAGATCGAGTCGGACCTGCTGGGCGCGGTCGCGGGGGACGGGGCGGGTGGCGTGGGGGTGCAGGGGACGACGGAGAAGCTGTCGCTGCTGACGCGCGGGCGGTGGCTGGGGTTGGAGACGGCGCGGGCGAGCGACCTGTGCCGCACGGAGGTGACGGTCGAGCGCGGGAAGGTGACGCTGGTGCGGCGGGGGACGGCGCTGGGGACGCTCGCGCCGCTGGGGGACGGGGTGCGGGGCGAGGTGGAGGGCGTGCGGCGGGCGGAGTTCTGGTATCACGACGGGCGTGCGTGGAAGCGCGAGTTCAACAGCGTGACCGAAGGCGGCCTGCCGCGGGCGGTGGAGGTGCGGCTGTGGTTCGGCGAGCCGACGCGGATGCCCGAGCCGGGGGACGGTGTGGAGGCGGAGGACTTGGAGGCGGCGGCGCGGGCGATGGCGATGGAGGAGGAGCGGGGGGTGGACACGGCGCCGGACCGGCGGCTGGTGATCGCGGTGCCCGACGGTGGGGTGGCGGCTGGGTCGGGGGGCGGGTCGGGGGGTGGGTCGGGGGGTGGGTCGGGGGGTGGACCGTGACGCGCCGGCGGGACGAGGAGCACGGCGTGTGTCCGGGCGCGCGTCGGGGCGTGGTGAGCGTGGTGGCGCTCGTCGCGGTGATTTCGTGCGCGGTGGTGGCGGCGAGCGTGGCGGCGTGGTCGGGTGCGCAGGTGGAGATCGCCGACGCACGGGGGCGGCGGGCGGTGGGGGTGAACGCGGCGCTGTCGGGGGTGGAGGGCGTGGCGGCGGAGGTCGCGCGGCAGCGGCGCGAGCTGCTGCGCGGGGCGGCGCTGCAACTGTCGGCGAGCGTGGTGCTGTGGCAGGGCAAGGACGCGGGCGGGCAGGCCGAGAGCGGCGTGGTGCGGGTGGTGCCGATCGGGCCGGGTGGGCGCCTGTTCGAGGCGGAGGCGGCGAAGCTGGACGTGAACGAGGTGTCGGCGCAGCGGCTGCGCGACCTCGGCGTGCTGACGGCCGGGGCGGCGCAGACGGCGCTGGACGGGCGGGCGGCGCGGGCGTGGGGGAGCGTGTGGGAACTGCTGGAGGTGGAGCCCGCGTGGCCGTCGCCGGCGGCACGTGTCGAGCAGGCGGCGACGCCGCGGGGGGACGGGCCGTCCGAAGACGTGCGCGACATGGCCAGCGCGAGCGGTTGGCTGACGTGCTACTCGGCGGACCCGCAGGAGCGGTCGGGGTTCTCGGCGGACGGGGCGGTGAACCCGGACGCGACGGGTGCGGCACGTCGCGTGCTGCCCGAGATCTGGACGGAGGGGTTTGAAGCGGCGCTGGCCAAGGACGTGGGGGGGGAGGGCGCGGCGTGGTTGGGCAGGCTGTACGCGGGACGGGGGCGGCCCGCGGCCGCGTCGGCCCTGGCGGCGGCGGCGGGTGTGGACCGCGTGGACCCGGCGGTGGCGGCGGCGGTGCTCGACGGGGTTGAGTTCGACGATGCGGGGACTCGACGCGGGCTGGTGGACCTCATGACGGCGGGGACGGAGGTGCTCAGCGGCGTGCCGGGGATTGCCCCGAGCGTGGCGGACCGGATCGTGGCGGCGCGGGAGAAGCTCGAGCCGTCGCGCCGGGCGACGCCCTTGTGGCCGGTGCTCGAGGGGCTCGTGGAGATGAACGAGTTCGCGCCCGCGCTGGACTTTGTGGTGAGTCGGTGCCTGGTGTTCCGGGTGGTGGTGGAGGGCGGTGTGGTGCGGGGCGAACTGCGGGGCGACCCGTCGGAGTGGGTGGTGCGGGACCGGTGGGCGTACGAGGTGATCATCGACGCGAGCGAGGCGCCGGTGCGGATCGCGTACTTGCGGGCGTGCGTGTTCGATGGGCTGAGCCCGCCGGGTGGACGCGAGGTCGAGCGCGGGGAGCGGCGCGAGCAACGGCCCGGTGCGTCCGAGGCCGAGGCGGAGGCGGAACCGGGGAACGGGCCGGAGCGGATCGAAACGCCCCGCGTGGAGATGGAGCGGATCGAGACGCCGCGGGTGGAGACGGAGCGCGTGCAGACGGCGCGGCCGGACGGCGGGGGCGGAGCGGTAGACTCGGCGACGGGCCGGGGGGCGGACGGGGGTGCGGCGGCGCGGACGCGGATCGGGCGGTGGCGTGGGGTAGGTGGAGGAGGCGGCGGGGGGAGCGGATCGGGGGCGGGGAGCGGAGGGTCGAGCGGACCATGAAGGGCACGCCGAGCGCGCGGGTGGCGATTGACCTTGAGGGCGACCGGTTCGCCGCGGTGTGCGCTGCGCCGAGCGGGAGCGGGCTGGCGATCGAGTCGTGGATCACGGCGGTGCGGCCGTCGGGGGTGGAGGCGGGGGACGCGGCGGCGGTGGGGGCGTGGATTGCGGAGGAGCTCAAGCGGGGGTCGATGGATCGGGCGGCGCGTCGGGGCGGGGTCGTGTTCAGCGCTGGGCGGGCGGAGGTGGTGCACAAGCGGCTGACGTTCCCGGCGGGGACCAAGGGCGCGGACGTGCCGGCGATGGTGAAGCTGCAGATGCTGCGGCAACTGACGGTGCCGGCGGAGAACGCGCTGATCGACTACGTGCCGCTGGGGGGCGCGGCGGGGAGCAAGGGCGGCAAGCCGGGGGCGGCGGGCGGGCCGGTGGGGGTGTTGGCGGGGGCGATCCAGAGCGACCGGGTGGAGTGGCGGCGTGCGGTGGCGAAGGCGGCGGGGTTCAAGGTGCGCCGGGTGAGCCTGCGGTGCGAGGGGATCGGGGCGCTGCTGGCGGAGGCGGCGCAGCGGCGCGGGGGCTCGACGCTGGGGGTGAGCGTTTCGAGCGGGACGGTGGAGTTCGTGATCCTGGAGGACGGGCAGATCGTGTTTGCGCGGGCGACGGACCTGGTGCGTCCGACGCGGTCGGAGGAGTTGGAGGAGTTCGCCGATCGCGTGAGCGTGGAGGCGAAGCGGACGTGGATGAGCTACCGGGTGGGGGCCGAGAGCGTCGAGGTGGAGGCGGTGGCGGTGGCGGGGGACGACCGGGCGGCGCAGCTGGTGGCGAGCGGGTGTTCGGGGGCGACGGGGCTGGCGTCGGCGGCGGCGGGGTTCCCGGGGTTCATCACGGCGCCGTCGACGATGACGGCGCAGGACCGGACGCTGGTGGCGTCGCTGTGCGGGCTTTTGGCGGCGCCGGTGGTGGGGCGGGCGACGATGGACTTTGCGAACCCGCGCAAGGCGCCGGACGTGGCGGGGGCGAAGCGGCAGCGGGTGCTGCTGGCGGCGCTGGGGGTGATCGTGGTGAGCGGGTCGCTGTTGACTTGGGGGCGTATGGACCTGGCGGCGCGGGAGAAGACGCTCGACGGGTTCAAGAAGCGGTGGGACGAGGTGAGCCAGCAGTACACGGCGTATCAGCGGCTGGGTGCGCGGGCGCGGCACGCGGAGGTGTGGATGGAGACTCGGCCCGACTGGCTGAGCCACCTGACGGTGCTCGCGCAGCGGTGGCCGGGGCCGGGCGAGGTGGTGGTGGACCGGATCGAGGGCACGAGCGAGGCGGGGGTGCAGTTCACGGTGCCCAAGAGCGACCGGCGGTATGCGCTGGGGAAGTGGAGCGGTTCGTTCCTGGGGCGGATCGCGGTGCAGGGGCGGTCGCGCCGGCCGGGGGCGCTGGACGGGGTGCGGGCGGCGTACGTGGCGGACGAGCGGTACACGATCGAGTCGCGCGGGGCGGAGACGCCCGAGAGCTTCAACTGGCTGCTGGTGTCGCGGCAGGCGAAGGTGACCGAGCCGGCGCCGGCGGCTCCCGCGGCGGCTGCGGCTCCAGCGTCGCAGGTCCCCGCGGCGCCGGCGGGGCAGCCCGGTGGTGCGGCGCCGGCGGCGGCTGAGAAGAAGCCGGGGGGTGGCGCGTGACGAGGACGATCAGGATTGTCGCGGTGTGCGGGGGGCTCGTGATCGCCGGGCTGGGTGGGCGGTGGGCGTTTCAGAAGTACTACGCGCAGCCGCGGGCGAAGCTGGACGCGGAGATCCAGCGGTACCGCGCGGCGGTGATGCAGCGGCAGGACGAACTGGTGGGGGAGGTGAACGAGCGGCAGCGGCTGCGGGCGCTCGGGGCGTCGAGCCTGGGGCGGAGCGAGGAGCAGGTGGCGGCGGAAGCGCGGTCGGCGGTGAACCAGATCGCGACGCGGCTGCGGCTGATCGATCCGAAGGTGGCGACGCGTCCGGCGGCGCCGGTGAACAGCCCGGCGACGCCCAAGGCCGACGACCTGGGGGTGCGGCGCGGGCAGGTGAGCACGGACTTTTACGAGGTGCCGATCACGTTTACGGCTCGCGGTGACATCGACGAGGTGGTGCGGGCGATGGCGACGCTCGATGCGCAGCCGTGGGTGCACCGGATCAACCGGTTCGTGCTGACGCCGAGCGGGCCGAAGCGTGAGCTCGTGGACCTGACGCTGGACATGGTGACGGTGTTCCTGCCGGAAGCGGAGTTCGCGGGGACGCGTGATCCCAATGCGCCGCGCTGGGTGGAGCCGGAGCCCAGCGCGCTGGAGAAGTGGGCGATCGTGCGGAAGGCGGACCGGTTCCGCGAGCCGGCGCCGCCGCCGGCTGCGCCGCCGCCGGTGCAGCAGGAGGCGGCCAAGCCGGGCCCGCCCGCGCCGCCGCCGGGCCCGGGGTACGGGGAGTATCGCGTGAGCGCGGTGGTGCGTGGGAGCGGGGGGTGGGAGGTGTGGGTGACGGGGACGGGCCGGGCCGGGGAGGGAACGCGGGTGTTGCGCGTGGGGGACACGGTGCTGGGGGCGACGCTGGTGGAGGCGTCGGGGGAGCGTGCGGTGTTCGAGGAGGGTGGGAAGCGCTTTGTGGTTGGAATCAACCGGAGTCTCGCCGACCGCGAGGGGCCGGCGCAGTAAGAGGATGCGGTAGACTGGCTTCAGAGTGACCCGGTGCCGCGGAACGGCGGCGGTGTGTTCGGGAAACGTTGACATCCGTGCGTATTGCCGCGCGAGGAGGCCCCGATGGCGAAAACGACCCCCTCCAGCCTTGTTCTGTCGGCACGTCGGCCCGGGTTGATGGCGGCGATGGTGGTGGTGGCGGCGGGGCAAGCGGTGTCGCTCGCGGGCATCCGGGTGGATGAGCCGGCGTCGGCGGCGCCGGCGGGCGAGGCGCGGCCGGCGGCCCCGGCGGGCGAGCCCCCCGCCAGTGGCGGCCAGCCGACAGCACAGCCCACGGCCCAACCGACAGGGGGGGCGCCTGCGCCTGCGCCGGCGCCTGCGTCCGTGGCTGGCGCGCAGCCGCCCGCGGCGGTTCCGGCGCCCGTGCCTGCGCCGGCACCCGCGCCGGCTCCCGCGCCGGTTCCCGCGGCGGCGGTCCCGGTGCCTGCGCCGGCCGCGCAGCCGGCGACCAAGACGGTGGGGTTCACGTTCAAGGATGCGCCGTACGAGCTGGTGCTGGACTTCATGTCGCGTGAGTTCGGGCTGCCGGTGATCCGCGAGGCCGAGGCGCCCAAGGCGCCGGTGACGTTCATCAGCGGGGAGAGCTATTCGCTGGCGCAGGCGCTGGACATCGTGAACCGGCTGCTGTTCATGCACGGGCTGCAGTTGCGGCGCGAGGACACGTTCCTGCTGCTGACGAAGCTCGAGGACGCGAGGACGGCGGGGCAGAAGTTCGTGGACCGGGTGCCGGCGGACGTGGGCGGGGTCGAGATCGTGACGGTGGTGGTGCCGCTGGTGAACGCGTCGGCGGGTCCGCTGGCGGAGCAGCTCAAGCCGATCATGGGCAAGTACGGGGCGATCACGGCGCTGCCGCAGCAGAACGCGCTGGTGATGGTGGACACGGCGGCGCAGTGCCGCAAGCTGCGCGATCTGGTGCAGGGGCTGGACGCGGCTCCGCCGAGCGACCAGGCGGTGAAGATCTTCCCGCTGAAGTTCGCGAAGGCCGAGGCGGTGACGAACTCGCTCAGGGGGCTGGTGGCGGAGAAGCGCACGACGGTGCTGGTGAACGCCAAGGGCGAGCGGCAGACGGTGCAGGACGATGCGACGCCGGGGCTGAACCTGCAGCCGGACGTGCGGACGAACTCGATCCTGGCGGTGGGGCCGCAGAGCCGGCTGGCGACGGTCGAGGAACTGGTGAAGCTGCTGGATGTTCCCGAGAGCGAGGCGGGGACGCGGGAGATGCTGACGTTCTCGATGGGGTCGGCGGCGCCGGCGGAGGTTGCGCGCAAGCTCACCGAGCTGTTCGGGGCGATGCCCAAGGACAAGCAGCCGACGGTGCTGGCGATGGACTCGGCGGCGAAGGTGGCGGTCGTCGGCTCGGGGTCGCAGCTGGCCGAGGCGGCGGCGCTCATGAGCGAACTGGACCCGGGCGCCACGGCGAACGGGCGCGAGGACGGGGCGGCGCGGCCGAAGATTGAGACGCGGTCGGCGGTAGTGATGCTGGAGAACATCACGCCCGCGGCGGCCCAGAGCGTGCTGCAGCGGCTGCTGTCGCCGCGGCAGAACGCGGCGGTGCGGTCGGCGCCGACGCCGGACGGCAAGGGGATCGTGCTGAGCGGTCCGGCGGCGGATGTGCAGGGTGTGCGGGACTTGCTGGTGTCGATGGACCTGCCGCCGCAGATGGCCAGGGAGGTCCGGCTGGTGAAGGTGACGGCGGCGGACCCGGCGGGTGCGGTGAAGCGGGCGACGGGGCTGTGGGCGTTGGATTCGCGGTCGAAGACGGACCCGGTGACGGCGGACTTTGACGCGCCCAGCGCGACGGCGACGCTGGTGGGGACGCGGGCGGGGATCGAGGCGTACAGCGGTCTGCTCAAGGCGGCGGAGGCGTCGGCGAGCGTGGCGACCGAGAGCCGGACGCTGGAGGTCAAGGGCGTGAAGCCGAGCGAGGCGGCGCCGCGGGCGCTGCGGCTCTTGGCGCCGATGCTGACGCCGTCGGACGGGTCGGTGTATGTGCCGCCGACGATCGAGCCGGTGGACGAGCTTGGCAAGGTGGTGGTGCGTGCGCGGCCGGAGCAGTTCGGGGTGATCGAGCAGGTGATGCGGGCGATCGACGCGGCGGGGCCGAGCGAACGGTCGCTGCGGGTGATCCGGCCGGCGAGCGGGTCGGCCAAGGACCTGCTCGACAAGGCGATGGCGGCGTACACGCTGCAGCGCGGCGCGACGGACAAGGGGTCGCTCGACGCGCGGATCGACGAGGCGAGCAACAGCATCCTGGCGACCGGGGACGCGGAGTCGCTGGCGAAGTTCGGGCGGGTGGCGGATGAACTCTCCAAGCTGGCCGGGCCGGCGCGGGAGGTGCGGCTGATCGAGCTCAAGCACGCGCAGGCGGCGGAGGCGGCGGCGTTCCTGAGCGAGCTGGTGTCGGCGAGCGCGCCGGTGACGGCGACGGGGATGCCGGCGCCGGTGATCGAGGCGGTGCCGACGGCCAACGCGCTGCTGGTGGCGGCGCAGCCGGGGCAACTGGCGGTGATCGAGCAGCTCGTGAAGAACCTGGACAACCAGCGGACGGCGGAGCGGCCGCCGCTGCGGATCCTGCGGCTGAAGACGACCGACGCCGCGAGCGTGGCGGCGGTGCTGAACCAGAGCTTCGGTCAGCGGCCGGTGGAGGAGCGGAACCGGCGGCCGGTGGACATCACGCCGGACGCAGCGACGAACACGCTGGTGGTGTCGGCGCACCCGGACGTGTTCCCGGAGATCGAGAAGCTGGTGGCGGAGTTCAACGAGACGTCGAAGGTCGACGCGACCGGGCGGGAGATCCGGATCTTCCCGCTGCGGGTGGCGCTGGCGCAGGAGCTGGCGCAGACGATCGATCAGATGTATCCGGAGCCGCCGACGCCGCGGGACCCGCGGACGGGCCAGCCGCGTCCGGACCTTCGGCCGGCGCGGGAGATCGTGGTGAAGGCGGACCGGGGGACAAACTCGCTGATCGTCGATGCGCCGCTGGCGCGGATGGCGGGGTTCGAGCAGATCGTGGAGCAGCTGGACCGCCAGCAGGTGACGGGGGAGACGGAGATCCGGACGTACCGGCTGGTTCGGGCGAACCCGGAGGCGGTGGCGTCGACGCTGCGGAGCCTGGCGAGCGGGAGCGGGTTGGGGATGCCGGCGGAGGCGGGGGCGGCGCGGGTGCCGTTCACGGTGACGACCGAGGCGACGACGCGGACGGTGGTGGTGAGCGGGCCGAGCGCGGCGTTCGAGCGCGTCGAGCAGGTGGTGAACGAGCTGGACGCGGCCCCGGACCAGCCGACGACGGGGATCCGGATGTACCCGCTCAAGCACGCGCGGGCGGACCGGCTGCAGCCGCTGCTGGACCGGCTTCTGGCGGCGCGGGTGCGCGAGCAGGAGCAGGCCCAGGGACGGCCGGTGGGCGACATCAAGAGCCTGCTGGACGTGGCGGCCGATGCGCCGACGAACACGCTGATCGTGACGGCGCCCGAGGGGGCGCAGCAGGTGGCGGAGGAGCTCATCAGGTCGCTCGACACGCCGGCGGCCCAGGCGGGGCGGAACGTGGTGCGGGTGGTGCCGCTCATGTTCGCGGACGCGGGCCAGGCCGCCGCGACGCTCACCGGCGCGCTGGCGACGATGGACCTGCCGACTGGCGGGCGGGTGACGGCGGCGGCGACGTCGGGGAGCAACGCGCTGGTGCTGTCGGGGGCGGCCGAGGACCTGAACAAGGTTGAGGAGCTGGTGAAGCAGCTCGACGTGCGCCCGGTGAACGACAACCAGGCGACGGTGGGGACGTTCGAGGTGAAGCACGTCAACGCCGCGGCGATCGCGCAGACGGTGCAGCGGCTCTTGGCGGAGCAGCAGGAGAACGACCCGCGGGTGCTGAGCCTGATCATGCGGGCGAACCGGGGGCAGCTGCCGCGTCCGCCGCAGGTGCGGGTGGAGGCTGACGACCGGACGAACTCGCTGATGGTGTCGGGGCCGGCGAGCACGATCGAATTGGCGAAGACGATCATTGAGCGGCTCGACCGACCGGCGGAGCAGAACGACCGGACGGTGGCGACGTTCACGCCGGCGAAGGTTGACGCGCGCCGGCTGGTGACGGCGGTGACGCCGGTGCTCGCGCAGGCGGTGCCGGCGGGTCGCAAGGCGGTGGAGGTGACGCCCGAGCCGACGAGCGGGAGCGTGGTGGTGGTGGGGTCGCCCGAGCAGGTGGCCGCGGCGGTGAAGTTGCTGGCGGAGTTCGACGACCGGGCGGTGAACGCGCCGTCGGTGGACCTGGTGCTGGTGCCGCTGGCGCACGTGGACGCGAACGCGGCGGCGCCGGTGGTGGAGGCGATGTTGCGGGACCGGTCGCGCTGGCCGGCGGACCTGCGGGCCGCGGAGATGGCGGGTGTGGCGATGGCGGCGCCGACGGTGCGTGCCGAGGCGGGGACGAACAGGCTGGTGATCAGCGTGCCGGGGCCGATGGCGGGGGTGGCGCGCGAGGTGATCGCGGCCCTGGATGTGCCGGCCAGCGGGGCGGCGAGCGTGGGGGTCAAGGTCTTCCCGCTCACCAAGGGCAAGGCCGACGCGGTGGCGAAGGTGCTGAGCGAGTCGCTCAAGGCGGGCCGGACGCCGGGCGAGCCGCTCGCGACCGCGACGCCCGAGACGGGCACGAACAGCGTGGTGGTGACGGGGACGCCCGAGCGGCTGGCGAAGGCGGGCGCGGTTGTGGCGGAACTGGAGGCGGCGCCGCAGGAGGGCGGGGTGGTGGTGCGCACGGTGTTCCTGCAGGCGGCGAAGGCCGAGCAGGTGGCGCCGATGGTGCAGGCGCTGCTGGCGCGCGAGAGCATCGTGGACAAGTTGCCGATGTGGGAGCGCGGGTCGTTCATCCGTCAGCAGGGCGAGCAGCCGCGGGACGTGAAGGTGATGCCCGAGCGGCGGCTGAACGCGGTGGTGCTGGCGGGGCCGGCGGCGGCGGTGGAGATCGGCGAGCAGATCGTGCGCGGGCTGGACGTGGCCCCGGGCGGCGAGGTTGCGCAGCCGGTGGTGCGGGTGATCCCGCTGACGGCGGCGGACGCGGCCCAGGTGGCCGCGAGCGTGCAGGCGGTGTTCGCGCAGGACCAGGCGGGGGCCGGGCCGGCGCCGGTGGTGCGCGTGGACGCGTCGAGCAACGCGCTGATCGTGCGGGGCGACGCGGAGCAGGTGAAGGCGATCGAGGACGTGGTCGCGAAGCTTGAATCGACGGCGCTGGCGGGGTCGCGGGAGATGCGGATGATCCCGCTGGACCGCTCGCGGGCCGACGCGGGGGCGATGGCCGAGGCGATCAAGAAGCTGCTCGAGCAGCGCGGCGGGACCAAGGTCGAGATCGTGCCGGTGGAGAAGCTGCTGGAGCGCGGCGTCGAGCAGCCGGCGCCCAAGCGGGGCGGGTGGGTCGAGCCGCGGGCCGCTGAGCCGGCGCGCGAGGTTGCGGACGCCTGGGACGGGCCCGTGATGCACCCGGTCATGGCGCTGTGGCTGAGCGCGGCGATGGCCGCGGTCGACGAGCCGGTCAAGGCGGCGGTGCAGGCGGTGGTGGACGAGCAGGTGGGGGAGATCACGGTCGCGGTGGACCCGGCGACGAACTCGCTGGTGATCGTGGGCCCGCCGCGCCTGGCGGCGCGGGTGGCGGAGCTGGCCGAGCAGTTGCAGAAGCAGATGCCTGCGGAGCCGCGTCGGCTGCGGATCGTGCCGCTGCCCGAGGCGGTGGACGCGCGGGTGGTGGCGACGGTGCTGTCGGGGGCGGTGTCGCAGATCGGGCGGAGCGGGCCGGAGAACCCCGCGGGCTTCACCGGGCCGGTGTGGGTGAGCGCCGACCCGGCGGGCGGGGCCCTGCTGGTGGCGGCGAACGACACGGACTTCGGGCCCGTGGGCGAACTGATCGCGGCCTTGGCGCGCCCGATGGAGGGCACGGGGCTGACGGTGAAGGTGTATCCGCTGGTGAACACGACCGCCCCGCGCGTGCAGGCGGCGATGCGGGACCTCTTGAGCCCCGAGCCGCGCGGCGCGATGGCGCGGCGCATCCGCGGGCTGGACGTGACGGTCGCCGGGCCTGACGGGGTCCAGACCAAGGCGCGGATCGAGCCCGACCTGGTGCGGGTGACGGCGGACCCGGCGGGGGCGTCGCTGGTGGTGGCGGCGCCCGCGGCGACGCTGGCGGTGATCGATCGCTTCGTCGCGATGCTGGACCAGTCGCCGACGACCGACCGCGTGGCGATCCGGCGGCTGACGGTCGAGAACGCCAAGGCCGACGACGCGGCCGGGACGATGCAGCAGCTGTTCGACGCGACGCGTCAGGGCGTGGGGGCGAGCGATTCGCCGCGGGCGACGTTCGTGGCCGACGTGCGGACGGGCGCGGTGCTCGTGACGGGCACGACGGCGCAGCTGGGCGAGGCCGAGCGGCTGCTGGGCGAGATCGACCGGCCGATGGACCAGGACGGAACAGAGGTCGCGATCATCACGCTGCAGCAGGCGCCGGCGGCGGACGTGCGGCGGGTGGTGGAAGCGGTGCTGGGCGACCGCGACACGGCCCGCAAGGACGCCGTGCGGATGTCGACGGCGGACGATTCGAACCTGGTGATCGCGCGGGGCACGCCCGAGCAGCTCGAGCGGGTGCGGGCGATCGCGGCGGAGCTGGACCGGTCGGACGTGACGGGGCAGCCGGCGCGGGCGATCAAGCTCGAGCGCGCGGACGCCGCGGCGGTCGCGAAGGCGATCACGCAGTTCTACGACGACCGGGCCCGGCTGAACGTGCGGCCCGGGCAGCGTCAGCCGGCGCGGCGGGTGGCGGTGGTGGGCGATGCGCGGACGTCGACGCTGGTGGTGTCGGCGTCGGAGGAGGACTTCGCGGAGGTGCAGGGGCTTGTCGAGACGTTCGACAAGCCGGCGGCGGCGCGGGATTTGCAGTTCAAGGTGGTGGAGCTCAAGCATGTTCGCGCGGGCGAGATCCGCACGCTGCTGGAGAACGTGGTCGACACGCTCAACTACCCGCCGGGCTTCTGGATGCGCCAGGAAGCCAAGGACATGCTCGTGGTCGAGGTGAACGACCGGACGAACTCGGTCGTCATCATGGGCCAGGGGGAGGCGTTCGGGGCGGTGGAGCGCGTGGTCGCGGCCCTGGACGTCGACAAGGGCACGGCGACGCAGCAGGCGGTCAAGGCCGTGCGCGTGAAGCACGCCGACCCGCGCGTGGTGGGCAACGCCGTGCAGCAGGCGCTGGCGACGCCGGACTGGCCGCGCTGGCGGGGCATCGACCCCGACGGCGTACGGGCCGAGGTGGACGCGCGGTCGCGGACGGTGGTGCTCGTGGGCCGGCAAGACAAGCTGGAGCAGGCCGCGACGTACATCGCGCAGCTCGACGAAGCGGCGTCGACGCCGGACCAGGCGATCGAGTCGGTGGGGCTCAAGTTCGCCCGCGCGGACCAGGTGGCCGAGAGCCTGCGCCGGTTCTTCGCCGACCGCGAGCGCAGCGGCGGGGCGGCGGCGCCGGTGGCGATCATCGGCTCGGCGGAGGGGAACGTGATCGTGGTCTCCGCCCCGCCGGCGGAGCTCGAGACGGTCAAGCAGCTCGTGACGCAGATGGACACGCCGGACCACGGCGACGGGCGGCAGCGCGAGATCTTCACGCTGCGGAACGCCGATCCTGCGGAGGTTGCCCGGACGGTGCAGGAGCAGTTCCCGCGGAGCGCGACGGCGAAGGACGCGGCCGTGATCGTGACGCCCCAGCCGACGTCGCGCTCGCTGATCGTGTCGGCGCCCGAGCAGGTGTTCGAGCAGGTGCGGGCGCTGGTGGACCAGCTTGACCAGCCGCCCTCGGCGGAGATGGCCCGGATCACGACGGTGACGCTGGCGACGGCGCGGGCTGAGGACGTGGCCCTGTCGCTGACGCAGGCGCTGCCCAAGCAGGTGAACGTGAAGGTGACGCCGGTGCGGCGGACGAACTCGCTGCTGCTCACGGGGTCGCCCGAAGCGATCGAGATCGCGATGGAGCAGATCACCAAGCTCGACTCGGAGCCCGCCAAGGCCCAGACCGAGTTCCGGCGGATCCAGCTCAAGCACGCGGACGTGACGGACGCGGCGTACACGCTGCGCCAGATCCTGGGACGCCGGCCCGCGTCGGTGAACGAGCCGAACGCGACGGTGAGCACGTCAACACGCGACGGCACGCTGCTGATCTCGGCGACGCCGGACCAGTTCAAGGAGATCGAGCAGGTGGTGGCCGCGGTCGACGTGGCGAACGGGAGCCAGCGGACGACCGAGTTCGTGCCCTTGAAGTTCGCCGATGCGCGCGAGACGGCGTCGGCGCTCGAGGTGTTCTACGGGCGGTACGCGCTGGAGGCCCAGACGCCGGCGGCCCGGTCGGTGACGATCATCCCGAACCCCGCGGCCAAGAGCCTGGTGATCAGCGCGGACGCGGCGGAGTGGCCGGGGATCCGGGCCCTGCTCGAGAAGCTCGACAACGAGCAGTACGACACGTCGCGCCGGCTGGAGATCGTGGCGCTCAAGCACGCGGACGCGACGAGCGTGGCGTCGTCGCTGAACGACGCGTTCGCGGCCCCGCTGCGGGCGGAGCTCGACCGGCAGCGGGCGGCCCGCGAGCGGCGCGGCTCGGGTTCGGGGCGCAACGGCGACGGCCAGGGTCCGGACCTGCCGCCGGTGCTCATCGAGGGCCAGGAGACCGTGACCGTCGTGGCCGAGCGGGTGACCAACTCGCTCATCGTCTCGGCGGCGCGGGAGAAGCTCGACCGGATCAAGGCGGTGGTGGCGCAGCTGGACGTGCCGGAGTTCGCCCGCCTGCCCGAGGCGCGGATCATCCCGCTCAAGGCGGGGCCGGCCTCGCAGGTGGCGCAGACGCTGCGGTCGATGTTCGTGGACGCGGCCAGGCCCGGCGGCGGGGCGAACGTCGGCGTGCGGAGCGTGCTCATCCTGGGCGACGACAAGGCGGGCGCGCTGATCGTGCGGGCCGACGAGTCGCAGTTCGCGCAGATCAAGGCGCTGGCCGAAACGCTGCAGTCCGAGGGGGACCGCTCGCGCGCCAGCGTGCGGGTGCTGCGCCTGGCGAACGTGCCGGCGGGACGGATCCTGCCCACGCTGCGGACCACGTTCAACCCCGTGGCCCAGCAGGCCGGGGAGACGCTCGCCATCGAAGTCGACCGCACGGCGAACGCGCTGGTGGTGGCCTCGAGCCAGCGGCTCTTTGAGCAGGTCGAACAGGTGGCCAAGGAGCTCGACGGCGACGCCGCGGCCAAGCCGGGCGAGAAGGCCGAGATCGTGCCGGGCCTTGGCCAGACGGTGACGATGCTCGACCTGACCAACCTCTCGCCCGAGCAGATGCGGGCGCTGCTGGACCAGGTGGGCGTGACCAGGGCGCAGCCGCAGGACCGGCCGGGGATCGTGAGCGAGCCGGTGACGGTGGTGCCGATGACGAGCCGGCGGGCGGTCGCGATCGTGGCGAATCCCAAGGACGCCGAGGCGGTCGGGGCGCTGGTCAAGGCGATGGACGCCGAGCCGTCGTTCGCCGAGCAGGAGATCGCGTTCGTGCGGCTGCGCACGGCCCGGGCCCAGGCGGTGGTGCAGGCGGTCGAGCAGTTGCTGCGTCCCACCGGCGGTGCGGGGGCGGGGGCGGCGGGCGGGCCGACGCCGGCCGCGGCCGCCCTGGCCGAGCAGATCCGCCGGCTGACGGTGCACCGTGACGGGATCGAGCAGGCCGACGTGGGGATCGACCTGTCCAAGCCGGTGCGGGTGCTGGCGGAGGGGCAGACGAACTCGGTGGTGATCGCGTCGACGAAGGAGAACGTGCGGGCCCTGCGCGAGGTCGTGGCGATGCTCGACGCGCTGCCGGTGGGGGACAACGTGGTGGTGCGGTTCTTCCCGCTCAACAACGCCGCGGCCGCCCGGGTGTCGGCGGTGGTGCGCGACCTGTTCACCCAGGGGGACCGCCTGCGGACGCCGGTGGGGACGACGATCCCTGCGATGCCGACCAGCGAGGTCGGCAAGGCGCTGGCGGGGCAGGTGGCGGTGTCGGTGGACGAGCGGACCAACACGCTGGTCGCGGCGGGGCGCGAGGAGGCGGTGGCGCTGGTCGAGGTGCTGGTGAAGGAGCTCGACTCGGGCCGCAACGCGGGCTGGATCGAGCCGCGGGTGATCGCGCTCAAGCACGCGGACGCGACGCGCCTGAGCCGCACGCTCACGCAGATGTTCCAGGGGACGCAGGCGACGACGCCCGAGGGCGAGGCCCTGCGCCGGCAGATCGGCCGGCTGCGGGTTCCCGCGGGCGGGGCCGACGCGGGCAAGGTGGACGCCGACGCGTTCGCGCCGCTGTCGACGTTCGTGGTCGTGCCCGACACGCAGCTCAACGCGCTGCTGGTGGTGGGGTCGCCGGCGAACATCCAGGCGGTGACGGAACTCACGCGGATGCTCGACATCCCGGCGGCGGCGGCCGAGAACACGGTGCGGCTGTTCACGCTCAAGTACGCCGCGGCCGACCGGGTGGCGACGGTTCTGCGCGAGGTCTTCCGCCAGCAGGCCCAGACCGGGACGATCCGGGCGGAGGACGACCTGATCCTGTCGACGGACCTGCGGAGCAACACGCTGGTGGTGTCGACGAGCGAGCGGAGCTTCGGGGTGGTGCAGAAGCTCATCGAGCGGCTGGACGCGCAGCCGATGGACCCGACGGTCGGGCTTCACGTTGTCACGGTGGACGAGGGCGATGTGACGCAGCTGGCGCCCAAGATCGAGCGGCTCATGCGCGAGCGGATCGACTCGGCGACGCGGGCCGGCAGCGTGCGTGCACCCAGCGACTCGTTCAGCGTGCAGGCCGACCCGGCGACGCGCTCGCTCATCGTGGTCGCGAGTGACGAGAACCTCGCGATCGTCAAGGACCTGGTGCAGGTGCTCGTCAAGGGGGCCCAGGCCGTGAGCGGCGGCCAGGTCACCGAGGTCGTGCAGGTGAGCACCGGCCGGGCCGACGACCTGCTCCCGACCGTGCGCGAGATGTACGTGGACCGCGAGAACGCCAAGCGCGGGCCCGACACCGTGCGCGTCACCCCCAACGCGCGGCTGAATTCGCTCATCGTCCGGGGCACGCCCGAGGACGTGACGGCGGTGCGCGAGCTGGTGGCAAGGCTGGAATCGACGCCGGTGAACGCCGTCACCGAGATGCGCCGCATCGAGCTCAAGCAGGCCGACGCGGGCGAGGTCGTGGCCCTGCTCCAGAACGTGCTCGCCGGGCGCCCGCTCGGCGGCACGGGGCGCGTGGGGGCCCGCCAGGCCCAGCTGCTGCGGTTCATCCACGAGACCACGGCGGACCGCATCGGCGGCGACGCGGGCAAGGCGCCGACCGAGGCGGAGATCTCCGGGGCGATCCAGGAGCAGGTGACGATCACCGCCGAGACGCGCACGAACTCGGTCTTCGTGGTCGCGCCGGCGCGGCTGATGGTGCTCGTCGAGCAGATGATCGCGGACCTGGACACGACCTCGGCCGGGGCGCGCTCGATCGAGATCTTCAAGCTCAAGAACGCCGACGCGCGGCAGATGGCCGACCTCCTGCGCGGGCTCTTCAACCTGAGCCAGGAGGGCAACCGCCTGGTGCTCGTGCCCGGGCGCGGGCGCCCGGGCGACGGCACCGAGCAGCCGGCCCCGATCGACGGCGTCGACGGGCCGCTGGGCCCCAGCAGCCTGTTCCCCACCAGCGACGAGCGCCAGGCCCTGGCGATCACGATCGACCCGCGCACGAACTACCTGATCGTGTCGGCGACCGAGGAGTACCTCGAGCAGGTGCGCAAGGTCGTCGAGACGCTCGACAAGGTCGAGGCCAACGAGCGCGAGCAGCTCGTGTACGACCTGCGGAACGCGAAGGCGGCGGAGGTGGCGACCACGCTGCGCGAGTACTTCAACTCCGAGGCGGACACGATCCGCCAGACGCTCGGGTCCGAGCGGGCGGGCTCGCTCATCCGGCTGCTGGAGCGCGAGGTGACGGTGCAGGGCGATCCCAAGAGCAACCGCCTGCTCGTGGGCGTGAGCCCGCGGTACAAGGAGGCGATGGACCGGATCGTGAGCGAGCTCGACTCGACCCCGCCGCAGGTCATGATCCAGGTGCTGTTGGCCGAGGTGACCCTCGATTCGTCGGAGACGTGGGGGATGGACGTGAGCATCGCGCCGTTCGGCGACCGGAACTACCGGATGGCGTCGCTCGCGGGCGGGGCCGGGGTGGCGACGGCCCTGGGCGTGCCGAACCTGACGGTGGCGAGCGACGACTTCGCGCTGCTCATCCGGGCCCTGGAGGTGCAAGGGCGGCTGGAGGTGCTGAGTCGCCCGCAGGTGCTGGCCCGGAACAACGAGCCGGCCCGCATCCAGGTGGGCGAGGACGTGGCGATCGTGGAGGCGGTCGAGCGGCTGGACAACGGCAACACGCGCTCGGACGTGACGCGCAAGGAAGTCGGCATCATCCTGAATGTGACGCCGTCGATCTCGGCCGACGGGTTCGTGAACATGCAGGTGCAGCCGGAGATCTCGGCGGTGTCGGCCCGGACCACGGAAATCTCCGAGGACTTCAGCGCCCCGATCATCGACACCCGCAAGGTGAACACGAACATCTCGGTGCGTGACGGCGAAACGGTCGTCATCGGCGGCCTGATCCAGACGCGTGAGGAGGAACGCCGCAGCAAGGTGCCCGTGCTGGGGGACATCCCCGGTGTGGGCGAGATCTTCAAGAGCAAGGAGTACAACCGCTCCAAGACCGAGCTGCTCGTGATCATCACGCCGCGGATCATCGAGACCGGGACCGAAGGGGCACGCGAGGCGGTGCGCAAGATCACGCGGGAAGAACTCCGCCGGCTGAGCGAGACGACGCAGATCGAGGCGTTCACGGGGCCGATCGACCAGGTGGACGAGCCCGGGGTGCATGGGCCGGCCCAGCCGCGGACCCCCGTCCGCCGCCGGCCACAGGGCGAACAGTTCCCGCCGCCGCCGGCCCCGGCCGCGGCCGGGCCCTCGTCGGGCGCGTCGGGCAGTGGCGGCGCCAAGCCGTCGGGTGAAACGGTTCCGGAGGTGCCCAAGTGATGCACGGATGCGAGAGTGGCAAGCGTGGGGCGGGGTTGATCGCGCTGGCCGCGGCGTGCGCGATCGTGCCGGGCGGGTGCGTCACGGAGGGCCCGCCGCCCAAGCCGCGTCCGCGCGCGGTGCCCGAGCAGCCCTCGGGCCTGGCGCCCGACCGGCTGCTGCCCTCGGCGAGCCCGGTGCTGGCCGACACCGACCGCAACGGGTTCGTCGACACGCTCACGGTCACGGTGTACATGTTCGCGCGCGGGTACGACCTGCCGGTGACGGCGGAGGGCTCGTTCGAGTTCACGATGCGGGCCGCGGACGGCACGATCGTGCACACGTGGATGATCGACGAGGCGGCGACGCGCGGGGCGTACAAGCTTTTCATGCCGGGCCCGGGGTACCAGTTCGACCTGAGCCTGCTCGACGGCAAGAAGGGGGATCAGATGCCGGCCCAGCGGGGCGAATTGCTGAGCAAGTTCACGTCGCGTTCGGGCACGGTTATCGAGTCGCGGGCCCCGCTGACGGTGACGCTCGGCCCCGCCCCCGGGGCGGGTTCGTAAGGAATATGGACGGTGCGGCATCCGCCGCGGCGTGGGCGTGGGGGCCGATTTCGGCCCCGAACCCACGAGCCTTAACACAACTTTGGCTGTTGTTTCGTGCTGTTTGGGCCGGCTCGCGTCAACGATGGTTTCTCCGCGGGGGCGTGGGAAGGAGCGCATCAGATGAAGCGAGTGCTGACCTGCTTTGTGGCGGCCCTGACGGTCGCCGGCACGTGCCTGGCCCAGAACCGGGTTGATTCCGCCCTGCCTGACTACAAGGGCGGGGCGTCGGGCGTCTCGGGCTCGATCAAGAGCATCGGGTCCGACACCATGATCAACCTGATGACCCTCTGGGGCCAGGAGTTCAAGAAGCTCTACCCGAACGTGACCACCGAGGTCGAGGGCAAGGGCTCGTCCACCGCTCCGCCGGCCCTGACCGAGTCCCAGGCCCAGTTCGGCCCGATGTCCCGCCCGATGAAGTCGAACGAGGTCGACGCGTTCGAGAAGAAGTTCGGCTACAAGCCGACCGAGATGCGTGTGGCGGTCGACGCTCTGGCCGTGTTCGTCCACAAGGACAACCCGATCAAGAGCCTCTCGTTCGAGCAGCTCCAGCAGGCCTTCTCCGTCAAGGGCAAGGAGGACATCACCTGGGGTGACCTGGGCCTCGATGGCGAGTGGAAGGACAAGAAGGTCAGCCTGTACGGGCGCAACAGCGCCAGCGGCACCTACGGCTACTTCAAGGAGCACGCGCTGGCCAAGGCCGACTTCAAGCCGACCGTGAAGGAGCAGCCCGGTTCCTCCGCCGTCGTGCAGGGCGTCGCCACCGACAAGTTCGCGATCGGCTACTCGGGCATCGGTTTCAAGACCGCCGACGTCCGCGCCGTGCCGATTTCGGCCAAGGGCGACAAGTCGTTCGAGCCCACGGCGGACAACGCCCTCTCCGGGCAGTACCCGCTCGCTCGCTTCCTGCTCCTGTACGTGAACGTGAAGCCCGGCTCGCAGCTCGAACCTCTGCGTGCGGAGTTCATCAAGATGATCTACTCCAAGCAGGGTCAGGAAGTCGTCGTCAAGGAGGGCTACGACCCGGTGCCCGCCAACATCGCCCGTGATGACCTCAAGAAGGTTGGCTTGGCCCCGAACTTCTGAGTTCGGGTCCATCGTGCGGTGATCCCCCCGCGGGGCGCCGCCGCCCGATCGCCGGTGAAGGCGCGGAGCGGCGGCGCCCCGTGTTCGTTCCGAAACGGACCGGGGCGCGAGAGATTGACGTGCAGGAGGAGGATGGCGCGCGGGGCGGGTTCGTACCGTCCCGGGCCGACCCGAGAGACCATGGCAGCGACCGGCCCGACCAACCCGACCGCTCCCGTCCTGGGACGCACGCGCACGACGCGTCGGTCGGTGCACATCATCGACAAGGTCTCGACGGCGGTCATCTCGGTCGGCGGGCTGCTCGTGATCGTGGCCGTGCTGGGCATCCTCGTGTACCTGACCACGGTCGCCCTGGCCGTGTTCCGCCCGGCCCGCGTGGGGGCGCCGGTGGACGTGAAGCTCGCGGCCGGCGTTGCGGCCGATGTGCTCTTCATGCAGGTCGACGAGCAGCGCTCCTCGATGGTCCTGCTCTCGCGCTCGGGCGTGCTGCGGCACGTGGAACTCGCCACCGGCAAGGTCGCTCTCGAGAAGCAGGTCACGCCCGCGGGCGTGGCGGTGACGGCGTTCGCCCGTACGCCTCGGGACGGCCACCTCGCGATCGGCTACGCAGACGGACGGGTGCAGGTCGGCACCATCGGATTCGAGACCGACTTCCTGCTCGACGAGGAGTCCGCCCACGCTCTGGCGAGCCTGGCCATCGACGGCACGACCATCCATGGCGGGGGGGTCGTGGCTCGGACGACGCTCGGGCAGCTGCGCCGCATTCAGGTCAGCGTCGACCTGCCGGATCCGGTGTACCCCGGCGATGAACCCGCCGCGGGCGCGGTCCCCAGCCCGGTCAAGGCCGTCAGCGTCTACCACGGCACGTCCGCCGAGTTCAGCGCGGCGGTCATGGCGGATGGCACGGCGTACTTCACCGAGGTCGAGAAAGTGACGCCCCTGGGCGGCGGCCCGCCCCGCTTGAGCCTCACCCCTCACAAGGTGACGCTGAGCGCTCCCGCCAGCGGGTCGAAGGTGCCCGACGGCCTCATGGTGACGGGCGACGGCGGGAGCCTGATCGCATTCTGGGACGACGGCACCGGCCAGCGCTACGACACGCGCGCCCCCGACGACGTTGCGCTCGTCGAAACGGTCCGACTGACGGGCGAAGGACGCGGGCTCAGCGCGGCCGCGGCCCTGCTGGGAAGCCGCACGCTCATCGTCGGTGACGACGCCGGGAACGTGTCGGGGTGGTTCGCGGCCCGGGACGCCGCGACGCCCAATCGCGACCGGCTGCGGCTGGTGCGGGCCCACGAGCTCGAGGCGATGCCCGGGCGCGTCACGCTGGCGACCAGCGTGGAGCGTTCCCGGATGTTCGTGACCGCTGACTCGATGGGCTCGATCCTGCTGCACCACATGACCAGCGCCAAGACCGTGGCCCGGCTCTCGGGCGCGGACCTGGGGGGGCTCGCGGCGGTCGCGGTCACGCCCAAGTCCGACGGCGTGGTCGCGCTGTCGACATCGGGGGTCGTGCGGATGTGGGCCCTGGACGCCGCGTACCCCGAAGTCTCGCTCGCGAGCGTCTTCGGCAAGGTGTGGTACGAGGGCGAGCCGGAGCCCAAGCACGTGTACCAGTCGTCCGCGGCCGACGACGCGAGCGAGCCGAAGTTCGGCCTCACCCCGCTCATCTTCGGCACCGTCAAGGCGACGCTGTACACGCTGCTTCTGTCGGTGCCGATCGGGATCCTGGCGGCCCTGGCGACGAGCGAGTTCGTCGACCGGCGCGCGCGCTCGGTCGTCAAGCCGATGATCGAGATGATGGCGTCGCTCCCGAGCGTCGTGCTGGGCTTCGTCGCCGCGATGGTCATCGCGCCGCTGGTGACGGCCTGGCTCCCCGGCGTGCTGCTGGCGTTCCTGGCGGTGCCGCTGGGCGTGCTGCTCGCGGCCCTGCTGTGGCAGCTGCTGCCGATGACATTCCTGCTGAGCGTTTCCGAGCTGCGGCGCGGCCTGGTGGTGGGCGCGGTGACGCTCGCCTCCCTCGCCGGGGCACTGGGCGTGGGGGCGGCGGCTGAGCGCGTCCTGTTCGCGCCCGGCGAGCGCGACCTGCTCGTGCTCGCGGGCTCGACCGCCCCGGTCGAGCGCGACCGCTGGCCCTCGTGGATCGGCGCCCGCACCGAGCTGACCGAGGCGCAGCGCCGCCAGCTCCGGGGGGAGGGAATGTACTGGCGTGAAGGCGCCGTGGTCGTGCCGGCGGGCTCGGTCGCCGACCCGGCGGTCGCGAAGGCGATCGAGCGGTACCGGCTCGACCAGCCGAGCCTGCGCCGGTGGCTCGACGGCACGTTCGGCTCGGCGTGGCCGGGGTGGTTCCTGATCGCGTTCCCCGCGTCGGTGATCGCGGTCTTCGTGGCGGTGGGGCGGGTGTTCCCGACCATTGCCAGGGTGCTGGACATCGGCGCCACGCAAATGAGCGCGGGCATCGCGGAGATCGCGCGGTACGTCGTGGGCGTGGCGCTCGCGGCGGGGCTGGCGGTCGGCGCGGCCACGGTGCTCACGGGCATGCACCTGGACCCGCGCGACTCGATCTTCGGCACGTTCCAGCAGCGCAACACGCTCGTGGTCGCGCTGGCCATGTCCGTGGCCGTGATCCCGATCATCTACACCATCTGCGAGGACGCGATGTCGAGCGTGCCCGACACGCTGCGCTCGGCGTCGCTCGCGGCCGGCGCGACGCGCTGGCAGACGGCGATCAACGTTGTGCTCCCGGTCGCCCTGTCGGGCGTGTTCAGCGCCGTCATGATCGGCCTGGGCCGGGCCGCGGGCGAAACCATGATCGTGCTCATGGCGACGGGCAACACCCCGATCATGTCCTGGAGCATTTTCGACGGCATGCGGACGCTGGCCGCGAACATCGCGGTGGAGCTGCCCGAGGCCGAGCGCGGGGGGGCCCACTACCGGCTGCTGTTCCTGTGCGGGCTCGTGCTGTTCGTGATCACGTTCGTCTTCAACACCCTTGCGGAGCTCGTGCGCCAGCGCGTGCGCCGCCGGAGCGCCCAGCTATGAGCGGCGGCGAGCCGGCGTCCCCGGTCATCATCAAGCGGCGCACCACCCTGCTCGCCCGGGGCGAGCCGATGGTCTGGCTCACCGGCGCGGCCCTGACGCTCTCGCTCGCGATGATCCTGTCGCTGCTGGTCGTGGTGGCGGTGGGAGGGCTGGGCGTGTTCTGGCAGCGTCCGATCGAGCGCGTGTCGCTCAAGGACGGGGCGAGCTTCCTGGGCATCCCCATGCGGGATGAGTCGTTCGACCCCGGGCCCGAGCGGCGTGAAGAACTCGCCGCCCTCGCCAAGAAGGGCGAATTGCCCCCGGGCGCCCTCGACGCCGAAGGCCTGCCCGTCCGCCGGCTCTACCGCGTCGGCAACCGCGAGGTGCTCGGCCAGCCGTTCCTGTGGGTCAATCTCGCCGACATCACCGGCTCATCCCGCCCGCCCGAGGCCCTGCTGCTTGAACGCACGGAGTGGGGGGTCTGGATCGGCACGCCCGAGAAGATCCTGCGGGTGCGGACCCGGGCCCTCTCCGGCACCCCCGAGACCATCGAAAGGTCCGGCACCGAATCGACCGAGCTCGGCGAGCGCCCGTTCCAGCGCACCGTGCTCGGCCCCGGCCCCGACGCCGGCACCGTGAACGTCCGCGAGACCGTCGTGCTCGCCGACGGCCCCGACGCCACGCTCGACACCATGCGACGCTTCCTGCCCGACATGGCCGCGCTGCGGGCCAGGATCCTCACCATCAACCGCCACGACGTCGGCGAGATCAACCACGACATTGAGCGCGAGCGTCTTCGACTCCGCGGCGTCGAGCTCCGGGCCCGCGACGGACGCGCCAGCGAGGCCGACGTCGCCGCGGCCCGGGCCCGGTTCGACTCGCGCCGGGCCGATCTCGAGCAGCAGTTCCAGGGCCTGCGTGCGAGCGTGCGCGAGCTCGAGCGCACCGGGCAGGAGCTGCGCATCGTCGTTACCGACGCCCGTACCGGCCGCTTCGCCCCGATCACCCAGACCGAGGCCGACGAGCCGATGCCGCTCATCAACATCGTCCGCCCGGTGCAGGCCAACACCTTGAGCACCACCGACAAGGTGGGCCTGTACCTGTCCCGCTGGTGGGAATACCTGACTACCCGCCCCCGCAACGCCAACACCGAGGGCGGGGTCATGCCGGTGATCTTCGGCACCGTCACCATGACGTTGCTGCTGTGCATCCTGGTCGTCCCCCTTGGCGTCATCGCCGCCCTGTACCTGCGCGAGTACGCCCGCCAGGGCGCCATCGTCAGCGCCGTCCGAATCGCCGTGAACAACCTCGCCGGTGTGCCCAGCATCGTCTACGGCGTGTTCGGCCTGGGCTTCTTCTGCTACACCGTTGGTGGCTTCATCGACGCCGGTCCCGACCCCGCTCAGCGCCTCACCCCCGGCTCGTGGTGGCCGCTGGTCGCCGGGTGGGCCGCGGCCATTGCCGTCGCTTGGCGTACGCAGAAGGCCAGCCGTCCGCTCCCGGGCAAGGCGGTTCTGCCGCGCCATGCGGTGATGGCCTGGGTCGCGCTCGCGGCGTGGATCGCGGTCGCGGCCCTGACTGTGGTGCTCCTGATCACGACGCCGTATTTCAACGGCTTCTTCGAGGAGAAGCTCCCGACCGCCACGTTCGGGACCAAGGGCATGCTGTGGGCTTCGCTCACGCTCTCGCTGCTGACCCTGCCGGTGGTGATCGTGGCGACGGAAGAGGCGATCAGCGCCGTCCCGCGCAGCATGCGTGAGGCGAGCTACGGGTGCGGGGCGAGCAAGTGGCAGACGATCCGGCGCGTGGTGCTGCCGCGGGCTGCGCCCGGCATCATGACGGGCATGATCCTGGCCATGGCCCGCGGTGCGGGCGAGGTGGCCCCGCTCATGCTCGTGGGCGCGGTGAAGGAGGCGACCGAGCTGCCCGTGGAGGCCCGCTGGCCGTTCATCCACCTCGAGCGCAGTTTCATGCACCTGGGCTTTCACATCTACGACCTGGGGTTCCAGAGCCCCGACGCCGAAGCCGCCCGCCCGCTGGTGTGGACGACCACCGCCCTGCTCATCGGGATCGTTGTGATGCTGAACCTGACGGCCATCTCGATCCGGGCCCGGCTGCGGGCGCGGTTCGTGACGGGCCATTTCTAGCGAAACCGGCCGCGCCGCAGCCAAACAGATCCGCGGGCGAGGACGTACCATGAATGCTGGAGCCATCATGACCACCAACACGCCCGCTTCCGTGAATCGGCCGCTCGGCGTCTCCACGCCGGGCGACGCCGGCGGCGATCCGCAAAACGCCGCCGCGGGCACCTACGCCGTCATCGACGCGATCCGCGAGGGCCGCCAGCACACCCCCGCCATCCACGACGCCGCCAAGAGCGTGGACCCCGTGCTTGAGGTCCAGGACTTCTGCCTGTGGTACGGCCAGTCCAAGGCCCTGCACCACGTCTCCATGAAGGTCCCGCGCGGCAAGGTCACCGCCCTCATCGGTCCCAGCGGCTGCGGCAAGTCGACCCTGCTGCGCTCGGTCAACCGACTGAACGACCTCGTCGACGGCGTCCGCGTCGAAGGCGACATGGTCCTCAACGGCTCGAGTGTCTACGGCCCGCGCGTCGACGTCATCGACCTGCGCAAGCGCATGGGCATGGTCTTCCAGAAGTCCAACCCGTTCCCGATGTCCATCTACGAGAACGTGGTCTACCCCCTCCGCATCGACGGCGAGCGCCGCAAGAGCGTGCTCGACGACGCCTGCGAGCGCTCGCTCAAGGCCGCGGCCATCTGGGACGAGGTCAAGAACCGCCTCAAGCAGTCCGCCCTGGGCCTCTCGGGCGGCCAGCAGCAGCGCCTGTGCATCGCCCGGGCCGTCGTCGCCGAGCCCGAGGTTCTGCTCATGGACGAGCCCTGCTCGGCCCTGGACCCGATCGCCACGCTCAAGATCGAGGAACTCATCCACGAGATCGCCCAGCGCTACACCGTGCTCATCGTGACGCACAACATGCAGCAGGCCGCCCGCGTCAGCGACTTCACGGCGTTCATGTACCTGGGCCGCCTCGTCGAGTACGGGCCCACCGAGCGCATCTTCCAGAGCCCGCTCCTGTCCGAAACCGAGCAGTATGTCACGGGCCGATTCGGCTGAGCCCGCCCCGCTCGCACCCCGGCCGGCTGGGCCGCTGCTGAGCGGGAATGGGGGCCATCGGGCCTATCATGGAGGCCCGGCGCGCGGCTGTCGCCGCGGCGGGGTTGGACCGTTGTTGCACCGCCCGGCGCTCCCTTTCGAGGCCGGCGGCAGGGTGAGGGCCCGATGAGCTCCGGGATCAGCGCCGTCAAGCCGTCCGTGAACGCGTGGAACGCCGACTATCTGGATGCCCAGTACGCCGCGTACAGGGCCGATCCTGAGTCGATCGCGCCCGATCTGCGGTCGTTCTTCCAGGGGTTCGACCTGGCCCTGTCGTCCGGGGCGGCCGCCGCGGGCTCTGCGCCCGTCAGCAGCGACGCCGTGCAGACTCGGTTCGAGTTCGGCGTTCGCGCGTTGGTCGACGCGTACCGGCGCAGCGGCCACCTCGCGGCCCGGCTCGACCCGCTCGGCAACCCGCGCTCGTGGCGGGGCCGCCCGCCGGTGCCGCCCGAGCTTTCCCTCGAGGCCCACGGGCTGAGTCAGGCCGACCTGGGGCGTGAGTGCTCCCCCGGTCTCGCCGGCCTCCCGGCCCGCACCACGCTGGGCGCGGTCGTCGACCTGCTCCGCGCGGTCTACACCGGCACGACCGGCGCCGAAGTGATGCACGTCACCGACCCGCGTGAGCGGGCCTGGCTGCTCGAGCGGCTGGAGCGCGACGCCGGCAAGCCCGCGCTCACCAACCAAGTCCGGACGCGCATCCTCCAGGTGCTGGTCAACTGCGAGCAGTTCGAGCGCTTCGTGCACGTGCGCTACCAGGGCAAGAAGCGCTTCAGCGTCGAAGGCGCCGAGGCCACGATCGTCGCCCTCGACGCCTGCCTCGAGTCCCTCGGAGCCGCGGGCGTGCAGGAGACCGTGCTGGGCATGGCCCATCGCGGCCGGCTCAACGTGCTGCACAACATCGTCGGCATGTCCTTCGAGCAACTCTTCATCGACTTCGAGGAGAGCTGGGAGGACGAGTTCGCCCGCGACGGCGGCGACGTCAAGTACCACCGCGGCTACTCCGGCGACCGCACCCTCATGTCCGGCGTCAAGATGCGCGTCAGCCTCTCGGCCAACCCCAGCCATCTCGAGGCGGTCGACCCCATCGTCGCCGGGCGCGTCCGCGGCAAGCAGCGCCTGCGCGGCGACACGAAGGAGCGCCGCTCCGTCGCCCCCATCTTGGTCCACGGCGACGCCGCGGTGATCGGCCAGGGCCTGGTCGCCGAGCTCACCAACATGGCCGGCCTCGAGGGTTACACCGTCGGCGGCACGCTGCACGTGGTGACCAACAACATGCTCGGGTTCACGACCGTCCCCACGGACGGGCGCACCAGCGAGTACTGCACCGACGGCTCGAAGGTGACCGGCTGCCCAGTGCTGCACGTCAACGGCGAGGACCCGGAGGCGTGCGTGCGGGCGGCCATCATCGCGTCGGAGTACCGCCAGGCCTTCGGCAAGGACGTCTGGGTCGACCTGTGGTGCTACCGCAAGTACGGCCACAACGAGACCGATGAGCCGGGGTTCACCCAGCCGGTGATGTACGAGCAGATCCGCGAGAAGTCCAAGTCGGCCCCGCTCGTGCAGCTCTACGCGCGCTCGCTCGTCGACGCCGGCGTTGTCAGCGAGCAATGGCTCAAGGACATGCAGGGCGAGCTCACCCGTGAGCTCGACGCGGCCCAGGTCGCGGCCCAGAAGTCCCCGCGGGCCCCCGGCGTGCCCCCGGGCCAAGGGCGCTGGGCGGAGATCGACCAGCGCTACACGTTCGAGCAGCCCGCCACCGGCGTGAGCGAGGACATGCTCCGCGAGGTGTGCGCGACGTTTGACCGCCTGCCCGAAGGTTTCACCGCCCACCGCGTGGTCGCCAAGGTGCTCGCCGAGCGTGCGGCCCTGCCCACGACCCGCAAGATCTCCTGGGGCGACGCCGAGAGCCTCGCGTTCGGCACGCTGCTGCTCGAGGGCTTCGGGGTGCGCGTGAGCGGGCAGGACTGCCGGCGCGGCACCTTCGGCCACCGCCACGCGGTCGTGCGCGACCAGGCGACCGGCGCGCCGTACATGCCGCTCAACGCGATGCGTCCGGTGGCCGAGCGCCCCGACGACTACGGCCCCGGCAAGCAGGGCCGGCTGTGCGTCTACGACAGCCCGCTCTCGGAGCTGGCGGTCATGGCGTTTGACTACGGCTACTCGCTCACCGACCCGCGCATGCTCGTGTGCTGGGAAGGCCAATTCGGCGACTTCTCCAACGGCGCCCAGGCGCTCATCGACCAGTTCATCTCCTCCGGCGAGATCAAGTGGGAGCGCTGGAGCTCGCTCGTGCTGCTGCTGCCGCACGGGCAGGAGGGCATGGGCCCGGAGCACTCCTCGTGCCGGCCCGAGCGGTTCCTGCAGCTGTGCGGGAGCGACGCGATGCAGGTGGTCTGGCCCTCGACCGGCGCCCAGGCGTTCCACATGCTCCGCCGCCAGATGCACGCCAGGTTCCGCAAGCCGCTCATCGTGATGACGCCCAAGAGCCAGCTGCGCCTGCAGTCGAGCACCCTTGACGAGCTCGTCACCGGCCGATTCCAGACCATCATCGACGACCCGCGCTACGCCGGCGCCAAGTCGGCCGACCGGCGCGCCGTGCGCCGCGTCATCCTGTGCTCGGGAAAGATCTACCACGAGCTCGCCACCAAGCGCGAAGAATCCTCCCGCGACGACACCGCCATCGTCCGCGTCGAGCAGATCTACCCCTTCGACGCCGGCCGCCTGGGCGAAGTGCTCGCGCCGTACCCCGACGCCGCACAGCGCGTCTGGGTGCAGGAAGAGCCCCGCAACCAGGGCGCGTACCTGTTCCTCGCCGACGCCATCCGCCAGACCCTCGGCTTCGAGCTGGCTTACGTCGGCCGCCCCGCGCACGCAACTCCCGCCTCGGGCTCCGATCACCGCACCAAGGAGCTGCAGCAGCAGGTCCTCGCCCAGGCCATCAACTGGTCCGAGCCGGTGTCACTCCGCCCCTCGCGCCCCTCGGGCACGCCGGCGGCGTCCAACGGCGACCACCGCGCCAGCAACGGCTCGCCCGCCAAGCCCGCCCCCAGCGTCACCGCCAAGTCGTCCGGCCCGGCCAAGTCCTCCCCGTCTTCCCGTTCCGGCAAGCGTTGAGCGGTCTGTAGCCGGACCGCACCTCCCGATCACCACGGCCAACGAGGCTCCTGATCCATGGCAACGAACATCGTCATCCCCCCGATGGGCGAGTCGGTCCCCAGCGGCGTCGTGTCACGCTGGCTCAAGAACGACGGCGACGCGGTGAACCGCGACGAGGTCGTTCTCGAACTCGAGACCGACAAGATCACGATGGAAGTCGTCGCCCCCGCCGCCGGCCGGCTCGTGCAGAGCGCCACGATCGGCGACACCGTCGCCGTCGGCGCCACAGTCGGCCGCGTTGAAGAAGGCGCCGGCGCCGCCGCCGCCCCGGCGCCTGCCAAGCAGCCCGCCCCGGCCCCGGCCGCGGCCCAGGCTCCCGCCCCCGCCCCGACTCCCGCCAAGAGCGAGCCCGCGCGGACCAACGCTCACGCCGCCACCGCCGACGTCCGCACCACCCCGCTCGCCCGCAAGATCGCCAGCGAGCAGGGCGTCGACCTCAAGAACGTCCCGGCCACCGGCGTGGGCGGACGCGTCTCCGCCGCGGATGTGCTCGGCGCGACGTCCACCACCGCCCCGGCCCCGGCCAAGGGCGCCAACGGCACGCCCGCCGCCGCCCCGGCCCCCGCGCCCGCGGCCAAGGCCGCCCCGAAGATCTCGCTCACCCCGGCCATCCCCGGCCAGCGCACCAGCCGGCGCGAGCGCATGACCCCGCTCCGCCAGCGCGTCGCCGCACGCCTCGTCGAAAGCCAGAACACGGCGGCCATGCTCACGACCTTCAACGAGGTCGACATGTCCGCGATCATGGCCCTGCGGGCCAAGCACAAGGACGCGTTCGAGAAGCGCTACGGCGTCGGCCTCGGCTTCATGCCCTTCTTCGTCAAGGCCGCCGTTCACGCCCTCAAGCAGTTCCCCCAGGTCAACGCCTGGATCGTCCCGGGCGTCGGCGATGCGACGCCCGAGGTCGAGTTTCACGACTACTACGACATCGCCGTCGCCGTCGGCACCGCCCGCGGCCTGGTCGTCCCCGTCATCCGCGACTGCGACCGCCTCAATTTCGCCCAGATCGAGGCCGCCATCAAGGACGTCGCCGCACGCGCCGTCGACGGCAAGCTCAGCCTCGACGAACTCACCGGCGGCACGTTCACGGTCTCCAACGGCGGCGTGTACGGTTCGCTCATGTCCACGCCCATCCTCAACCCGCCGCAGACCGGCATCCTGGGTATGCACGCCATCAAGAACCGGCCGATCGAGGACCCCAGGAACCCCGGCCAGATCGTGCTCCGCCCGATGATGTACCTGGCCCTCTCCTACGACCACCGCCTCCTCGACGGCACCGACTCGGTGCGGTTCCTTGTCACGATCAAGCAGGCGATCGAGGAGCCCGAGCGGCTGTTGTTCGAGATCTGAATCTCCGGTTCCCGGCCGTTTCGTTCGCCGACGAACCGTCTCCGCGCAACCGTTGCCGCTCCCGCGCACGCCGACGCCGCCGATGCGCACGGCGATCCAGTCGCGGCTTCGCTTCGCCGATAACTCCGGGGCACGGGCTCGGCCCGTGGCACGGAGGAGCGCATGCGAACCCGGGGAGTGCGTGTTCGTTCGGCCCGCGGCTACCTGCTCGTGGATGTCGCGGTCGGTGCGGTGTTGTCGCTGGTCCTGGCCGCGGCCCTGGCCCCCACGGTGCACGAAGCCCGCATGCGGGGCATGGACGTCGGCCTCGCCGCCCGGTTGCACCTGCTGCGCGGCGCGGTGTGGATGTTCCAGGCTGACCACAACGGCGTCGCCCCCGCGCCCGACCGCATTGAGGAGCAGTTGCTCAACTGGACCGACGGCGCCGGCAACACCAACCCGTCACGCACGAGCGTGTACCTAACCAGCCCGTACCTGCGCCAGATTCCCGCGCTCAACGTCGGTTCGCGGGCCGGCGCCCGCGCCATCGGCCCTGACGACCGGCCCGGCGTGGGATGGATCTACTCCGCCGGCGTGGTCCGCGCCAATACGGCCCGCGGCGAGCGCGACGCCCGCGGCGTTGAATTCCTGGACTACTGATAAGCCGCGCATCGGCCCCTCATCAACTGCGCGAGCGACTTCAGTCCTCGTCGTGCACGGCCCGCAGCGGCGGCGTGTCGATGTCGTCGAACTGCCCGCCCCGCACGGCCCAGATGAACCCCGCCACGGCCCCGCCGGCGAGCACGATCGCCAGTGGCAGCACGATGTACAGCACGCTCATGGCCGGCTCCTTGACGCGGACGCTGGATTGACGGTGGGCGCAGGGACGGTCCGCTCGAACGTCCGGGCCCGCAGCGAAACGCCCACCACCGTGAGCGAGCTGATCGGCATCACCAGCGCCGCGAGCAGCGGGCCGACCAGGCCCAGCACCGCGAGCGTCGCCGCGGTCGCGTTGTAGAAAATCGAGATCCCCAGGTTCCGCCGGATCGTCCGCATCGTGCGGGCGCAGCCGTCGGACAGTTCCACCAGGTGCGCCAGCCCGTCGCGGGTGAGGTACGCGTCCGCCGCCGCGAGGCTCGCTTCGGCCCCGCCGTGCACCGCGACGCCAACGTCCGCGCACGCCAGCGCCGCCGCGTCGTTCACGCCGTCGCCGACCATCACGACCGGCCCGCGCTTGCCCGCTTCGCGCCGAGTGGTGACCAGGTCGCGCACGTACTGGGCCTTGGCTTCGGGCGACATGTCGCCGCGGGCGTCGGCCGCCCGGATGCCCGAGCGTGCGGCGACCTCGCGAACGAGGTCCGCGTGATCGCCCGAAAGCACCCGCACGTCCCAACCGCGGGCTTGCAGCTTCGCGATTGCGCCCGGCGCGTCGGGCCGCACCGTGTCACCCAGGCTGATCCACGCTGCCGGTCTGCCATCGCACGCCACCGCCACGGGCGTGAACCCGCTCGCCGCGATTCCAGTCGCACGCCCCCAGAACGCCTCATCCACCAAGGTGCAGCGCGACCGCACGAACTCCGGCGATCCGACGACGAGCCGTCGCCCGTGCACCGTGCCCTCGACGCCGCCGCCGAGCGTCTGGTGAACGTCGACCGCCTCGGGTCCTCCCTGCTCGCCGCCGGCGCCCAGGGCCCGCGCGATAGCGACCGCGATGGGGTGGTTCGACGTCGACTCGAGCGCCGCCGCGAGCGTCTTGAGCCGCTGGTCGCCCTCCCAGTGCACGACGCTCAGCCGCCCGGTCGTGATCGTGCCGGTCTTGTCCAGCAGCATGACGCCCGGGGACGACAGCTTCTGCAGCGCATCGCCGCCCTTGACGAGCATGCCCTCGCGGGCCGCACGCCCCAGCGCCACCGTCAGCGTCAGCGGCGTCGCCAGGCCCAGGGCGCACGGGCAGGTGACCACCAGCAGCGCCACGGCGTGCTCGACCGCACGGGCCGGATCGATGACCGCCCACGCCGCGAACGTAACCATCGCGAGCGCCAGCATGCCGATCGTGAACCACCGCCCCGCTCGGTCCGCGAGCTGCACGATCGGGGCCCGTCGGCGCGAGTAATCGCCCACCATGCGGGTCAGCGCGCCCACGCGCGTCTGCTCCCCGGTGGCCGCGACCAGCACCCGCACCGCCGCCCCCAGGTTCACCGTCCCCGCGTGCACCGCGTCCCCGACGTTCACGCGCACCGGCCGGCTCTCGCCCGTGAGCAGCGCCAGGTCGGCCAGCGACGCGCCGCTCGTGATCGTGCCGTCGACCGGGAACGACTCGCCCGCGTGCACCTCGACCGTGTCCCCGACCTTCACGCCCTCCATCGGCGTCTGCACGCACTCGCCGTCGCGGACCACGCGCGCCGACGCGGGCGTCAGGGCGAACAGCAGCTCCACGCTGTCCGCGGCCGCCCGCTGCTGACGCGACTGCAAGAACCGCCCGACCAGCAGCGCGAATACCAGCACGCTCACGGTGTCGAAGTACACCTCGCCCACGCCGCGGACCGTGGAGATCACGCTCCACAGCCCGCCCACGGCCAGGGCCAGGGCGATCGGCACGTCGATGTGGGCCGCCCGCGTGCGGATCGCCGCCCACGCGCTGCGGAAGAACACCGCGCCCGGCCACGCCAGGCTCACGAGCGTTACGCCCATGCTCGTCCAGCGGAACAGCGTTGCGTGCCCCGGGTCCATCGCGTCAAACAGCCCGGCGTACATCGCCAGGGCCATGAGCATCACGTTGCCCGCGCAGCACCCCGCCACCGCCAGCCGGGCCAGTTGCCGCCGATCCTCGCTTCGGCGCAGCTCGCGTGAGCGGGCGTCACGCGCCGGGTGCGGCGTGTAGCCGATGCTGTCGAGAACGCCCGCCACCGCGCCCAGACTCGTCCGCGACTCGTCCCACGTCAGCCGCACGATCGCGCGCCGGAAGTCCAGCCGCGCCTCCACCACGCCCGGCGCTAGGCGCGGGAGCCGCTCGACCAGCCACACGCACGCGGCGCAGTGCACGCCGCTGAGGTACAGCTCCGCGCTCGCCAGGCCCCCGGGCAGCGCCGTGATGTACAGCGCCCGGAACGCCGGGTCGTTGAACTCCACGAACGAGCGCGACGACGCCCGAACGCGTTCCGCGGCGGCCCCCTCGGCACCCGCGATCGAGTAGTACCGGTCCAACCCGCATGAGTGGATGATCGAGTACGCCGTGCGGCAGCCGTGGCAGCAGAACTGCCGCTCGGCCCCCGCCTCGACCAGGCCCGACGGCACGTCCAGGCCGCAGTGGGCGCACCGGCACGCCGCGGCCACAGGCGCGGTCCCGGCGTCGGCCCCCACCGCCGAGCGACGCTCGATCGATCCGAGCGTGCTCACTTGTCACCCCCCGTGCACAGCGGGCACACCTCGTGGGCGTCGATCGAACGCACCTGCGTCGCCTGTTCGGCCGCATCGCCCGTGCTCGTCACCACCGGCGGCGTGAACGGCGCCGCGAACGCGGCCGTGCGCCCGAAGACCGTGTACAGCCCGACCCCCACCAGCAGCAGCGCCGTCGCCGCGGGCAGCCGCTTGCGCAGCGGGCCGGTCAGCCCGGCCACGCCCGCGCCCAAGGCCGCCAGGTAGGGCACCGTGCCGAGCCAGAACGCCGCCATCGCGGCCGCGCCCCACGCCGGGTTCGCCGTCCCCGCCGCCGCGATCACGAACGCGTACAGCCAGCCGCACGGGAGCAGCGTGGTCAGCATCCCGATCGCCGCCGCCCGGCGCACGGGCGTCAGCGACGCCGCGAGCACGTGCCCGCGCCCGGCGAGCCGCGTCATCGCGCCCGGAATCGGCATGCGTCCGATGCGGATCCCCGCGATGCGCAGCAGCGTCACCGCGCCCATGACGACGAGCGTCGCCCCGGCCAGCGCCGTCGCCGCCCGCTGCAGGCCCACCAGTTCGCCGCCCGCGTTGAACGCGGCCCCCAGGGCGCCGGCGACCACGCCCAGCGTCGTGTACGTCAGCAGCCGCCCAAGCTGGTACGCGCCGTTGAGCCGCCACCGCGCCGTGCGCGGGCGGGCCCCCGCGTCGCCGGAGTCGATCCCGCCCACGGCGAGCGCGACGAACGCGCCGCACATGCCCACGCAGTGCACGCTGCCCAGCAAACTCGCGGTCAGGATGGCGAAGACGACGCTGATCATCGGGAGTTCGCCGCCATCGGGGTCGACAGTTCGCAGCCAAAGACGTCGCCCCCGCGCCGGGCTTCCAGCCGCACCGTCCACAGCCCCTGCGTCGTCGACGCGAGCGGCGTGAGGTAGTCACCCGGCCCGGTCGGGTTCTCGAGAAAGTTCAGCGCCTCGCGGGCCCCGGGCCGGAGGTTCGGGATCACGTCCGCCCGCACCGCGGCGCCCGAGACCGGGGCGCCTTTGCGATCAAGCACCCGCACGCGCAGCGTCGGCGTGCCCCCCGGCCCCGGCGTGATCTCCGCCGTCGCGGTCCAGCCGAGCTTGGCGCTCTCGGCCCGCAGGGCGATCTGCTCGTCGAAGTGCACCGCCCGCTCGTAGTACCGCGGTTCGGGCACCATCGTCGTGTTCGACCCCGCGTGGTACAGCGTGATGCCTACCACGACGAAGTTGAGGCTCAGCAGCCCGACCACCGCGCACGGCCAGATCATCGCCTTATTCATCGTCATGCTCCTTGCTCGGGGCGGGGTGCGGGGGCGCCGCCGTGCCCGGCCGATGCGCGATGGGCCCCACGAGCGGGCGCACGCTCTCGTAGATCCGCCGGCCCTCGGTCGACACCGTCACCCGGGCCGATGCGTGGCCGTCCTTGAACGAGCCGGCCGGGGCGACGATCATCGCGGGAACCGTGATGACCTCGTCGGGGCCGACGGTGACAGGGTTGTCGCACCGCAGCTCCGCGCCCTCGAGGCCGTCGAGCGCGATCGTGAACGACGACTGCGCGTTCGTGCGGTTCACGATCTTGATGCGGATGGGGTTGGCGACGTGCCCGGAGTCGATCTGCGTAAACGGGGCCCCGACGCCGCGGAGCACCCGCACGTCCGCCGGACCGCGCGTCAGCAGCGCCAGCATGAAGCCGCTCACGAACACGGTGAAGAGGATCGGGTAGACGACCGTGCGGATGCGGACCAGGTGCCGCTTCTTGCCCTCCACGGCGTTCTGCGAGCTGTAGCGGATGAGCCCGGTCGGCCGCTTGAGCTTCAGCATGACGTCGTGGCACGCGTCGATGCACTGGGCGCACCCGATGCACTCGAGCTGCAGACCGTTGCGGATGTCAATGCCCGTCGGGCAGGTCGTCACGCACAGCCCGCAGTCAACGCAGTCGCCGGTGCTGACGACCGGGAGCGAGACGTCGGCGACGTCGCCCTTGGGGGCCGCGCGCTTCTTGCCGCGGGGCTCCCCGCGGGCCCGGTCGTACGTCACCAGCAGCGAGTCGCGGTCCAGCAGCACCGACTGGAGCCGGCCGTACGGGCACGCCACGATGCACGTCTGCTCGCGGAAGAACGTGAAGTCGAACATCATCAGGCCGGTGACCACGGCCATCACCACAAACGGCGTGGGGTGCTCCAGCGGCGACTGCGTCACCCACACCCGCAGCCGTTCCACCCCGATGAAGTACGCCAGGAACGTGTGCGCCAGGAACATCGACACGAGCAGGAAGCTCACGTACATGAGCGGACGCGACAGCCCCGAGCGGGCAAGCCGCCCCGGCGTGCGCCCGGGCGTTCCCACGAAGAGGCGCTCGATCGGCCGGTACACGAACTCCATGTACACCGTCTGCGGGCACGCCCACCCGCACCACACGCGCCCGAGCAGCGCGGTGACCAGGAAGATGCCCACGAACATCGCCACCATCAGCAGCGCCATGAGCACCGTGTCGGTCGGCTGGAACGTGAACCCGGCGACCGTGAACCGCCGCGCCGCCAGGTCGAGCAGCACCGCCGGCTTGCCGCCGATCGACATGTGCGGGATGGCCGTAAACACCGCGATGAGCACGTACGCGACCGCACGGCGCGCCCGCCAGAACCGCCCGAAGCTGGGCCTGGGCTTCAGCCAGCGACGCTTCCCGTCATGGCTGAGCGTCGAGAGCACGCTCGGTGGTGCGGCGGCATCCAAGGGCGCCGTCGGTGAAGGCGTGGTGGTCATGGTGCTCGCTTCGATCAGGCGCATGGGTGCGGTACGCGCGTATCGCGCTCAGGGCTTGGGCCAGGGCGCAATCGGCGTGCCCTCCGCCCCCTTGGGCACGGCCGGCGTCGTGCCGCGCAGCGACGCGGCGTACGCGGCCATGAGCACGCGCTCGTTCTGGTTCAGCTTGTTCCGCCACGACGGCATCGCCCCGCTGGCGGCGCCGTCGGTGATCACCGTGTACACGTCCGCGATCGTCTTCACGTTCTTGTACGAATCGTCCGTCAGGTTCACGCCGTTGATGCCCCCGCCGTCCCGGGCGTGGCACGCGGCGCAGTTGCCCACGAACATGCCCGCGGCGACCGCCATCATCCGCTGATCCCCCATGAGCTTCACGATCGTCTTCTCGTCGCTTTCGAGGTTCCCCAGGGCGCCGAACAACCGCTTGTACTCCGCCGTCTGCACCGCCCGCCACGAGTCGTGCACCGTCGGAGCGTCCGGGCTGAACGTGAAGTACGTGAAGTAGAACACGCTGAACACCACGCTCGCCAGGAACAGCAGGTGCCACCAGCTCGGCGTGGGGTTGTCGTACTCGCTGATCCCGTCGTACTCGTGGTTTGTGAGCTCGTCCCGCGTCCACGCGGGCAGGCGGGCGCCGCCGTGCGCGGCCGGGGCGGTCGGGCGATCAAGGGTGTCGGTGGCCATGAGAAACTCCGAGTTCCAAATGTTCAGTCGTCGATCGCGGCGCGGGCCCGCTCCTGCATGGACGCGCGGCTCGTGCGTGTGAAGGTCCGCCACGTCACGCCCGCGAACACGGCCAGGAAGAGCACCAGCGCAACCTGGGGATACACGCTCAGTTCCATGTGCGACATGATGTCGGTGAGTCTCACGCTGATGCTCCTGGTGATTCAGCGCTCGGCGGACGCACGCCGGCCGGGCTGGGTGTCGGACGCGGGCGCCCGGACCGACTCGGTCTCGCTCGCCGGACCGGCCTCCGGGCTCGCCGGGGCCGGCTTGGAGATGTCGGTGCCCAGCCGCTGCAGGTACGCGACCAGCGCGATGATCTTCTTGCTCTCCAGGCCGCTGTCGCCGCCCTGGGTCACCAGCTCGTCGGAGATCTGCTTGGCCTGGGCCCGGGCCATCTCGACGGCCTTGCCGTTCTTGACCGCCTCGCCGTACGGCACGCCCAGCATCGCCATCGCGTCCACGCGCCCCTGGATCGATTCGAAGCCCAGGTCCTGCTCCGCCAGGTGGGCGTAGCCGGGCATGATCGACTGGACCACGAGCTCACGCGGGTTCTTGAGGTGCCGCACGTGCCAGTCGTGCGACCGCATCCCGCCCTCGCGGGCGAGGTCCGGGCCGATGCGCCGGCTGCCCCACTGGAACGGATGGTCGTACACGAACTCGCCGGGCTTGGAGTACTCGCCGTAGCGCTTCGTCTCGGCCCACAGCGGCCGGATCATCTGCGAGTGGCAGTTGTAGCAGCCCTCGGCGATGTAGATGTCGCGCCCGGCGAGCTCCAGCGGCGTGTACGGCTGCACGCTCGCGATGCTGGGGATGTTCGAGCGGATCAGGAACGTCGGGATCATCTCCATCGCCGACGCGATCACCACCGCCGCCAGCACCAGCACCGTGAACTTGCCCGGCAGCCGCTCCCAGCGACGGTGGAACCACGCCGAGAGGATGTAGCGGTCGATGTTCTTGCCCCACTCGGTGTTGGCCTCCAGGCGCGTGGCGGGCACCGGGGGATCGACGTAGCCCGGGCGGAGCGCCGGGGCCGTGTGCACCGGCTCGTCGTACTTGGCCGGGCGGTTGCGCCAGGTCATCAGGCCGTTGATCGCGCACATGATCATGCCGGCCAGGAAGAGCGTCCCGCCCAGCGCGCGGAACCAGTACATCGGGATCAGGTTGACCACCGTCTCGACGAAGTCGGGGAACTGCAGGTTGCCGCTCTGGTCAAACGCCCGCCACATCAGGCCCTGCGTGATGCCGGCCCAGTAGATCGGGATGATGTACATGAGGATGCCGATGGTGCCGATCCAGAAGTGCGTCACCATCAGCCGCCGGCTCCACACCGGGGCCTGGAACAGCCGCGGCATCAGCCAGTACAGCATGCCGAAGGTCATGAACCCGTTCCAGCCCAGGGCCCCGCCGTGCACGTGCGCGATTGTCCAGTCGGTGTAGTGGCTCAGGGCGTTCACGCTCTTGATCGAAAGCATCGGGCCCTCGAACGTGCTCATGCCGTAGAACGTGATGCCGACCACGAAGAACTTGAGCACCGGGTCGGTCGTCACCTTCTGCCACGCCCCCCGCAGCGTCATCAGCCCGTTGATCATGCCGCCCCACGACGGCATCCACAGCATCAGGCTGAACAGCATCCCCAGCGACGACGCCCACCCCGGCAGCGCCGTGTAGTGCAGGTGGTGCGGGCCCGCCCAGATGTAGATGAACACCAGGCTCCAGAAGTGCACGATGCTCAGCCGGTAGCTGTACACCGGCCGCTCCGCCGCCTTGGGCAGGAAGTAGTACATCAGCCCCAGGAACGGCGTCGTCAGGAAGAACGCCACCGCGTTGTGCCCGTACCACCACTGCATGAACGCGTCCTGCACGCCCGCGTACACCGACCAGGACTTGAGCCACTCCGTCCCGTGCGGGACCCGCCCGGTGCGCGCGACCTCGACCAGGGCGAGCGGCAGCGACAGGTTGTTGAACACGTGCAGCACCGTGACCGTCACGATCGTCGCGATGTAGAACCACAGCGCCACGTACATGTGCCGCTCGCGACGCACCGCCAGCGTGCCGAAGAAGTTCACCCCGAAGAACCCCAGCCACACCACCGCGATCATCAGGTCGATCGGCCACTCGAGCTCCGCGTACTCCTTGCCCTGCGTGATGCCCAGCGGCAGCGTCAGGGCCGCGCACACGATGATCAGCTGCCAGCCCCAGAAGTGCAGCCGGCTCAGCGTGTCGGAGTACATCCGCGCCTTGCACAGCCGCTGCGTCGAGTAGTACACCGCCGAGAACACCGCGTTGCCCGCGAACGCGAAGATCGCCGCGTTCGTGTGCAGCGGGCGCAGCCGCCCGAAGTTCAACCACTCCGTCGTGTACAGGAAGCTGAAGATGTTCGTCCACGCCAAGGGGTGGTACGACGAGCCGCCCAGCGACAACTCCCACGACGGCGCCAGCGGCAGCGCCAGCTGCAGGGCGATCAGCACGCCCGCGAGCATGCCCACGACGCCCCAGATCAGCGTCGCGCACACGAACTTGCGGACGATGTCGTCGTCGTACACAAACGACTCAATCGGTCCGGTACCTCGGTGAGACACAGGGCTCGGCTGGGCCATGGCGGAAACGCTCCCAAAGACGAGTATATGACGAGCAGGTCGTTTTATCAGTTTCTCGTCACGTCGGCAGGGAGTCAAGACCGGTCGCGAGAATTTGCACACTTTGCCGCAAATTCCCGCACAGTACGGCAAAGAGTCGTATTGAATTGATGCCGGTACTGTATTAAATCGTGACCGACCTCTTGACCAGCCGACCGAATGTTCTGATAGAATGCATGTCGGGAGGCCAGCGCAATGCTCAGCCAAGCAGTGGGGTACGCCGCGACGGCCCTGGGCCACATCGCCGCCGCCGGCGGAAGCCCCGTCCTCGTCAAGGAAATCGCCGAGGCCGCCACCATCCCGGCGCCGTACCTCGCCAAGATCATCCACTCCCTCGCCCGGCGCGGGATCGTCAACACCCAGCGCGGCGTCGGCGGCGGCGTCACCCTCGCCCGCCCCGCCACCGACATCTCCCTCTACGACCTGTGCGTCGCCCTCGACGACCCCGTCGTCCGCCCCACCTGCATGCTCGGCACCGCCGAGTGCTCCGACGAACGCGCCTGCCCCGCCCACAAGTTCTGGACCGGCCACCGCGCCGAGGCCATCGACTTCCTCAGCTCTACCAAGGTCGCCCACATCGCGGCCTTCGAGTCCCGCCGCCGTTGGCGCCAGCCCCCCGACCGCAAGGCCAGCGGCGCCAGCGACGCCGCCCAGGCCTGAATCCCCTCTCTCCTGACCATCGACTCAACAAAGCGGCCGAGCCTCCGACCCCACAGCACAGTGGAGCGGGAGGGCCGGGTGTGTTCGCTGAGCCGACGCAATCCGTTCAATTCGGCCGGTCCGTCCGCTCAGAACCTCCAGCCGATCGTCGCGAAGTAGTCCAGGTCGTTGCGCTTCTTGCCCGCGCCCGGCTCGCTGTTGTACCGGTCCTCCACGCCCAGCCGCAGGAACAGGTTCGCCTCCGGGTCGATCGTGATCTCCCAGCCCGCCCGGGTGTCGATCCGGAACTCGCTGAAATTCTCGAGACTCGGGTAGTAGTCGAAGTTCCAGTACAGCCGCTGCCGGTCCGTGAGCTTGTGCTCAAAGTCAAAGCCCAGGTTCAGCTCGGGGATAATCTCGTTCCGGGCTTGCTTGCCGTACTCCTTCGTGAGACCGACGCCGGCCCTCAGCCGCAGCTTCGTGCGGTCGGTGTCGATCGCCCGGTAGAACGGGCCGACAAAGGCGCTCGTGCGGTACTTCCAGCTCTGGAATTCGTCGTACTCGCCCCGCACCAGCGCGAAGATCCCCCACGGCGATTCGCCGAAGTTCCAATCGTTCCGCAGCTCGGCATCCGCCCGGTGCCTCGACGAATCGCCGTCGCTGGTCGCGTACAGGTACCGCAGCGACGCCGACGTCTCCATCGCCTTGGTCACCCGCTTGGCCCGGGCCTCGGCCCGGATGTTGAAGTTTTCCGAGTTGCCGTCCGAACCGTTCAGACCCGCCTCGATCGAGCCGTCCCACCCGGACCAGAACGAGTCCGGATCAACCTTCGCCGCCTTCGCTGCCGCCTCGGCGGCGTCCGCGTCCGCGTCCGCGGCGTCGGCCTTCGCCCGCGCCTCAGCGGCGGCCGCGGCGAGCGCCTCAGCCTGCGCTCCGTCCTGGATCGAGAGCGCGAGCGAGGGAACCGTCAGGGCCGGTGCAAGAGCGTCGGTCGTTGCGGCCGCGGGCGCCTCGGCGCGCGCAAGCCCGGCGCCGGCGATCGCGACCAGGGCCGCGGCGGCGGTCAGGGTCGAACGGGTCATGGAATGAGCCTCCTTGCGGACACAGTCGGGAATGGACGGGAGCGCCTGGCTCCCGCGCGGGGGGGCAAGCTACCGTGCGCCCGCGCGCGGTGCAACCCCCTGCGCCAAGACGGTTTCCCCACGTTGACGACCTGTCGCAACGCTCGCGCACCGGCCACCAAATCGCGCGGCGACGCCGACCCGCCCGCGCCCCGCAGCCACCGGGCGCGCGTGTCCGATTCGAGTCTCGCCCCGCGTAGACGAGTGACAATCCGCCACGATGCCGCGTGGGAGCCTCTCGACCGGCGCAGGAGGCCGCGCGCTCCCGCGCGAGACCGCCGCGCTCGGCCCATCCGCTTCGGCCCATCGCCGCAGTCGCCGCGCGGTTCGCCGTGAGCGGGGCGCGGTCGGTACCTGTGGATGTCCGGTGGTGAGCGCTCGTAAGCCACCGCGAACCGGGGGGTGCAAAATGTCAAAATTCGCAGCGCACCAACCCCAACAGCAGCCCACGCCCGCGGTTTTTCCCGGCGCACACCCGCGCACGACCCCTTTGGCTTGACTGGCGGACGGGTCGGCTCTAGGGTCGACCTACCAGATTGCGGGGTAGAGCAGCCTGGTAGCTCGTCGGGCTCATAACCCGGAGGTCGTAGGTTCAAATCCTACCCCCGCTATTCGCATAGCCCCCGGGTCGCAAGACTCGGGGGTTGTCGTTTTGTACCTGATTCGTCGGTGCCACTACGATACGGTGATGAAGCGCCAGCGTGAGCCATTGTTCGCTCGGGCGTGCAGCGTCGCTGACGGTCTGCTGGCGTGCGGATTTGCTCTCTGGATGCTCGGCTATGCCTGGGGCAAGGTGCTTTCGCGCCAGTTCGTCCATGTCGGCTGCTACGGGCTTGATCAACGCATAGCCGAGGCCAGTGGCTTCGACCTCGTGTGGGTCATGCACGCGTTCTCTCGCCGGTACGAGTTCGCGCTCGGCATGGCCGAACTGGTCTGCTGCGTCCTCGTTCTCGTGCCCCGCACCCGCGGCATCGGTGCGCTCATGGGCTTTGGCATCTCGGCGAATCTGACGCTGTTGAACTACGAGTACTTCATCGGCGCATTCGAGATCGCGCTGGGACTCATGCTCTGCTCGATCGCCATGCTCCTGCTGCGATGGCGTTGGGTGCTCGGGCTCTTCGGATGCTCGCTCAAGCCCCCCGCGTCCCCCCGTTGGCCCATCGCGGCGAAGGTCGCGGGGTGGCTTGCGGTGTGCGGTGTCTTCGCGTGGACGCTTGTCGGCGAGATCGCTGTGCTACGGCGTGCCTTTGTTCAGCCCGACCCACTGCTCCCGCGCGGGCGGTACATCGTGGAGCGTGTCGACGCACCTCGGCCTGAAGTGCATCTCGTGCCGGGCGCGTACTTGTACATTGATGACTTGGAAGTGGGAGGCGTTCGGTATGGCGAGCAGCGCATGCCCGCGCGACACGCCATCGAACGGGCCTCCGGGACCTTCCGATTCAGCATCCATCACGACTATTTCACGTTCACCAACCTGCCGATCGAGGAGCAGGAGCGGATCGGCGACGATTGGTGGAACCGCAACGTCTTCACGATCGAGGGACGCTACCAACGCGCCCCCGAAACCGGGATCCTCACCGTGGAGACTCCCGCGGGACATCTGGTGCTGAGGCCCGACCCGCTCGACTGGCCCGAGCGTCACCGCCGCCTGCATCCATGAGGGCCGCTCTTGCCGGCAAGCGGCATCAAGACGCGATGTCTCCGGATCTCTGATTCGCGGCTCGTCACACCACCCCTCGCCCTCTATTGCCATAACCCCCGGGTCGTGAGACTCGGGGGTTGTCGTTTGTGCCCGCTCTACCTCCTACGGCACCACGCGCACCGGCGTCCAGTTGTCCACGACCAGACCCTCGGCCAGCCACCACTTCAGCACACGCGCGGAAACGATGACTTGGCTGCGCTCGTCTTCCGGACGCTGCCATGTTCTCTCTCGGGTCATCGCGGTGTCGCATCCCGGGGGCAGGACTGCATCCAGTTCTCGCTGGCTGTAGATCAACTCCGCCCGGTTGAAGGTTGGCTCCGGCAAGATGTACACCCATCGGTCCGAACGCCTTTCCTCGCTCCCGAGCGGACGCCTCGTGATGGCATCCATCACGGTCTGCCGCGACGCAACCCAGGGCATCGTGATGTCGCTTCGCCACTCCCACAGCGGCTCCGCACCAACGTTGCTCCACTTCACCACCTTCGTTCGATCATCATCGAGCATCCGCCCCAGTGCCGTGGGACGGAACACCATGCCCTCGAAGCCAGCACGCTCCAGGCGTTGCTTCACTCGCTCCGGCACGAGCACGCCCGCGTGGCCGGCGAGCAGCGGCGCCGCTCGCTCGGCGGGTGACATCTGCTTGACTCCGGAGAAATCGATCTGCAGGCGGCCGTCGGCGGTGCGTTCGCCGGTGGTCGGCGCACGTTCCGACGAGTCGGGCTCGAGGAATGCGACATCCACATAGTCCGAGGGCTCGTACCGCCGCAGCCGGACAACGCGGTAGTACGGCTTCGAATCGGGCGCAGCCCGCACGCCGGCACTTGGCAGCACCCGGCGCATCAGCCGACCAATCAGGGAGGGGCGGCTCGGCTCGTCGCTGGTCTGCTCCTTGACGCCCGCGGCATGCAGCATCGACACGAGCCGCGCGAGCCTCGGATCACCCTCATCAAGCCGCCACGAGGGACACCTGGGGTTGCACAACTCCATCGGCGGAGCAATGCCGAGCAGTCGCTCGACCAGTGCGGCGGGCACCGGCGGTGTGTACGGCAGAATCACGGTGACTTGCACACGGATGCAGATTCTCCAGTGCTCCGTCACCCGAATGCCGACGCGTCTTGCGAGGGGTCATGCGCCGCGCAGGTGAGACGGACGCGCATCATTACCGCTGATCCGGCGGCCAACAGCCGGCCTTCTTGTACTTCTCATCCGGAGGCAGCGGATCATAGGGAGAGTTCGTGTACGGGATCGTGTGGTCGAGCTTTCGGGCGCGGTATCGGCGCGCGATCTCCGCGGCCCCCACCTCCTCGACCAAGGCCGTCGGGGCGGAGAAGCTCGCGGTGTGCCCGGCCTTGATCACCACCGATAGATCGCACCACGCGGGATCGCTCTCAACTGGTTTGGCTTCGTACCCATGCGTCAACAACGGCAGCACGTAGAGCATCGAGCGACGCGCGGCCTCATCCGTCTCGACGGTCGATGCTCGCTCGAGGTCCGGGATCATCTCGAGATACAGGCGCGTGATCGCTCGTTCCGCCGCGAACAGCCGCACCTTGGCCGTCTTGTCCTTCAAGCCGGCCCGCAGCATCTCAAGCTCCAGCGGGCGCAGCGCGTCGCTCGCCGTCCGAGAGAACCCCAGCGACTGCACCAGCCGCAGCCGACCGGGCCCCGGAAGACTGGCAAAGCTCTCCTGCACCTTGTCACGGGCGGCTTGGTGCTTCGTAGCCAGCTTCCATAGCCAACCGCAGCCGTACCCGCTCACGATCGTCGACTTGGCCTTGAGCAGCGGCTCGATGGCGCCCAACAACTCCGTCATCCGCGCGGCCGAGAGCTTGTCGGGGACAGCGCCCTCGCCCATCACCGCCGCGCTGGCCTTGAGGAGGTTGCGCTCGCCCAGGTTCTTCACCGCGGGCAGTGATCGCTTCCTCAGCTGATCGAGGTCCACTTTGGTCAGCACCGTGTCTCTCCCCGCGGGGTCCAGCAGAAGGAGTATGATCCAAAGATTAGGGCGGGCGTGAGCAACTCAAGGTGAGGTTTGTGTTCAGGCTGCTTAAGGACAACGGCTCGCGGCCTACTTGCGTGACGCCGGCGGCGGATCGTCCAGCGGCCTGAGGCACTTCTTGCCTTCCTCCGGGTAACTCTCGAGCAACGCCATGCCGGGCGGCAACTCGTCGTTGTCATTGGATGTTTCACCCCCGTTCGCGATGATCCAGGGCTGCGCTGCCAGCAGCGCGGCGAACGATCGAAACGCGGCACACGGGTTGCCCTGGACCAACGCCACCATCCCGACGGTGGGGAACGCCGGATCCGAGCACAGGTGCCAGTGTTCCGCGTTGGCGTTGCTGAAAACCGGAAGGACGTTGAGGATGTGGAGCGGGATCGCGTCACGGAAGACCAGTTGCTTGTACGTGGGCCAGTCCGCGGGCCGATCCTCCCCGCGAGAAGCGTAGAACCGAAGCGAGCGCTCTCGCCAGGCCGGATTGTCGAAGTCCGTGTCAGGCGCTTCCATCGCGGGAAAGTCCAGGCACGCGATGTTGCGAGCTGTGAGGACGGCAAACTCGATGATCTCTTCAGGTGAATAGACATACTCGATGAACATGGGCAGAAGATCACCATCGCGGGCGCGGACGTTCCCGTGCCCGACCAGCATCAAGAACGCGCGATAGTCCTCGGGCAATCGCCGCCCAATCGCCCGCTCGAGTGCGACGACCTCCGCCTCGGTGCAGCGTGTCAAGCCGCTCCAGACGCCAGGAAGCAACTTCTCGATCCTCTGGAGATGCGTGTCGATCGTCAGCACCGGACACTCCTTCTGCCCTCGCTCGGGCCATTCACTGGAACAGTAATGTACGGATGGAGAGACGTGGTTCGGAAGGGAGGCGGCTGGGACGATCGTCGTCGCAGACACCGGCATGAACCTTGCCGGAGGGTCGCATCCGGACGTCGTGTCTCTTGGGCTCTGAACGGCAGTTCGTTACACCACCCCTTGCCCTCTATTCGCATAGCCCCCGGGTCGCAGAACCCGGGGGTTGTCGTTTCCCGCCCTCCTTTGCGATGGCACTACCATTCGGCCGTGCTTACGCCATGCGCCGTAATGCTCTTGGCATCGGTGTGCTCAGACGTGCAGGCGCAGCCGGCTCCTTCCGCATTGCCCGAGGCCCCGCCGCACTCCGCCACGTACCAGGGCGCGCTCTTCGCGTTGCGCGATCGCCTGAAGGCCCCGCCGCCGCCGATCACCCAGAAGGAACAGATGGAGTGCGTCGACTGGATGCGCAAGGCCAACCCGGCCATCGCACGGACGCTCGTCGGTCATCATGTCATCGTGCTTGCCACCGACGGATTCGCGGAGCGAGCCGCCAAGAGCGACTTTGTGCTCAACTTCGATCTCGGGTACGAGGTGCTCGTGCACCTCTTTGCCGTTGATCCATGCCTTCGCGTTGGCAGACGGTTCGTCATCTGGCCCGATCCGGACATGTCGGGTGGACATCGGTGCATCAAGGCCGAACTTCGCATACACGTGGGCCGAGGCGACTGGGACAACGCGGAGTGGCTCGAGCGCTACTTCCACGAAATGACCCACGGCTTCCAGTTTGAGCACCCCGCGACGCACCTGATGCTCGGAGGATTCTTCGAGGGCTGGGCCGAGTTCATGCAGGGGGCGGTGACGGACCATCTCGCGCCCCTCGGTGCGCCGTTCGCCGGGCGCGGCGACTACTACGCCGATCACTTCCCCAAGGCGGCGCAGTTCGAGTACCTCCAGGCTCGGCTCCCCATCGAGGAGATCATCTCGTACGACCCGGCCGCGGGCTTGCTCATGGAACTGGTGAACACGTCAAAGACCAAGGATGGCCGGCGAGACTGGGCCCCCCTTCGGAGGCTGCTGCGTCGCCCGTTCACAGAGCCGCGCTGGACGCCGTGGCACCTCTGGCCTGCGATGATGGCGAGCGACTTGCTCGACGCGTTCGGCGAAGCGAAGGCCGGCCCGATTTTGGCGAAGTACCGCTTCCCGCTCGATCGCTGCTCGCTTGAGCGCGCGCGGGCGCAGAACTGGGGATCGGACAAGCCGGACCCATCCCCGCGCATTATCCTGAACGTTGAGCATGGCTGGAGCGCGCTTGGGCCCTTCGAGAACGGGCGCCGGTACGGCATCGAATGGGATCCGCTGGACGCCGAGGACATGGCCTGGCGCTGGTGCCATGTCGCACCGGACACCCCGACCCCGCCGACGGACCCCGCACGAAACGCTCAATGGCGTGCGATCAAGCCCGACGCGAGCGGCACGATATCGCTCGATGGCCCCGCTGGCGGCCCGGCGTACTTCTATCTCGCAACCACCCTCCCAATGGACCTCCGCACGCCTCTCACACTTTACATTAGTTCGGATGATGAATGCGCCGTTTGGCTCGATGGCGAGCTGGTTCACTTCTACCGCGGAACGCGCGGCTGCACACCGGATCATCCGGATGTGGCGTACGCCGACGCGTCGGGCACCCAAGGACAACTCTTGGTGCTGGTGATGAACCATGGCGGGGCCGCCGCGTTCTCACTGGCGGTCGACAAGGGCGGGCCGCTGTTCGAGGGATTCGAGCAGCGGTTTGCCAACGCGGACGCTGTGGAACGAGCCGCCGCCGTCTCGTATCTGGCCTCACGGCGCCTTCAACAGCCCGTCAAGACGATGCTCGCACGCGCGGCCAAGGACCCTGACGAACGTGTTCGCCGTGCAACCAAGTGGTGGCGCGATGCCCGCCCCTCCACGGGTGACTTTTGCGAGGCGGAGGAGGCGTATTTCCGCGGGTCGATCGCAGGCGGCTTCTACTGGAACAACGAGGGCGCATCCGGCAACCAGTGTGTCGCGCGCGGGTGGGGCGAGCGTCCGACCAACTGGTTGAGCGTGCCGCTGGAGGTCAAAGCCGCTGGACCTCAGAACGTCCGCATCCGTTATGCCTGCCCGGTCAACTCACAACTTCGCGTAAAGATCCGCAGGGGTGACCGACTCGTCTTCGAGAGCGAGATGCTGAAACTCAAGCCCACCGGCAAGGACTGGAACACGTGGAGCTGGCGCGACGTCGCCATTCCCGAGACCGCCAAGCTCGAACCGGGCGTGTATCACATCGAACTCGTCGAGCCATCGGGCGACGGCGGCAAGGGCGCCGATATCGACATCATCGGCATCGTCTCGGGTGGATAATGTGTTTCAGCAGATGGGACGACCGCAGTTCGGGACAAGCGCCGCGGCCGATGCGCCGGGACTTTCCCGGCCGGGGGGTCGCATCCGCGTGTTCTGTCTCTGGGTCTGTGAAGGTGGGTCGTCACACCACCCCTCGTCCTCTATTCGCATAACCCCCCGGGTCGCAGAACCCGGGGGTTGCCGTTTCCGCGGTTATGCCATGAACACCATCCGATCTCGGCGGCTCCGCTTGGAGCCGTTCTCCGCTCGTCTCATGCACGCGGCGATCGAGTCGTGCGAACGCCTCGCCGGCCTCACCGGCTGGGCCGTCGCCGCCGACTGGCCTAACGATGACCTCGTCGACGCGCTTCCGTTCATCGTCAAGGGGCTCGAAGCGTGCCCGGAACTCGAAGCGTGGACGCGCCTGATCGTGCGCGAAAGTGACAACGTCGTGATCGGCGAACTGGGCTTCAAGTCGCTCCCCGACGCTGCGGGCGAGGCCGAGATCGGCTACGGCGTCGCGTCCTCGCACCGCGGGCGCGGCTATGCCACGGAGGCGGTCGCCGCGCTGTGCGCGTGGGCGATGCAGGAGCAGGGCCTGCGCATTGTGCGGGCCGAGTGCCTGCCCGACAACGCCGGCTCCATCGGCGTGCTGCGACGCGTCGGCTTCCGGGAATCGGGGTCGGACGCGACGATGCTCCGCTGGATCCTGGTGCGCGCGTGAGGTACGCGTGGGGCCTACTGGAACGTCACGGATTCGCGGCCCCATACGAGCTCCGATGAACTTGCGTGAAGAGTCGCGGTGGCGGTGCGCAATCGCGCGGGGTCGTGCCGCGCGTTGGTGTGCGCTGGCGTAGTTGCGGTGTGCCCGCGCGCGGTCGTCGCCTCCGGATCGCATTCGATCCGGACCTTCGCGGACTCAGGTCGGGCGTCGGGGGGTGTGGCGGGCAATCGGTGGACGGAACGGCGCGAACTACGAGAGTTGCATTCGGCGGGCGGCGAGTGCGGCGAGGCGGGCGGTGGTGAGCGGGAAGCAGCGGGCCGCGGTGATGGCGGCGCGCGTGAGCACGCCGCAGGCGGCGAAGGCGCGGGGCCGGCGCACGGCGGCGGCGATGCGGCGGCCGACGGCGTCGGCGGGCCAGGCGTGGGCGCGGAGGACGTCGACTTCGCGGGCGAGCAGGTCGGGGCTGACGGCGGAGGCGGAGGCGACGAGCCCGGTGTCGACGGCGGGGGGGACGAACTGCGTCACGCGGATGCCCAGCGGTCGCAGCTCGGCGCGGAGGCACGACGAGGCCATGGCCGCGGCGGCCTTGGAGATGCAGTACGAGGCCTTGTTGGGGAATGGGAGCCATGCGAACTCGCTGAGGACGTTCATGACGTGGGGGCGTGGTCGACCGTGCATGAGCGGGACGAACGCGTGGCACGCCGCGACGAGGCCAAGCGTATTGACGTCGAGGCAGCGCTCGAGTTCGGGCTGCGGGAGCGCGAGGAGGGGGCCTTGGGCGTAGACCGCGGCGTTGTTGATGAGGACGTCGACGCCCAGGGCGCGCGAGCGCAGGTCGTCGGCGACGGCGTGGAGGTCGGGGCGGCTGCGAACGTCGGCGGCGCGGGCGAGGGCGACGCGTGGGCCGATGGCGTCGGCGACGCGGGACAGGGCGTGCTCGTCGACGTCGATCAGCACGAGGGACCCGCCCTGAGCGGCGATGGCGCGGGCGGCGGCTTCGCCGATGCCGCGGGCGGCGCCGGTGATGACGATGACAAAACCATCGAGTGGGTCGCGCGTGGTCACAGGGTCAGGTCCTTGCGCTGCAGGTCGAGTGCGGAGCGGAAGATGCAGTGATCGGGGAGAGAGGCGAAGGCGAAGTTGCGGAGGAGGGCGGCCGGGCCGCGGGCGTGACCGACGCGGCAGGCGAGGCGGGAGAGCCGGCGGAGCCGGTTGACACGGGCGGTGCGGCGCTGGTGCAGGCGGTAGGCGAAGCCGGGCCCGCGCGCGTATTCGTCAACGAGAACCCAGGCGTCTTCGACGGCCGCGGTGCCGGCCATGCCGAGGGTGGGGAGAATGGGGTGGGCGGCGTCGCCGATGGCGACGATGCGGTCGTCGCCCCAGCAGGGCGAGTCGGCGTCGACGAGGTCGTCGCGGCGGATGGCGGCGGCGGGCGTGGCGCCGATCGCTGCGTGCACGTCGCGGCTGAAGGCGGCGAAGAGACGGAGGAGGTCGGCCTTGTGGTCGTCGCTGCGCGCGTCGGGTGCGGTGCGGTACGTGGCCCACCAGTAGAGGCGATTGCCCGGAAGCGGGTTGATGCCGAAGCGGCGGGCGTTGCCGAAGTGGATGGTGCAGACCTCGTGGGGTGCGAGGGGGTGGGCGGGGCAGACGCCGCGCCAGCAGGTGGCGCCGCTGAAGCGGCGCCCGCGTGCGGCGGGGGCGCCGGGCAGGGTGGCCGCGGCGACGCCGCAGCCGACGATGACGGTGTCGGCGGGATCGGTGGAACCGTCGGCGAGTTCGAGGGTGAGGTGATCGCGCTGGGGGCGGATGTGGAGGACGTTCCGACCGAGGTGGAGCGACTGTGGGGGCGCGGATGCGGCGAGGGCGCGGAGCAGGGCCCCGCGGTCGACGAAGCGCAGGGATTCACCCATGTGCATGGGGTGGGCGGAGAGGTCGGCGCGGGCGAGGCCTTGTCCGGCGGCGGAGCGGAACTCGAAGGCGTGGATCTCAACGGAGGGGGCGAGGGCGTGGGCGAGGCCGAGTTGACGCAGACAGGCGACGGCCGTGGGCCACAGGCCGATGCCGGCGCCGACGGCGCGGAGTTCGGGCGCGCGCTCGTAGATGCGGACGGCGTGGCCGGCGTCGATGAGGCCCTTGGCGACCGCGAGGCCGGCGATGCCGGCGCCGACGACGGCGATGTTCATGGGTGAACGCCCGTGGCGGCGGGTGGCGGGGGCGTGGCCGATGCGGGGGGGGCGGGCGATGGGCGGTGGAGCAGGGCATCGACGCTGTAGCGGCCGGGCCCGATCAGCGCGAAGAGGTAGCCGCCGAGGAGGAAGGGCGTGATATCCCAGGGGATGGAGGGGTGGCTGGGGATGAGCCAGATGCCGGCCATGGCGGCGGCGAGGGCGAGTCCGCAGAGCCGGGTGGCGAAGCCGAGGGCGAGCGCAACGCCGGTGATGAGTTCGACCACAAGCAGTCCGAGGGCCATGAGCAGCGGGGCCGGGGCGCCGCTGGCCCGGACTTCGGCGAGGTACGGGGAGAAGTGGACGATCTTGGGGACGCCGAATCCCAGGGCGATGCCCAGGCCGACGGCAAGGCGGGGGGGAAGCAGCAGTGCGGAGCGGAGCGGCTCACGCAGCGGCGACGGCCCGAGCAGCAGTTCGTGCACCACAGAGACGCTCTCCAGGGAGCGAGCGCTCGCGCGGAGCGGAGGGCTCGTCGGCGCCCGGGTCCCGCGTGGCGGTGGGGCGGGCGTCGCGCCGAGTGTAGACGCGGGGGCGTGAGGGGTCGGGGATTTCAGGACGCGCGGATTGCGGACCTGCGGGTGCGGCGTGTGAGGTTTGGTATCATGACCACGGCATCCGCTGACCCGTGATGGAGCGGGGAGCGCCACGGCGCGGGTGTCCGTCGGGAGACGCTCGCATGGAGTTCCTGAGTCATCTGTGGCTTCCGATCGTGGTTTCGGGCGCGGCGGTGTGGGTGGCGAGCTGCCTGGCGTGGATGGTGGTCGGTCACCACAAGAAGGACTGGAAGCAGATTCCCAGCGAGGGGGCGTTCATCGACGCGGTGAAGCAGCTGGGGATCGGGCCGGGGAGTTACGGGTTCCCGGAATTCCGCGCGTGCGAGGGGCTTTCGCAGGAGCAGAAGAAGGCGAAGTGGGAGGAGATGCAGGAGAACCCGATGGGGCTGTTGCGGGTGTGGGGGCCGATCAGGATGGGGCGGAGCATGGTGCTCACGCTGCTGGTGTACGTGGTGGCGAGCGTGCTGATCGCGTATCTGGCGTGGAACGCGCTGCCGCACGCGGGTGGCGGCGGGTTTGGGACTGTGATGCGGGTGGTGGGGACGGCGGGCGTGCTGACGTACTGCATCGCGAGTTTGCCCAACGACATCTGGTTTCAGCGGTCGCTGCGGGAGGTGGTGACGAGCCTGATCGACGGCGTGATGCTGGGGTTGATCACCGGGGCGGTGTTCGGGTGGCTGTGGCCGGCGTGAGCGTGTTACGTGTCCAGCGCGGGGTGATGTACGCGGTTGGGGGGCATCAACGAGGGGCTGAGGGGACGGGTCCGGGCACCCCGATGACACAGGATCTCAACACGGGATTGGACGAACGCCGGTGTGGCGGGCGGATCGGCGCAGCTTTCCCAGTGTGACGCCGCGGGCGGAAAGACGACGAATGTGTGCGGTGAAGTGCGGTGCGGCGACGCCCTGTGCGGGCGGTGCGGCTCGGTGGTGGGGGGCGGCCGCGGTTCGGGCTCCAAAGCCGGGCGGGGCGGGAGCCGATCAACGCTCGCCGGCGTGACGGTCTTCGTTCGCCGCCGATGGGAGCGCTCGTGAACGTATCGAACGAACAGCTCAAGGCGTTGACGGAAGCGACCAGCACGGTGTTGGAGCGGATGCTCAAGTTGAGCGTCCGGTTCGAGGCGCCGACGGAGCACAAGGGCCTTCATCAGCACGACGTGTCGGCGTCGATCGGACTGTCCGGCGGGGTGGTGGGGTCGATGATCGTTGGCTTCGACCGCCAGACCGCGATGAACTTAGGGGCCGCGCTGGTGGGCATCCCGCTGGCGGATTCGTCGCCGGAACTGGCGGACGCGATCGGCGAGCTTACGAACATGATCGTGGGCGCGGCGAAGTCGAAATTCACCGGCCCGCGGATCAACATCAGCTGCCCGTCGGTCGTTATGGCTCCGGCGCATGCGATCAGCGTGCCCGGGAGCGGGTCGGTGGTCGTGGTGCCGTGCGTGACGCCGGTCGGCCGATTCAGCATTCAGTTGTTTTTCAGCGCCGAGAACGGCGCGTCGGGGTCCGACGCCGGCCGGCGCGCCGCCTGACCGTCTTTCCTGGAGGATCCACGCATGCGTGTCCTGATCATCGATGACGCCCGGACGATGCGGATGATCGTGCGTTCGGTATTGCAGACCATCGGGGCGACCGCGATCGAGGAGGCCGGGGACGGGAAAGAAGGTCTCGAGAAGGCCGAGGCGTTCAAGCCCGACCTGGTGCTGGTGGACTGGAACATGCCGGTGATGGACGGGCTCACGTTCGCGAAAGCCTTCCGGGCCCGCAACGCGAAGACCCCGATGATCATGATCACGACCGAGGCGGAGAAGTCGCGCGTCGTCGAGGCCGTGCAGGCCGGGGTCAACAACTACGCCCTCAAGCCCTTCACCCCCGCGGGGCTGTCGAAGATCATCGAGACGACCATGGCCAAGCTCGGGGGCAAGGCCGCGGCGTAAGGCGGGCTGTGCGCACTCTTCATCCCTGGAAGAACGTCCATGGACAAGCCCAGCGCCAAGCCGAGCCGCCGACCGAGCCGCCCGCGCCGCTCGGCGGCCCGGCACGACTGCTCGGTCGAGACCACGCTTACGCCGCTCGGCGACGCCGCCGGGGGCGCCGTCCGTGCGACCGTGCGCGAGATCAGCGCGACGGGCACGATGTTCGACACCCCGGTGCGGCTGGGCGTGGGTGAGCGCTTCCGGCTCGCCATCACCGGTCCGCAGGGAGACGGGCACGAGGCCACGCTGATCGTGCGCTGGAGTTCGGGCGTCGGGAACAGGTGGTCCAGCGGCGCGCAGTTCATCGCGGACGATCGGCTGCTGCTGGCCGCGGGGGTGACGCCGGACAGGGTGGCGGCGGGCGCGGCGTATGCGAGGAGCGTCGCGGGGCCGGCGTGGGCGCGGTCGCTGCAGGTCGACGCCCCGCAGTCGATCCGCGTACGGGCCCTGTGCGCCACGCGCATGGACTGCGGCGTGGACCTGGCGGTCGAGCAGATCGCGACCGACTGCGAGCTGGACGTGCAGGGGAAGCTGCTCGCGGCTTCGGCCGTGATCGAAGGGGGCACCACGCACGTCCTGGGCGAAGCGGAAGTGGGGGATCTGGGGACAAGCGAGGGCCGGCGCACCATTGTTGTGCTGGGGTCGTCGGTGGCGGTGGAATCGCTGCTGCGGGCCGCCAAGGACGCGATCGCGGACCTGCGCAAGGCCGTGTCTGCGCGGCGGGCGACGTCGGTCCTGGCTGAACGCGGCGACGAGAAGATGTCCGCTTCGGAGCGCGAGTCGATCATGGTGTCGCGGTTTGACGCCGAGCAGATGGGCGAGAAGCTGGAACGGATGGAGCGGAACGCCAGGGTGCTTCAGGAACGGATCGAGCGGATGCGGGCCTGGAAGCTCACGGTGCACCGGACGCTGCACCGCGGGGTGGAGGTGAGCGCCGGGGGGCGCCGGATGGTGTTCACGGCGGCGCTCGAGGGGCCGGTCACGCTTGCGCTGGACCAGGCCGGAGAGCTGGTGGTCACCGGCGCGGGAGCGCCGGTGTCCGTGCTGGGCAAGGCGACGCTGGGCCGCGTCGCCGCCTAGCCGGCGGTGCGGGCCGCATGTGATACCCAGTCTCGCAGGCACCACCTTAAGTGGCGCGGAGGGGGGCCCGATCTTTCGCGCGGGGCCGGAAAGCCGGCCGGAGGACCCGCCGTGTCGAATGGTCGCGCTATCGAAGATCTTGCCAAGCAGGCCATCCTTGCCGACGCGCACGACGTGCCCGCGCTGACGCGGATCCGCGACGGCGTGCTGTCGCTTCGGTCGACGCTCGATCCGGCCAGCCCGGACGTTGTGCTCGAATGCCTGGACCGCACCGCCCAGCTGATGCAGCGGCTCATCGCCGAGAGCGACCTAGACGCCGAGGCGTCGCTGGACCTGGCGCGGCGGGCGATCGACTTTGCGCAGCACGCCCTGGCGGCGCACGAGTCCGGACAGCCGGGGGACCGCATCGGGGCGTCGCCGTTCGCCGCCCCGGCGGGCGACGCGGGGGCCCGGGCAGGGTCGACCCGGGCCACGCGGGACACGAGCCTTCTGCGTGACTGGCTGGCCGACTGCGCCCACCACCTGACCGAGCTCGAAGCGCTGCTCATCGGGCTCGAACCGCGTGCCCCGCGTCCGGAGGCACGCGAGGAGATCGGGAGGAAGCTGCACACACTCAAGGGCGAGTGCGGCGTGCTGGGCCTGGACGTCGCGTACCAGAGTATCCACGAGGCCGAGTCCGCCATCGAGCGCGGGCTGGACCTGGGTACGGGGATGCCCGTCGACGCGCTGCTGCTGCTGGTCGACTGGCTGCGCGGCTTCACGGCGGCGTTGAGCGCCGACCCGGGCGCTGCCGCGCCCGCCTCCGAGCAGCTCCTGAATGCCCTGAACCAGGCGCCGCTGGCGCCGAGCTCCGAGCCGGCGCCCGGTCCGGGTCCCGTCGGGCCGGCCGAGCCGGCCGACGCGGCGCCGCGGGAGGGCGTGCCAGACGCCCCGGTCGAGCTGGTGGTCGACCCGGGCATGGTCGACACGATCAGCGAGTTCCTGTGCGAGTCGCGCGAGCACCTGTCGGCCGCGGAGGCCGCGCTGCTGGCGCTCGAGAGCACGCCCAGCGACAAGGAGCTCATCGCGACGGTGTTCCGGGCGTTCCACACGATCAAGGGCGTGGCGGGGTTCATGAACCTCACGCCGGTGGTGGCCTTGGCGCACGGGGCGGAGACGCTGCTGGACGCGGTGCGGTCGGACCGGCTCGCGCTGGCGTCGGCGCACCTGGATCTTGTGCTGCGCAGCCGCGACATGATGATGCAGCTGCTGGGAGCCCTGGCGGGGGGCGAAGCCCCGAGCGTGTCGCGCCACGCCGCGCTCATCGAGCAGCTCGAGGTGGCGACCCGGGGCGAACTACCGGCTGAACCTGCGCCCGACGCGGGCGCCGCGCGGGGCGAGGACCACACGGGCACGGCCCCGGCCCAGCCGGACGCGCCGGCTGCGGACGCGCAGGACGACGACAGCAAGCCCGCGACCGATGCGGCGGCGCGGCCCGCGCCGGGCGCGGCGGCGAACTCGGCGACCGGCGGGGCGGTCTCGGGCGCGGCCGCGAAGCGATCTGACCAGACCGTGAAGGTGAGCACGCTGCGGATGGATTCGCTCGTCGACATGGTCGGCGAGCTGGTGATCGCGCACCAGATGGTGATGCAGGACCCCGCGGCCAAGGCGTTCACGGAGCCGCGGCTGCAGCGCCGGCTTTCGATGGTGGGCAAGATCATCCGCGACCTGCAGGAGGTCTCGATGGCGCTGCGGATGGTGCCCATCAAGGGGACGTTCCAGCGCATGAGCCGCCTTGTGCGCGACGTCGCGGCCAAGACGGGCAAGCGGATCGACCTGCACACCGAGGGCGAGGACGTCGAGCTCGACCGCAACGTCGTCGAGTCGATCGCGGACCCGCTCGTGCACATGGTGCGCAACGCGTGCGACCACGGCATCGAGCCGGCAGAGCAGCGCCGGGCCTCGGGCAAGCCCGAGGGCGGGCTCATCCAGCTGCGGGCGTTCCACTCCGGCGGCACGATCGTCGTCGAGATCGAGGACGACGGCAAGGGCCTGTCGCGCGAGCGCATCATCGCCAAGGCCCTTGAAAAGGGCCTCCTCGACCCGGCGCGCCCGATCGACAAGCTGTCGGACACCGAGGTGTTCAACATGGTCTTCCTGCCCGGCTTCTCCACCGCCGAGAAGGTCACGGACCTGTCGGGGCGCGGCGTGGGGATGGACGTGGTGAAGCGGAACATCGAGGCCCTGCGGGGCAAGGTCGAGATCCGCTCGACGACCGGGCGGGGCACGACGGTCTCGATGCGGCTGCCGCTGACCATGGCCATCATCGACGGCATGGTCGTTCGGAACGCCGGACAGCGCTACGTCATCCCGGCGCTCTCGATGGAGCGCACGATCACGGCCCGGGACGCCGGCATCCACACGATCGTCGGGCGCGGCGAGGTGGCGCTGGTGCGGGGAGACCTGCTGCCGGTATACCGCCTGAGCGAGTGTCTCGGGGCCGAGCAGGCCCGCACGGAGCTCTCCGGGCTGCTGCTCATCGTTGAGGCCCAGGGCTCGCGCGCCTGCCTCGCGGTCGACGAAATCGTCGGGCAGCAGCAGGTTGTCATCAAGAGTCTCGGCGATGGCGCCCCGGCGACCCGCGGCGTCTCCGGCGGGGCCATCCTGGGCGACGGTCGCGTCGCCCTCATCCTCGACGTCGCCGGGCTGCTCGCAAGCGCCCAGGCACGGGCCGCACATCAGCACCAGGGATTCGACGCATGAACACCGCCACCACCGCCCCCACCATCGTCAAGGCCGGGGTCGCCTCGAGCGCGACCGACCCCGCCCCCACCCAGAAGTTTCTGACCTTCTGCCTCGGCGAGGAGGAGTACGGCCTGCCGATCCTCGTCGTGCGCGAGATCATCGGGCTGATGGACATCACCCCGCTGCCGCGGACCCCGCAGCACGTCAAGGGCGTGATCAACCTGCGCGGCAAGATCATCCCGGTGATCGAGCTGCGGTCGCGCTTCGGCCTGGCGTCGGTGGCGAGCACGCCGGAGACGTGCATCATCGTTGTGGAGGTTGCGGCGACCGACGCCAGCGCCGTGTGGCAGCTGGGGGTGATCGTCGACACCGTTCGTGAAGTGCTCGACATCGAGCGCGCGAGCATCGAGCCGCCCCCGAACTTCGGTCGCCAGATCCCGCTCTCGGCCATCCGCGGGATGGGCAAGGTCAAGGACAAGGTCGTCATCCTGCTCAACATCGAGAGCGTCGGCGGGATGGAAAGCCTGCAGCGGGCCATCGAGGCGAGCGAGCAGGCGGCCGGCGCAGGCGTCGATATGAGTTCAGGGGAAGCCTGAGATCTTCAATGCCCGGCGGAGCTTGAGCTCCGCCGGGTCTTTGTTTCTTCGTAAATCGGACAACTCTATTCCTCGATCATCAAGCCGCGAATGCGGACGCCCGCAAGAGACATCCATGGCTTCGGAGGCTTTCCCGTGTGGAACAAACTGAACTCGCTCGGCATCGGAATCCGTGTCACGGCTCTCGCCCTGTTCGTCATCGCGCTGGTGCTCACGGTCAGCACCGTCGTTTTCGTCCGGGGGTACCAGGGCAGCGCCGAGCAGAGCATGGTCGACAAGGCGGCGGCGTTCACCGCGCTGGCCGATGAAACCAAGAACCATACCAGCCGGATGCACAAGGCCGGTGCGTTCGACAACGAGCAGTTGCTCGCCGAGCTGAAGAAGGACCGCGAGGCGGGTCGGAACTACAAGGAATCCAAGATCTTCGCGACGATTCCCGTCGTCGCCGGCTGGACGGCCGCGGGCGAGGCGGCCAAGCGCGAGAACATCGACTTCAACGTGAAGGCCTTCGACGCCCGCAACAAGCAGAACGAGCCCGCCGCGGGCACGTTCGAGCACCAGCTGCTGCGCGACCTGTCCGAGCAGGTGGCCCGCGGCGGGGACGCCAACCTGTCCCGCGTCGACACCGCCACGAACACCCTGCACTACATGCGGGCGATCAAGCTCGACGCGTCGTGCATGCTGTGCCACGGCGATCCCTCGACGAGCCCCAGCGGGGACGGCAAGGACATCGTCGGCTTCCAGATGGAGAACTGGAAGGTCGGCGACATGCACGGCGCGTACCACGTCGCGATGCCGCTCGCGACGGTGGACTCCCGTGTCGGCGCGTTCATCGTCAACGGCATCGCGTGGACCGGCCCGCTGTTCGTCGCCGCCGCGGTGCTGTTCGCGTGGCTCATGCGCCGGATGATCTCGCGTCCGGTGTCGGCGGTGCTCGAAGCGGTGTCGACCGTGGCCAAGGGCGACCTGACCGGCCCGCCGCTGCCCGCCCAGGCCGGGGACGAAATCGGGCGCATGAGCGCCGCGGTCAACACCATGTCCGCCTCGCTCACGTCGCTGGTCGCCGAGGTGCAGTCGGGCGCCTCCGAGATCGACGCGGGGGCCACGCAGATCGCCGGCGCCAGCCAGTCGCTCGCCGAGGGCGCAAGCCAGCAGGCCGCGAGCCTGCAGCAGATCTCCGCGTCGGTTGAGCAGATGTCCTCGATGACGCAGCAGAGCTCCGACAACGCCCGCCAGGCCAGCACGATGGCCCAGACCTCCAAGTCCGCCGCCGACAAGGGCATGGAGGAGATGAAGCAGATGACCGTGGCGATGAACGAGATCAAGCAGTCCAGCGCCGAGATCTCCCGCATCATCAAGGTCATCGATGAGATCGCCTTCCAGACCAACCTCCTGGCCCTGAACGCGGCGGTCGAGGCCGCCCGGGCCGGCGAGGCCGGCAAGGGCTTCGCCGTCGTCGCCGAGGAGGTCCGCGGGCTCGCCCAGCGGTCCGCCGAGGCCGCCCGCAGCACCTCCGCGATGATCGAGGACTCGCGCCGGCGTGCCGACCGCGGCGTCGAGATCGCCGGACGCGTCGCCGGCGCCCTGGACGAAATCGCCGGCTCGGCCGATAAGGTGAACACCCTGCTGGCCGAGATCGCTTCGGCCTCCGGCGAACAGGCCCGGGGTATTCAGCAGGTCAACACCGGCATCTCCGAACTTGACAAGGTGACACAGGCCAACGCCGGCAACTCGGAAGAGCTTGCCAGCGGTGCCGAGCAGACGGCCTCACAGGTCTCGTCGCTGCAGGATCTCGTGCGGCGATTCAAGATCAACAATCCTCGCTCCGACATTTCTCTGTCCGAACAGCACGGCACCGTGCGACCGACCCGCGTCCCCGCCATGCAAGCGCCACGCTCGCACGGCGCCCGGCCCGGGGCTCGTCGCGGGGCCGGCGCCGGCGGGTCGTCCAGCACGGCCGCGCGGACCTCGGCGGAGCGTGCGCTCCCGCTCGAGACCGACAACGACGCGTCGGCCCGTGGCTGAAACGCGAGGAGGAGATGTTCGATGCGGCTTTCTGACTTCAGCATCCGTACCAAGTTCGCCTTCCTCGTCGCCAGCGTCCTCATCGGCGTTGGCGTGCTGGGCGGCGTGGCCTACCGCACCGTCAACACCGTCAAGGTCGGCGGCGAGTGCTACACCAACATCGCCCACAACAAGGACCTGCTCGCCGACGTCCTGCCCCCGCCGATGTTCGTGGTCGAGAGCTACCTGACGCTTCACCTCATGCCCGACGTCAAGGCCGCCCAGCTCGACACGCTCGTGAACCGCTTCCACACCCTGCGCGACGAGTTCAACTCCCGCGTCGACTACTGGCGCTCCATGTCGCTCGACCCGCAGATCAAGGACGAAATCCTGGGCGACCCCGTCCGCACCGCCCAGCAGTTCTTCGACATCGCCGACCAGAAGTTCATCCCCGCCGTGCGGGCCGGCAACCTCGAAGCCGCGGACGAGGTGCTCATCGGCGAGATCAACAGCATCTTCGAGAGTCACCGCGCGGCGGTCCAGGCCGTCGTCCCGCTCGTCCAGGCCGACGCCACCAAGGCCGAGAACCAGGCCGCGGCCACGCTCAACACCGGCTGGACCACGCTCGCCGGCGTCGTCGCCGGCACCATCGGCGTGCTCACCATCCTCGCCTTTGCCATCGCCCGCAGCATCACCCGCCCCGTCGGCGCCCTGCTCGACCGCCTCCAGGACATCGCCGAAGGCAACGGCGACCTGACGGCCCGCATCGACATCGCCGGGCGCGACGAGATCGCCGAGGTCGCCCGCTCGTTCAACACCTTCGTCGACAAGATCGAGCGGCTCGTCGCCGAGGTCAAGTCCGCCGCCCTCGAGCTCGACGCGGGCGCCAACCACATCTCTTCCAGCAGCCAGTCGCTCGCCGAGGGCGCGAGCCAGCAGGCCGCGAGCCTCCAGCAGATCTCCGCGTCCGTCGAGCAGATGTCCTCGATGACCCAGCAGAACGCCGACAACGCCCGCCAGGCCAGCACCATGGCCGCCACCAGCAAAAAGTCCGCCGACCGCGGCCAGAGCGAGATGACCCAGCTCTCGACCGCCATGAGCGAGATCAAGAACTCCTCCGCCGAGATCAGCAAGATCATCCGCGTCATCGACGAGATCGCGTTCCAGACCAACCTCCTGGCCCTGAACGCGGCGGTCGAGGCCGCCCGGGCCGGCGAGGCCGGCAAGGGATTCGCCGTCGTCGCCGAGGAGGTCCGCGGGCTCGCCCAGCGGTCCGCCGAGGCCGCCCGCAACACGAGCTCGATGATCGAGCAGGCCACCCGTCGCGCGGACAACAGCGTGGAGATCGCCGCCCGCGTCGGCACCGTGCTCGACGAGATCGCCGGGGCGACGACCAGGGTCAACGCCATCCTCGCCGAGATCGCCAGCTCCGCCGGCGAGCAGGCCAAGGGCATCACCCAGGTCAACACCGGCATCTCCGAGCTCGACAAGGTCACCCAGTCGACCGCCGGCAACTCCGAGGAACTCGCCAGCGGGGCCGAGCAGACCGCGTCCCAGGTCGCGTCGCTGCAGTCCCTGGTGGCCCGGTTCCGCACCTCCGACGCGCAGTCGTCCGCCGCCGCGCCCGCGGCGCGTCCGGCGCCCGCGCCCAAGAGCCGCGCGCCGGAGGCCCCGGTCCGTGCCGCCCAGTCCGCGAAGCGGCCGCAGCCCGAGGCGCCCAGCGCCGGTCCCAAGAGCAAGCGTGCCGCCCTCGCGGCCGCCCAGAGCGGCTCGCGCAGCGAGGCCGAGCGGGCCCTGCCCCTTGAGTCCGACGACGTGCTCGAGTCCTTCTGACCGCGGAGCGGTTTCGAGCTGAACCATCCCTCGCACCCGCGAGCCCACGAGCGTGACCACTCTCGCCCCCACCCAGTTCGAACGCATCGCCGCCCTCGCCCGCAAGCGCTGGGGGCTGTGCCTCACCGAGAAGAAGATCCCGCTTGTCACCAATCGGCTCGCGAGCTACCTGCGGTCGTCCAACTTCGACTCGATCGACGCCTACCTCGACCACCTCGAGCGGGATGCCGGCGAGGAAGACCTGCTGCTCTTCTTCGACGTGCTGTCCACGAACGTCACGAGCTTCTTCCGTGACAAGCCGCACTTTGATTACCTGGAGCGCGAGTTCTTCACCCCGCTCGCCCGCGGCACCCTCACGACGCCCGGCAGGCGCATCCGCATCTGGTCCGCCGCGTGCTCCACGGGGCAGGAGCCCTACTCGCTGGCGATGTGCGCCCACGACCACCTGCCCGACCTGTCGTCCTGGGACGTGCGCATCCTGGGCACCGACCTCTCGAACTACGCGGTCACGCAGGCCCGCGCGGGGGTGTACGCGGCGGACAAGACCGACGGCATCCCCGCGCAGGACATCGCCAAGCACCTCGTCCGCGCCGACGCCTCCGGGCGCAACGTCGCCATCGCGCCGCACATCAAGTCCATGGTGTCGATCGCCCGACTCAACCTGATGGATCCCTGGCCCTTCAAGGGCAAGTTCGACGTCATCTTCTGCCGCAACGTGATGATCTACTTCGACAACGACACCCGGCGCGAGCTCGTCTCCCGCTACCACGACATCCTGCACCCGGGGGGGATCCTGGCGGTCGGCAGCGCCGAGACCCTGGCCGGACTGGACAGCCGATTCACCGCGGTCCAGGCGTCGATTTACCGCCGCCGCTGACGGAAAGCCACGTGACCAACCCCATCGCCAACCCACCGCCGCAGGACGCCGCCGGCAAGATCGTCGTCGGCGTGGCAGACCTGGTCGTCAGCGACGATCCCGCCGCCACGATCGTGACCTACGCGCTGGGCTCCTGCATCGGCATCACCGTGTTCGACCCCATCGCCCACGTCGGCGGCATGCTGCACTACATGCTCCCGACGGCCGAACTCAACCAGACCAAGGCCGACGCGCGGCCGGGCATGTTCGGCGACGTGGGCATCCCGCTGCTGTTCCGCTCGGTGTACGAGCTCGGGGCGCGCAAGGAGCGGCTGGTCGTGTGCGCCGCGGGAGGGGCGGAAGTCCTCGCGGCCGAGGGCGCGTTCAAGATCGGCTCGCGCAACCGCACCCTGCTGCGCCGAATTCTCTGGAAAAACCACGTGCTGCTCGCCGCCGACGACACCGGCGGCAACGCCAGCCGCACCATGTCCCTGCGCCTGGGCGACGGTCAGGTCGCCATCCGGTCCCAGGGCCAGGACCGCACCCTCTGGCCCCTGTGAGACCCCGGAACACCCCATGAGCTGCAACCTCCTCATCGTCGACGATTCCAAGGTGCTCCGCATGGCCATGCGACGCGTCGCCGAGCTCGCCGGCGTCGACCCCGCGCGGATCCACGAAGCCTCCAACGGGCGCGAGGCCCTGGAAGTGCTCGAACGCACCTGGATCGACCTCGTCCTTCTCGACCTGCACATGCCCGTCATGGACGGCGAGGAGTTCGTGCGCCAGCTCCGCCAGCGGCCCGCGTTCGCGGACACGCCGGTCATCGTCGTCAGCACCGAGTCCAACAGCGAGCGCCTGGACCGCCTGCGCTCCCTGGGCGTCATCGAGTCGCTCCGCAAGCCCTTCGAGCCCGAAGCGCTCAGCCGACACATCAGCCACCTCCTGGGGGTCCAGCCATGAGCCCGCTCCCCGCCGACCGCACCTCGCAGATCGTCGCCGCCGCGCTCGAGCAGACCGCGTTCATGCCCGCCGACCCGGTGGCGCACGATCCCCGTCGTCTCGGCGAGATGACCCGCTGCGCGGTCATCCGCTACGACGGCCCGCTGCGGGGCGAGGTCTACCTGCACACCACCCCGGAGTTCATCCGGGCCCTGGCCGCCAACCTCATGGGCATCGACCCGGACTCGCCCGACATCGACGCCTACGTCGACGACGCCATCAAGGAGCTCGCCAACATCATCGGCGGGTCGGTGCTCCACGAGCTCGGGGCCCAGACCATGCCGCTCAAGCTCGGCCTGCCGCAGCTCGCGTCCGACACGCCCGCGCCGCCGCCCGATGCGAGCACGTGCCTGCTCGACTGCGAGGGCGAGCCGCTGTTCGTCTCCCACGTCGCGTACGCCGCCCCCGGTGGCGCCGTCGCCGGGAGGGCCGCGTGAACCGGGCCGTGCGCGTCCTGGTCGTCGACGACTCGTCGCTCGTGCGCCGCGCGCTGCGTGACGAGCTCTCACGGCGCCCGGGGATCGAGGTCGTGGGCACCGCGCCCGACCCGTTCGTCGCGCGCGACATGATCCTCACGCTCCGGCCCGACGTGCTCACGCTCGACATGGAAATGCCGCGCATGGACGGCCTGAGCTTCCTGCGCCGGCTGATGAAGCACCAGCCCATGCCGGTCATCGTGCTCAGCTCGCTCACCCCCAAGGGCTGCGACACCGCCCTGGCCTGCCTCGAGGCCGGCGCCGTCGACGTCATGTGCAAGCCCGACGGCTCGTTCTCCGTCGGCGACCTGGCCGACACCCTCAGCGAGGCGATCATCGCCGCGGCCGGCGCCAAGGTCGCGCCGCGCACCTCGGCCGCGCCCTCCGCCTCCAGCGTGCCCCGGACCCCCGTCTCCGGCGCCTCGCGGGCCATGCTCGAGACGACCCGCAAGGTGGTCGCCATCGGCTCGTCCACCGGCGGGACCGAAGCGCTCAAGGACATCCTCACCAGCCTCCCGCCCGAGACCCCCGGCATCGTGATGACCCAGCACATGCCCGAGGGATTCACCGCGTCGCTCGCCCAGCGGCTCAACGCGCTCTGTCAGATCGAGGTCCGCGAGGCCCGTGACGGGGACTCGGTCACCCCCGGTCTCGCCCTGCTCGCCCCCGGCAACAAGCACATGCGCCTCGCCCGCGACGGGGCCCGCTACCTCGTGCGCGTCTGCGACGGCCCGCGCGTGTGCCGGCACAAGCCGTCGGTCGAAGTCCTGTTCGAGTCCACCGCCAGTTACGCCGGGGCCAACGCCCTGGGCATCATCCTCACGGGCATGGGCGACGACGGCGCCACCGGTCTGCTGTCGATGCGCAAGGCCGGCGCGCGCACGATCGCCCAGGATGAGGCGACGTGCGTGGTCTTCGGCATGCCGCGGGTCGCGATCGAGCGCGGGGCCGCCGAGCAAGTGCTGCCGCTGGGCAGCATCCCCGACCGCATCGTGCAGTTCGCCGCGGGCCGCTTGCGGGCAGCCTGAATTCCCGGTCTGCTCGCGACCTATCTCACCAGTTTGTAGAAGATGACCGTGTCGTGCAGCGCCCTCGCGTCAGGATCCAGGGCGTACCCGGGGATGCTCCCGACGCACGTCCAGCCGAGCCGGCGGTACAGCCGCTCAGCGGCGCCCCCGCCCTTGGCATCGAGCGTCAGCAGCGTGATCCCCGTCGCTCGGGCCGCGTCGTCCGCCGCCGCCATGAGCCGCGCACCCACGCCGCTCCTGCGCGCGTCGCGGTGCACCATGAGCTTGCAGATCTCGCCCCGGTGCGGCTGGTTGGGCGCCCACGCCGGCTGCACCTGCACCGTGCCGACGATCCCCTCCGGCCCCCGCGCGACCAGGAACGTCGCCCGCTGCGGCGACGCGAGGATCGTCGACCGCCACCACGCCTCGGCCTCCGCCTGCGTCACGGTGTCGAGGAAGCTCACCGCCGCCCCCGACTGCACGGCGTCGACCAGCACCCGCGCAAGGGCGGCGATGTCGGTCGAGCTTGCCGGGCGTGTCAGCCGTTCGATCGTGTATCCGTGTTCAGCCATGCGCGAGCTCTCCGCCGATTCCCCTTGCGCCCCGTGGGCAGCTTCTACTATTGCTCAATGTCCGCAGACGCCGTCATCACGCCGAACTTTGCGCGCCCGTTCCCGCTGCTGCCTCTCGACATCGTTCCACTGTTCCCGCGCGGCGTGGTCCCGCTGCACGTCGCGGATCGCCCGTACACGCAGCTCGTGACCGACGCGCTGGACGGGTCGGGCCTCGTCGCCGTGGCGGTGTACCGCACTTCGCGGACCGGTCAGGTGCAGACCGTGGCCGGCCTGCCCGCGGTCCGACCCGCGGTGTGCGTCGGGCGCATCATCGAGCACGAGCGGCTCGCCGCCGGCCGGTACAACGTGGCGATCCACGGCGTGTGCCGCGCCCGGATTACGCGAGAACTGGCTGCGGACGACGCCACCCCGTACCGGCGCGTGATGCTTGAACCCCTCGATCAGGGGTCGGTGGACGATGCGCCGCTCACGGGTGTGCGCGAGGAACTTGTCCGCATGCTCGATTCCGGGCCGCTCACCAGTTTCAGGGATGCCTCGGTGATCGCCCAGCACGTGAAGGACCGCGAGATCCCGGCCGCGGCCATCTTGGAATTGCTCAGTCTGACCTTCATCTCGGATTCTGAAGTCCGGTACAAGCTCTTGGCCGAGGGGGACCTCGGCCGGCGGGGCGCGATCGTGGTTGGGGAACTGGGCAAACTGCAGCGGTTGATCCGGCTGGCCGAGCCGCAGCGAACAACGGATGCTCCGAAGGGTTGTTCGTGGAACTAACCACCCACCCCTTCCCCAACCCGCTGGAATTCAGCCGCACTCGACGAACTCCGGCGTAGGCTAGTGCGTACAAACATTGAAGCCGCACAGGCCGCGCGTCGATGCGAGATCCGGGGCGGCTCACGGGAGGTTGGTCATGTGTGCTTCTGAGCGTGCGATGGGCGGTCTGCGGCGTCGCGCTGGGCGGCTGACCGGGCTGGCGGCACTTGTCGCGGCCTGTGCGGTCGGGTCCGGCTGCAACAACGCCGGCGAGGGTGCGCTCTCGGGCGCGGCGCTGGGCGCCGCGGGCGGCGCGGCCATCGGCTCTCTGTACGGCGATGTCGGCAAGGGCGCGATCATCGGCGCCGTGGCCGGCGGCCTTGGCGGCGCGGTCATCGGCGACCAGAACGAGCGCCGCGCGGACGAGAGCTGGAAGTAACCCCGTCCTCGTCGGCTTCGCCGACGTGCGCCGGCGCCTCGTGGCCTTGCGGCGGGGGCGCTATCGGTTCGCGCATCGCGGCGCGGCAGGCGTCGGCGAGCACCTGGTGCAGTTTTTCGTGATCCGGGTGAGCCGCGAGCCGGGCCATCAGCATGTCAACACGGATCGCGGCCCGCGTCTCGGCGAGCGCCTGGGTGATCGCCGCGTCGCCGATGGCCTCGTTGGCCCGCAGGAACCACGGCGGGGGCGGGGGCCGCACGCCTGTCGTAACCGGAGTCTCGGCGGGCGGGGTGGGCGTGTGCGGGGTGGCCCGGCCCTTCTTGGCCCGAGCCGGGGGCGGGGGCGCGGGAGCCGGCGGGGGCGGCACCTTGGTGCGAAGCGTGACCGGGCCGATGCTGACCACCGGCCACAGCCCGTCGCGTGACGTCGGCTCGCGCACGACGATGATCGTCGGCACCTTCTTCTTGTCGGCCCGCTCGCGCAGCTCGCGCCCGTCAATACCCACGCGGGGCGGGCAGACCAGGTACAGCCCGGGCACGATTTTGCCCGGCGAGGGGAGCTGGCCTGCGACGATGTGCACGGCCCCGGAGTCGAACGCCAGGACGCGCTTCTGACGCCGGCATTCCTCGAGCGGGAGCAGGATGCGGGCCATCCGCTCGTAATCGCGGAGGATGTACGCCTTGTCGAGGGCCTGCAGGCACGCCGACTCGCACTCGAAGTACCGTGTCGCGATGAGGTCGCGCGACGCCTGCTCCATGAGCGCGTCGATGCGGCGAACCTGTTGAGCGTGGGTGTTCTTCACGGGGAGCGGCGCCGAGACCGTCGCGATGCCGCGGCGTTGTGACCCGCCGCCCAGAGGTTGTTCAGCGGGCGGCCGCCGTGCGGGCGAACCCGCGCAGCACCTCCGCCACGCTGTCCGCCTGCCGGTCCATATCGTATTCGAGCACGTCGGCCAGACCGGCCCAATCCCGGGACACGAGCGATGTCTTGATGTCCGCGAGCCGGCCCCCCAGGGATGCCACGGCGGCGGAAATCGGGCCCCACTGGTCCGTGCCGGGGCCAATGCCCAGCAACTGGGCCGAGCCTTCGAGCGCCGCCCGGGCCTTGTCCCAGGTGGAGAGCACGCGGCCCAGTTCGTCCATGGCGGGCTCGAGGTCGCCGTCACGGACGGCGTCGGCCGCGGCCTTGTGCCCGGGCTTGACCTGCGTGAGCGCATCGGCCGCGGCCTCAAGGGCGGAGCGGGCGACGTCGCCCGGGCGGGCGGACAGGAAGTTGAAGCGCGAGCCCTCGACGGGGTGCGAGGCCGACCCCGGATGGTCGCTCGCGAGCATGCCGGCCGGCACGGGCTTGCCGTCGAGCGAGGCGTCCACGATCATCCGACCGGAGGCGTCGGCGAGGGTGCGGGCTTCGCGCAGGGCGTCGGCGACGTTCGCGGCGGGGCCGAGCGGGCGGCCGTCGAGGAAGAAGTCGAGCATTGCTTCAGTATCGGATCGGCCCGGTCCGGGCGCGTCACGAGTCCCGGGAATCGGCGAGCACGGGCTCGGGGTTCGGGTCGTCTTCGGGGATGGGCGCAGGTTCCGCGCTCGCGGCGGCGGCGTCCCGGGAGGCCTGGCGCTGGGCCCGGCGGCGCTGCTTGTGGATCAACCGGATGTTTCGGGCGTAAATCACGACCCCGGACGTCTGGCCGAGCACCGCGATGATGTCCTGGCGCCAGACGAAGTATGCGAACAGGGCGGCGCCGCCGAAGAGGCTCATCCACCAGAAGCTTTCGGGGATGACGCTCTTCTTCTCGCGTTCGGAGACGACCCATTGCAGGGCCATGCGCCCGAAGAACGCGCCTTGTCCGGCGAAGCCGATGAGAATCCAGACGAGGCTTCCCCAGTTGGTGATGTTGAAGAAGCGGAAGAGGCGGTTGTCGCCGTGGTGCAGCGCCTCGTCGAAGGCGACTTGCCCGTATGCGCCGCGGAACTGGTCGGCGGACATGACGTCCGAGCGGAAGCCGTTGCGGAGCATGATGCGGAAGGTGGGCTGGGGCTCGCGGACCATCTCGATGGTGCCGCGCTGGTTGGCGACGACGAGCTTGAAGGTCTCCGCGCCGGGGCGGAGGTCCTTGGGGCCCATGGGGTCGCTCACGAGCCAGAGACCCAGGAGGAAGAGCAGCGCCATCGCCGCGAGCGGCTCCCACTTCATCCGCCGGCTCCGGAGGTGACGGCGGGCGCGACCGAGGAGCCGACGCCCGGGCGGAGGTGGATCTCGAGGGCCTGCGGCGCGGGAGCGGCGTCGGCCGGAGACGGCCCGACGAGTTCGAACTCGACGGGCTTGCGGCGCGACCGCATCCACCGCACCGCGAGCAGATCGAGCAGCCCCGGCAGAGCCCGCTTGGTGATGCCGAAGCCGTACTTGGTCTCGCCCGCGAGGCGCGGGCGGTGGTTCACGCGCATCTCGACGACCGTGAAGCCCAGGTGGCGCGCGGTGACGGGGATGAAGCGGTGAATGCCCTTGAACTCCAGCGGCAGGGCGAGGGCAATCTCGCGCCGGAAGACGCGGAGCGAGCACCCGGTGTCGCGGATGGTGTCGCCCAGGAGCCAGCGGCGGAAGGTGCGCCCGACGATCGAGCCCATGCGCCGCACGACGTTGTCGCGCCGCGCGTGCGAGCGGTCGCCCTGGACCATGTCGGCGTTCTTCTCGCGCAGCAGCGCGAGCATGGCTGGGAGGTCGGCGGGGTCGTTCTGGAGGTCGGCGTCGAGGGTGGCGATGAGCCGGCCGCGGGAGGCGCGGATCCCGGCGTGGAACGCGGCGGACTGGCCGTTGCCCTTGCCCGGCGGGGTCTTGGTCATGGCGACGACGCGGAGCCAGGGGCGGGTGCGCATGAGCCCGCGGAGCACGGCCCGGGTGTCGTCGGTCGAGCCGTCGTCGACGACGATGAACTCGAAGTCGATTCCCAGGGGGCCCAGGGCCCGCTCGACCTGGCCGACGAGGTCCGCGGCGTTGTCACGCTCGTTGTGGGCGGGCGCGATCACGCTGAGGTCGATCAGGTCCGAACGGGCCGAAGGGCCGGGGCTGGCGTGGGTCGTGGGCCCGGCGGGGCGGTCGTGCATGATCCCGGATGGTAGGGGAGGGGTTGGGCGGCGGGGTGCGTCAGCGTCGAGCGCGGATTCTCGGGCGTACGCTCGATCCATGCATATTCGGCCGGTTGATCCCAAGGACCTGACGATCCCCGTGACGTTCTACGTCGAGGACCCGGAGATCGCCCACGAGGCGGGGGCGACCGAGGAGAAGCGCGAGATCACGGTGATGGCCGCCAAGGGCCAGAACCTGCTCGAGGTGGCGCTCTCGCACCACATTGATATCGAGCACGCGTGCGGCGGTGTGTGCGCGTGTTCGACGTGCCACATCTACCTGGAGAAGGGCGAGGACGTGATCAGCGAGTCGACCGAGGCGGAGGAGGACCGGGTGGAAGAGGCCCCGGGGCTGCAGCGCAACAGCCGGCTGAGCTGCCAGTGCGAGATCCAGAAGGCGGCGGGGCCGGGAATCATCCGGGTGCGGGTGCCGGCGTGGAACCGCAACGCCGTGAAGGAAGTGCCGCACTGAGAAGGCACGAAGGCACAGAGGCACCGAGGCACCAAGGGGCTTTGCTGTGGGACGGTCGTTTGGATGGCTGGATGTTGAGCGGATCGGCGAGGAACTGGCCGACCGGCACGCGGATCGTGATCCGCTCGCCGTGCGGTTTGTGGACCTGCGCGCGATGGTCGAGAAGCTGCCGGGGTTTGAGGCGGACCCCAGGCACCCGGTGAACGAGAAGATTCTCGAGGCGATCCAGGCCGCGTGGCACGCGGAGCGGGAAGACGTTCGTCGTGACGACGAATAGGCAATGGGCAATGGGCAATGGGAGGAACACGCGCTTACGTGTTCTGTCCCACTGCCCACTGCCCATTCCCCATTGCCCATTCCCCATTGCCCACTCCCCACTGCCTTCTTACTTCACCGGCTTCATGGCCGCGACCTTCATGGGCAGGCCGAAGAGGTCGATAAACCCGCGGGCGGCGGTGACGTCGTAGCCGTCCATGGCGAAGCTGGCGAGCTTGGTGTCGTAGAGGCTCAGCGGGCTGGTGGCGCTGACGGCCTTGGCCTGGCCCTTGAACAGCTCGACGGTGACCTCGCCGGTGACGCGCTTCTGGGTGTGGTCGACGAAGGCCTGCAGGCTCTCGCGCAGGGGGTGGAACCACTGGCCGAAGTACACGAGCTCGGCGTAGCGCAGGGCCGCGGCTTGCTTGAAGTGCAGCGTGTCACGCTCGAGGCACAACTGCTCGAGGGCCTTGTGGGCGGTATAGAGGATCGTGCCGCCGGGGGTCTCGTACGCGCCGCGCGACTTCATGCCGACGAGGCGGTTCTCGACCATGACGATCTGGCCCACGGCGTGGCGGCCGCCGACGTCATTGAGGGCCGCGATCATGTCGTCGCCCTTGAGGGCGCGGCCGTTGAAGGCGACGGGGTTGCCGTGCTCGAACGACAGCGTCAGTGTCTCGGGCGTGTCGGGGGTGCGGGCCATGGGGGCGGTCATCAGCCACACGTCGTCGCTGACGCGCTGGTCGGGGTGCTCGATCTCGGCGCCCTCGTGCGAGCAGTGCCACAGGTTGCGGTCGCGCGAATAGATCTTCTTCTTGCTCTGCGCGATGGGGATGTTCTTCTTCTGGGCGTACTCGACCGCGGCCTCGCGGCTGGTGAGTTCGAACGACGGGTCCTTCCACGGGGCGATGATCTTGAGGTCCGGGGCCAGCGCCATGTACGTGAGCTCGAAGCGGACCTGGTCGTTGCCCTTGCCGGTGGCGCCGTGGCTGACAGCGTCGGCCCCGGTCTTGCGGGCCGCGTCGACCTGCCCGCGCGCGATGAGCGGGCGGGCGATGGAGGTGCCCAGCAGATAGTCCTGCTCGTACAGGGCGTGGGCCCGGAGCATGGGGAAGCAGTACTGCTCGGCGAACTCGCGCCGCAGGTCTTCGACGATGACCTCGTCGGCCCCGGACGTTCTGGCCTTGTCCTCGATCCCGGTGAGCTCATCGGCGCCCTGGCCCAGGTCGGCCGCGTACGCGACGAGCTTGACGCCGGGGTACCGGTCCTTGAGCCACGGGAGGATGACGGAGGTGTCGAGGCCGCCGGAGTAGGCGAGGACGATCTTCTTGGGCGCGGGAGCGGTCTTGGCCATGACCGCAGGGTAGGAGTTCGGAGCACCAGGCGCGAGCGCCGCGTCGCGGCGGCAACCGTTTGCACTGGAGTTGTCTGACAGGAACGCGCCCGTGGCCCCGCGCCGGCGCTTGGGGCTCTTACAGGTCCAGGTCCTCGCTCTCGCTGGGCTCGGCGTCTTCCTCGGCGTCGGCGTCGTCGATCCGCTTGGGGGGCCCGAACAGGGCCGAGCCCACGCGGACCAGGTTCGCCCCTTCTTCGATCGCCACCTCGAAGTCGTTGGACATCCCCATCGACAGGATGTTGAGCTGGCCGCCCCCCAGGCCCTGCTCGCGCATCTCGGAGAACAGCTCGCGGCAGCGGCCGAAGGTGGCCCGGACCTGGGCGGGCAGGGCGTCGGCCGCGGCGATGGTCATGAGGCCGCGGAGCCTGACCTGGACCATGGTGTCGATCTGCTCGGCCAGGTGCATCGCGGCGGGGACGGCGCAGCCGAACTTGCTGGCCTCGCCGGAGCAGTTCACCTGGAGCAGAACTTCGACCGGGGGCAGGGGCTCCGCCGAACGCCGGTCGCGCCGGGCGGCGAAGGACTGGATCTCCTCGACCAGCCGCAGCGAGTCGACCGAGTGGATCAGCCGGGCGATCGGGATGACCTTCTTGACCTTGTTGCGCTGCAGGTGGCCGATCATGTGCCAGCGCGGCTTGGCGGGGCGCTGGGGCGTCGAGCCGGCGACGCCCGGGAGCATGCGCTGTCGGGCCTGCCACTCGTCGATCATCGCGACACGCTGCTCGAGCATCTGGGCCCGGTTCTCGCCCAGGTCCTGGTGGCCGAGCGTGAGCAGCTCGCGGATCTGCTCGGCCTCGGCGTTCTTGGTGACGGCGACGAGGATGATCTGGTCGGGAGAGCGGCCGCTGCGCCGGGCGGCCGCGGCGATCCGCTCACGCACGCCGGCGTACCGCTCGGCGAGCGTGCCGGCCGGCTCGTGGTCGGCGGCGGGAGCGCTGGGTCGGTCGCCGGGAACAGGGGAGGTCACGGCTGACAGGATATCCGATCGCCGGCCGGCGCGGGCCCTACGCTCGCACGGCAATTTGCCCGAAGGAGTTCCGACCGTGGCCAACGAGCATCTCAAGCCCCGCGATGCGTTCATCGGCGTGGGTGAAACCGCCCCTGATTTCGAATTGCAGACCCAGGACCGCCAGGCGTGGAAGCTCTCCGACGCCCTGAAATCGGGCGAGGTGGTGCTGTGCTTCTACCCCATGGACTTCTCCCCGGTCTGCTCGACCGAGATGAAGTGCATCACGGAGGAGATGGACAAGTGGAAGGCCAAGGGGGCCCAGGTCGTGGGGGTCTCCTGCGACAGCTTCTTCGTCCACAAGGCCTGGGCCGACGCCCTGGGGCTCAAGCAGACCTTGCTCGCCGACATGCACCGGGCCGTGTGCAAGGCGTACGGCGTGTACTGGCCGGACCTCAACATCTCCGGGCGGGCCACGGTCGTCATCGGCCCCGGCGGGAAGGTGAAGTGGGCCCAGAAGCGCGAGCCCAAGAACGCGATGAACTTCGACGAAGTGCTCGCGGCGATGTAATCGTCAGACTTCCCCGAGCCCGCCTGACCGGGCGTCATGGTGCGGCGACCGGCAAAAACACAGGACGCCGCGCGAGGGCGCGGCGTCCTGGTGCTTCTTAGTGCATCCCGGCGCCCCGTGGCGCGGGCGAGGATTACTTGGGCTTGGCCGGCGCGGTGTTGCCGGTCGCGGGCTTGGCCTCGGGCTTCGCGGCGGGCTTGGCGGCGCCGGAGCGGGTGAAGGTCAGCTCGCCGGACCGGACCTCCTTGCCGTCCGGACCGGTCTCGAACATCTCGAAGACGTAGGTGTTGGCGTCAACGATCCGGTTGACCGAGCGGCTCTGCTTCTTCTTGCCGGTCATGGGGTCGTCGAACTCGCCGGTCCAGGTGAAGGTCTTGCCGTCGTCGCTGACCTTGCCGGTGGACATCATCATGCCGGTGGACATGGAGTCGATCCAGTAGGACTCGTAGGCCTTGGAGACGTTGTTGAAGCCCATGAAGCCCGTGCCCTTGAAGGGCATGCCCATCATGTCGCCCTGGTAGGTCATCTGCACGAAGCGGCCGTCCATGGTCCAGGTGTTCACGGCCGAGCCCTTGCTGGTCATCTCGGGGGCGCCGGGGCCCATGCTGAACTTGGAGACCACGTCGAAGGTGCCGACCATCGGCTCGAGCTTCTTGTGCATCTCGCCGGGCTGGTTGGCCTTGACCCAGGCCTCCATCATCGGGTCGTTGCCGGGGGCGGCGGGCTTCGCTTCGCCGGGCTTGGCGGGCGGCGTGGGCGCGGTCGTCGGCTTGGGCGTCGGGGCCGTGTTCGACGGCGTCGGCGCCGGCTTCTTCGGGTCGGTGTTCTGCTGGCCAAGGGCCAGGCCGGCGGCGGCGAGGACAGCGGAACACATCAGGACGGACTTCAGGCTCGTGCGCATCGGGTGATCTCCGGTCCCCACGTTCGGCGGCCGTGCCGGCACCGCACACGGGCGCGGCCGACGACCGATCAAGCCCCAAACATAGCATAGCGGATTCGCCGGCGCTCGTCAACGGTGAAACGGGCATGAATGACGGCCGGTTTGTGCGCGCAGGCTCTGTAGGATCCGCGCGATGCTGACACAGAAACGCACGTGGCAGGAGGAACTGGCGATCATCGACCGCACCATGCGGTCGATCTCGGGGATCACCGACCCCGAGCAGATGGTGAGCGAGTACTGGTCGGGGATCGGCGAGCTGCTGCCGATCCGCGACTTCGTTTCGCTGTCGCGCCGGGGCGAGGCGGCCCCGAACTTCCTGGTGACCCGGTCCTCGCGGTTCACCGAGGACATCAACCCCTGGACCCAGCGCGACCGGCTGCCGCGGCTGTCCGGCGGGCTGCTGCGCGAGTTCGTGTACGCGAACGCGCCGGTGATCGTCGAGGACCTTCCCAGCCGGCTCGCGCCGGACGACCCCGGACGGTTCTACCTCGAGGGGTACCGCTCGTGCGTCGCGCTGCCCCAGTACGACCAGGCCGAAGGACTGAACGTCAGCGTGCTGCTGTTCAAGGACGGGGAGGCGATCGACTACGGGGACATCCCGACGCTGCACTGGCACGGCGGGCTGTTCGGGCGCGGGACGCAGAACCTGGTGCTGCGGAACCAGTTGGCCGGGGCGCTCGAGCGGCTGGACCGTGAACTGCAGACGGTGGGGGAGATCCAGCGGTCGCTGCTGCCGCGGGATCTGCCGGAGATCGACGGGGTTGAGCTGGCGGCCGAGTACGTCACGAGCGCCCGGGCCGGGGGCGACTACTACGACTTCTTCCCGCTGCGGGACGGGTGCTGGGGGATCTTCATCGCGGACGTTTCCGGACACGGGACGCCCGCGGCCGTGTTCATGGCGATCACGCACGCGATCGCGCACTCGCAGCCCGGCACGCACACGCCTCCGGCGGCGCTGCTGGGGCACCTCAACATGGAACTGACCCGCTCGTACGTGCGCGACGGGACGTTCGTCACGGCGTTCTACGCGGTGCTGGACCCCGTGAAGCGGACGCTTGTCTACAGCTCGGCGGGGCACAACCAGCCGCGGCTGCGGCGCGGGTCGAAGGTCATGAGCCTGGACGAGGCCCGGTCGCTGCCCCTTGGGGTGGTGGAGGAGCAGGAATTCCGCGACTGCGAGGTCCAGCTCGCGCGCGGCGACGTGATCGTTTTCTACACCGACGGGATCACCGAGGCGATGGCCCGGACCGGGGGCAAGCAGGGCGTGGGGCCGATATCGCGGATGTTCGGGGTCGAGGGGCTCGACCGCGTCATGCTGGCGGGGGACGGGTCGCCGCGGGGTGTGATCCAAAGCGTGCGCGCGGCGGTGGAGGAGTTCTCCGGCGCAACGCCGCCGGCGGATGACCAGACGATCATCGTGATGAAGTGCGATTGAACGACTGAGATCGGGTGGGGGGGGCGGGGTGGGGGGGGGAGGGCGGTCGAGCCGTTCAGCGGCGGGCGGTGTGGGCGGCGCCGACCGGCACGCGCTCGATGACCTCGAGGCCGAAGGCGTCGAGCCCGGGCATCGGGGTGGCGTGGTTGGTGATGAGGCGGAGCTTGCGCAGGCCCAGGGCCCGCAGGATCTGGCCCCCGATGCCGAACTCGCGGTGCGGGCGGGCCGAGGGGCTCGGTGCGTGGCCGTCGCCGCCGATGACGCCGTTGGCGTGGGTCGTGTCGAGGTCGGGCTCGTCCTCGGCGTTCGCGGCCCCGAGGGGGCGGCGGAGCGTGTGCAGGCGGCGTTCGAGGCCGTCGACGCCTAGCGCGGCGTCGAGGCTGCCGCCGGCGACGTCGCCCATGCGGCTGGACCGCAGGTACACGACGGCCCCGCGGCCTTCGGCCTGGATCAGGCGCATCGCGGCCCGGAGCGTCTCCCCGCTGGGGCCTTCGGGGCTCGACGCGAGGTCGCCGAAGACGTCGCCCAGCAGGTTGCGCCGGTGCATGCGCACCAGCGTGGGGCGCTCGTCGTCGTGCACGCGCCCGGCCGCGTCGGGCGCGCCGACGTCTCCGACGGTGACGACGACCTGCGGCTGCAGGTCGACGAGGCTTTCGAAGAGGTACAGCGTGAACTCCCCCTCGGGCGTGCGCAGCGGCACGCCCCCCGCGGGGTCGAGCCGGCGCACGAGCGACTCGCGCGCGAGCCGGTGCTCGATGATCTGGTTGACCGAGCACATCTTGAGCCGGTGCTTGGCGCAGAATTGCTCGAGGTCGGGCACCCGGGCCATCTCGCCGTCGTCGCGCATCACCTCCATGATGAGGGCGGCGGGTTGGAGCCCCGCGAGCCGGCACAGGTCGACCGAGCCCTCGGTCTGGCCGGTGCGCACGAGCACGCCGCCGTCGCGGGAGCGGAGCGGGTTGATGTGGCCCGGGCGGACGAAGTCGGCGGGGCCGAAGGCCGGATCGATGGCCATGCGGATGCACTTGGCCCGCTCCTTGGCCGAGACGCCGGTGGTGAAGCCGTGGCGCGGGTGGCCGTCGATGGAGACGGTGAAGGCGGTGCCGCGGACGCTCGTGTTGCTCGACGCCTGCGGGACCAGGTCGAGCCGGTCGCAGTCGGCCTCGGTCAGCGAGAGGCAGAGGTACCCCTTGGCCTCGCCGAGCATGAAGGTGATGACCTCGGGGGTGACGAACTGGGCGGGTAGGACGAGGTCGCCCTCGTTCTCACGCCGTTCGTCGTCGGTGAGGACGATCATGCGTCCGGCGCGGAGTTCGTCGAGGATTTCGGGGATGGGGCTGAACGGCACGGGGAAGTTTAGAGCGGAAGGCGCGGAGGCGCAGAGGCACGACGGCACAAAGTGGAACACGACTGGGCACTCCGTGCCCCCGTGCCCCCGTGCCCCCGTGCCCCCGTGCCCCTGTGCCCCTGTGCCCCCGTGCCCCTGTGCCCCTGTGCCTTTGTGCCTCTGTGCCTCTGTGCCTCTGTGCCTCTGTGCCTTTGTGCCTTTGTCCCTTTCTACAGGGCTTTCTCAATCTCATCCGCGGCCGCGACCGCGGCGTTTCGACCTTCAAACAACTTGACGACCCGTGCCAGCCCCGCCCGCTGGTCGTCGGCGTACCCCGGGCGGCGCATGAGCTTGATGACCTCGATGGCCAGGGCCTCGCCGTCGTTGTCGAAGTACGGGATCAGTTCCGGCACGATCTTCGAGCCGGCGGTCAGGTTCGGCAGCGTGAACAGCTCCGTCGACACCAGCCAGCGCCCCAGCGTGTGGTACATGAGCTTGCCGGGGCGGTAGAACGTCACCATCGGCTTGAGCTGCTTGGCGACCTGCAGCGTCACGGTCCCGCTGACAACGACCGCGAAGTCGCACCAGCGCACCACGGCGTCGGTATCGCCGACGGCGATGTGCATCCCGGCTGGCCAGCCGCCGCGTTCGCCCGCCAGGCGGCGCAGCGAGTCGGCCACGTCCGGGCGCGTGGCGGCGACCACGGCGGCCGTGTCGGGGAAGTCGGCCCGCAAGCGGTTGAACATGTCGAGCAGGAGCGGGAAGCACCGGGCCCACTCGGCCGGACGCGACCCCGGCATGAGCGCCAGGCGCGGCTTGGCGCCCGCCGCCGCCCCGGTGTCCCACCCGGCCCGCGCGATGCGGGCGTCGATGGCGGCGTAATCGAGCGGCTCGTCGAAGAGCGGGTGGCCGACGAAGCGGGCCTTGACGCCGCGCATGCTGAACCACTGCTCCTCGAACGGCAGCAGGCACAGCACCAGGTCCGTGAGGCGTCGGAGCTTGTTCACGCGCCACTCGGCCCACGCCCACACCTGCGGCGCCACCAGGTGCACCACGCGGGCCCCGCTCGCCTTCGCGAGCCGGCAGATCGGGAAGTTCGCGGCCGGGGAATCCACCGGCACGTGCAGCGCCACCGGGTGCTCCGCCAGCCAGCGCTTCACCGCGCGGTTGATCCGCATGTGCTCGACGATCTTGCCCACCCCGGGCACGCCCATGACGGCGTTCTGGCCGGTCCGGGCCACGATCGTCGCCCCGGCCCGCTCCATCTTCGGCCCGCCCCACGCGTACATCGGCAGCGAGGGCCGGCGCCGGCGCAGTTCGGCGATCACCGCCGAGGCGTGGTCGTCCCCGGACGGCTCGAAGGATGTGAACAGGATGCCCTCACGCGCGGACATGGGCGAGAGGGTAGTCGCCCGCGGCGGCTGCACCCGGCGCAGGGAGCGTGCGGTCTACCGGCCGGGGGTGGGCGGCGCCGGCGTCGCGGGAGCGGCCGGCGGGTCGAAGACGGTGCGCCAGTCGGATTGCATGTCGATCACGGTCCACCCGCTGGCCTTGGCGTAGTCAAGGGCCTTGTCGAGCCGGCCGATGTGCGAGGTGCGGTCGTAGGCGAACTCGCGCTGCGCATCGGTGTGATGCACGATCCCGCAGAAGCGCGGGCCGGCGCCGGCCGCGGTCCACTGCAGCATCTGCAGGTCGCCGTCGGAGTTGCCGAACGCCATGACGGGGCGCCGGCCGATGTGAAGGTTGATGTTGAGCGGCTTGCCGGGCCCGTCGTCGAGGCTGCCCAGTTCCGGCAACTTGACGATGACGGGCGTGCCGTCGCGGACCTCCCACGCGGTCTTGGTGCTCGAGCCGATGACCTGCTCGGGCGGGATGCCGTACGCGGCCTGCACCCACGGGCGCATGAACTCCACCCCGCCGCCGGAGACGATGTACGTTCTGAACCCGTGCGACCGCAGGTAGTCGAGCAGGTCGCGCATGGGGCGGTAGGTCATCTCGGTGTAGAGCCGGCCGGTGCCCGGGTGTCGCGCGGTAGCGATCCACTCCCGCACCGCGGCCTCGAACTCGTCGGTGGTCATGCCCGCGTGGGTGGCGGCGATGATCTGCAGCACGGCCTTCTCGCCGCCGGCCAGGGCGGCCTTGACGTCGCCCGCGAGGATCGACTTGAACGGCTCCTTGTCCTTCCACTCGGGGTGCCGCGGGGCGAGCGCCTTGACGCGATCGAGCGCGAACGCGAGTTGGAAGTACATCGGCTGCTCGGCCCACAGCGTGCCGTCGTTGTCAAAGACCGCGATCCGCTCTTCGGGAGGGACGAACTTCTCAGAGCCCTGGGTGGTGACCGCCTGGACGAACGCCGTGATCGCGGCCTTCGAGCCGGTGTCGTTCCACGACCCGAGGGGGTCGGCGGGAGGCGCACCGTGCACTCGCCCGCCCGCCGCCAGGGAGGCGACGAGCAGGACGATGACGAGAATCGAGCGGGGCATGGTTCTGCTCCGGGGACGGGACTTACTTGCCGCGGGCGGCGTCCTCAATGGTCTTCTGGATCTTCTCGAGGTTGAACGAGCCCGGCGTCTGGCTCGGGGGATAGTCCTGCATGCTCTTGAGGAACTTGGCCGCCAGGCCCTGCATCGGGACGATGAGGAAGGGACGGTCCAGGAACCAGTCGTTGTAGGTGTTGGCGTTGTGCTGCGCCTTCTCGAACGGGTCGCGGCGCAGGTTGAACAGCAGGGGGACGCGCAGCTCGGTGAACGGCTCGCGCCACACGCCGAACGCGACGCCCCGGTTCTCGAGGAAGACGGCCTTCCAGTCCGAGTAGCGGATCGCGACGACCTGCCCGTCGTCGTTCACGTAGATGAACTCGTTGCGCGGCGAGACCTTGGTCTTGCCCGAGAGGTAATCGAGCAGGTTGTGGCCGTCGATGAAGTTGCGGTACTTGCGCCCGTTGAGCTCGACGCCGGCCTTGAGCTTGTCGCCGATGTCCGGCGCCCCGGCCGCTGCCGCGAACGTCGGGAGCCAGTCCTCGTGCGAGACGATGCCGTTGAGCGTCACGCCCGCGGGGAAGTGGCCGGGCCAGCGGACGAACGCGGGAACGCGGTACGCGCCCTCCCAGTTCGAGTTCTTCTCGCTGCGGAAGGGCGTGGTGCCGGCGTCGGGCCAGGTGTTGTAGTGCGGGCCGTTGTCGGTCGAGTACAGCACGATCGTGTTGTCGGAGATGCCCAGGTCGTCGAGCGTCTTGAGCAGTTCGCCCACGTGCGCGTCGTGCTCGATCATGCCGTCGGTGTATTCGTCGTTGCCCTTGTGCCGGTGCTCGGGGCGGACGTGCGTGCGGAAGTGCATCCGCGTGCCGTTCCACCAGCAGAAGAACGGCGTGCCGGCCTTGGTCTGCCGGGTCATGAAGTCCTTCGCCGCCGCCACCGTCTCGTCGTCGATCGTCTCCATCCGCTTGCGGGTGAGCGGGCCGGTGTCCTCGATGGTCTGCCCGCCCTTGCCGTCGGCGCGGGTGCGCAGCACGCCGCGCGGACCGAACTTCTTGCGGAAGGTCTGGCCGTCGGGCATGACCATGTCGCCGGGGTAGTCCTCGTTCTCGGGCTCCTCCTCGGCGTTGAGGTGGTACAGGTTGCCCAGGAACTCGTCGAAGCCGTGCATGGTCGGCAGGTGCTCGTCGCGGTCGCCCTGGTGGTTCTTGCCGAACTGGCCGGTCGCGTAGCCGAGCGACTTCATGACCGTCGCCATCGTGACGTCGGTCTTCTGCCAACCCTCCTTGGCGCCGGGCAGGCCGACCTTGGTCATGCCGGTGCGCACCGGGACGTTGCCGCCGATGAAGGCCGCTCGCCCGGCGGTGCACGACTGCTGGCCGTAGTAGTCGGTGAACGACAGCCCCTCGCGCGCGATGCGGTCGATGTTGGGCGTGGCGTACCCCATCATGCCGCGGTTGTTGTGGCTGATGTTCCACGTGCCGATGTCGTCGCCCCAGATGACGAGGATGTTCGGCTTGTCGGCCCGCGCCTGCGCCCAGGCGCCGGTCGCGGCGAACACGAGTACAAGCAGAGATGCCGCGATGAGTCGGTGCATGAGGCCTCCTCCACTCGGGTGCGAGTGGTGCGGGGCCGAAGCTACCCGAAGCAGCGATTGCTTGTCAAGGATCAACAACAACGGCACTTCAGCGCGGCGCAACCTGCGATCCAGTCGCAGGAACAGACGGCGCGGGAGCATCGCTGACGCACCGGAAGCCCAGGTGCATGAGCCCCGTATCCGGGGGGCAGGCCATCCGGGCGCTCGGTCGGTAGCTGGCGCAGTAGGAGTCGTTGCACAGGAACGACCCGCCGCGGTGCACGTAGCTGAGCGCTGAATAGGGATTGCGCGGGTCCAGGGCCTTCTCCGGGCCCTTGGGGTTGTCGATGACGACGCCCGAACCGGCGACCAGCACCAGCCGCGCGTAGGTGTCGGGCCGGTACAGGTCGCTGCACCACTCCCACACGTTCCCGGCCATGTCGTACAGGCCGTAGCCGTTGGGCGGGAAGCTCTTGACGGGCGCGGCGCCGGCGAAGCCGTCCTCGAGCGTGTTCTTGTCGGGGAAATGGCCCTGCCAGGTGTTGCACCGCTTGGCGTCGACCGGCTCGTCGCCCCAGACGTTGACCTTGGCGTCGAGCCCGCCGCGGGCGGCGAACTCCCACTCCGCCTCGCTGGGCAGTCGCTTGCCGGCCCATTTCGCGTACGCCAGCGCATCCTCGTGGGCGACGTGCACGACCGGGTACGCGTCCTTGCCATCGATGGTGCTCGACGGGCCCTGCGGGTGCCGCCAGTTCGCCCCCGTGGTCCACGTCCACCACTGCGAGAAGTCCCGCAGGTCGACCGGATGGTCGGGCGGCGTGAACACGAGCGAGCCCGGGAGCAGCGTCTTGTCGTCGGGCTTGGGCGTGCCTTCGGGGAGCTGCTTCCTCAGCTCTTCCCAGTCGACCGGGCGCTCGGCGACCGTGACGTAGCCCGTCGCCTTGACGAACGCCGCGAACTGCGCGTTGGTGACCTCGGTGGCGTCCATCCAGAACCCGCGGACGCGCACGCGGTGCACCGGGGCCTCGTCGGGACGGGCGAGCGGGTCGGTGCTGCCCATGCTGAACTCGCCGCCGGGGATGTAGACCATGCCGACGAGCGCGGGCGGCGTCGGCGCGGGTTCGGGAGCGGTGGGGGGCGTGGTCGGCGCCGTTGAACCGGGCTGGGTCTGCGACGTGGCGAGCATTCTCGCGCGTCCGCCGCCGAGCGGGCAGCAGGCGGCTTGGCCCTGGGCGTGTCCAGCGCCGACGGCGCACGCGACGACCGCGGCCGTTGCGTGGCCCGCACGCCGTGTCCAGCGTGCGGCGAACCGCACCTCACCTGTGCACAAGCGACTGCTCATGGCGTGACTGTACCTGCATCCCGCGCCGGTGGCGGGGCGGGGTTCACATGACGACCTTCGACAGGCCCAGGCCGATGAGCACCGCCGAGACCGTCGCGACCAGCCCCGGCCTCATGAAGCTGTGGGCGAGTACGAACTTGCCGATGCGGGTCGTCCCGGTCTGGTCGAAGGCGATCGCCGCGACAATCGTGCCGTACGTGGGCAGGAAGAAATAGCCGTTCACGGCGGGGAACATCGCGATGAGCGTGCCCGCGGGCAGCCCCAGCGCGATGCCGACGGGCATGAGTGCGGCGACGGTCGACGCCTGGCTGAACAGCACCACCGAAAGCCCGAACAGCCCCAGGGCGAACACCCACGGATGGGCCGTGATGATCTCCTTGAGCGAGCCGACGATCTCGGCCTTGTTGCCGTCGAAGAAGCAGTTGCCCATCCACCCCAAGCCGATGATCGAGACGACCGCGATCACGCCCGCGATCGCCACCGGCGTCTTGACCGCGTCCGCGGGCCGGGCCCCGAAGAACAGCATCATCACCCCCGCCGCGCTGAGCATGACGATCTGGATGATGATCGACATGTCGACCCGCACGGTGCGGGGCTGGGCCTGCTCGGCCCGCAGCTCTTCGAGCCGGGTCTTGAGTTCGCCGCGTGTGATGGATTCGTCGAGCCGCTCCGGATCGCCCAGGTTGGCCAGGGCGCTGGTCACCACCGTCGCGGGCAGGCCGGGCTCGCTCGGCGCCGGGACGCTGTAGGTCGGGCGCAGGTCGGCGAACAGCCCGAACGCGACGATCACGCCCGCGGCCGCGAGGAACGTCACCACCGAGCCCATGGCCCGGCGCTTCTGCACCGGGTCGAGCGCGGGCGCGGCCCGGTCCGGCTCGCTCAGGCCCTTGGCGAGGCGGTCCTTGTACGCGGGGTCGTCGGGGAGCTCTGGCCCCATGCGGTACACCGACAGCGCCCCGAGCATGCACCCGATGAACGTCGACGGGACGCAGATGAGCAGGATCTTCGACAGGCTTACCTCGCCGTGCTTGTCCAGCAGCGCCAGCAGGGCGGCGGTGGCGGCCGAGAGCGGGCTGGCGGTGATCGCCTGCTGCGACGCGATGACGCTGATCGACATCGGCCGCTCGGGCCGGATGCCGGCCTTGCGGGCGACCTCGGCGATGACCGGCAAAATCGCGTACGCGACGTGCCCGGTGCCCGAGCAGAACGTGAAGATGTACGCCACCGCCGGGGCTACGAACGTGATGTACTTGGGCCTGGCCCGCAGGGCCCGCTCGGCGAACGTCACGAGCAGGTCCATGCCGCCGGCGGCCTGCATCGTCGCCGCGGCCGTCACGACCGCAACGATGATCGCCAGCACCGTGCCCGGGGGCGAAGACGGGGGCAGCCCGAACCCGAAGACGAGCACGCCGAGGCCGAGCGCCGCGGACGTGCCCAAACCGACGCCGCCGAGCCGGGCCCCGATGACGATCGCGCCGATGACGACGCCGAACTCAAGCCAGAGCATGCGGCCTCCTTGACGGCCCGCGTCAGCGTGCGCCGGTCATCTTGCGCGGGTCGAGCACGTCCTCGATCTGCGCGTCGGTCAGCAGCTTCTTTTCGCGGACGAGGTCGACGACGCCCTTGCCGGTGCGCAGCGCCTCGGCGGCGAGCTCGGTCGCGGTCTCGTACCCCAGCACCGGGTTCAGGGCCGTGACGATGCCGATGCTCTGCTCGACCAGGCGCCGGCACACGTCCGCGTTGGCGGTGATGCCGTCGACGCAGTTGGTGCGGAGCGAGGCCGAGGCGTTCATGAGCAGCATCTGCGACTCGAAGATGCACGCCGCGATCACCGGCTCCATGACGTTGAGCTGCAGCTGCCCGGCCTCGGCGGCCATGGTGACGGTGAGGTCGCTGCCGATGATCCGGAAGCACACCTGGTTCACGACCTCGGGGATGACCGGGTTCACCTTGCCGGGCATGATCGACGACCCCGGCTGCATCGCGGGCAGGTTGATCTCGTGCAGGCCGGCCCGCGGCCCCGAGGACAAGAGCCGCAGGTCGTTGCACACCTTCGACAGCTTGATCGACAGGCTCTTGAGCATCGACGAGTACAGCACGAACGTCTGCGTGTCCTGGGTCGCCTCGACCAGGTCCTGCGCGAGGTGGATCGGCTTGTTCGTGACTCGGGCGAGGTGCTCGGCGCAGCGCGGGGCGTAGCCCTTGGGCGCGTTCAGCCCGGTGCCGATGGCCGTGCCGCCCATGTTGACCTCGCACAGCGAACGCTCGACGGCCCGCAGCGCCTCGACCTCGTCGGCGATGCTGCGGGCCCAGGCCCCGAACTCCTGTCCCAGGGTCATCGGCACGGCGTCCTGGAGCTGCGTGCGCCCCATCTTGATGACGCCCGCGAACTCCTTGGCCTTGGCGTTGAAGGAGGCGACAAGCGTCCGAAGTTCGGCGACAAGCCGGTCGTTGCCCAGCAGCATCGCGACGTGCAGCGCGCTGGGGTACGCGTCGTTTGTCGACTGCGCGAGGTTCACGTGGTCGTGCGGGTCGCAGTGTTCGTACTCGCCGCGCTTGTGGCCCATGTGCTCCAGGGCCCGGTTCGCGATGACCTCGTTGGCGCACATGTTCGTGGATGTGCCCGCGCCGCCCTGGAACACGTCGATCGCGAACTGCTCGTGCAATTCCCCGTTGAGCAGGTCGTTGCACGCCGCCTCGATGCCCTTGAGCACAGGCGCGGGCATGGCCTTGGGGTCGCACTCGTGATTGGCCCGCGCGGCCGCGAGCTTGACCAGCGCCAGCCCCCGGATGAGGTCGGGGTAGAGGTACAGCTTGACGCCGGAGATAGCGAAGTTGTCCATCGCCCGGGCGGACTGCACGCCGTAGTACGCGCTGGCGGGGATGGTGCGTTCGCCCAGAAGGTCGCGCTCGACGCGGGAAGAGCCGTTGGTGCCCGATGATGAAGCCATGACTGCTCCTCTGCTCATGACGGTGTGACCGAGCGATCTAGAACACGATGCGGAGCCGGGCGGAGAAGACGCCGATCACGTCGTCGCCCGGGGCGTTGCTGGGATCGAAGATCGTCTCTACGCCGACGGTGAACTGCGTGGTCTCGGTGATCTGGAACCGCTGAAAGACCTCGACGACCTTCTCGTCGCGCCGCCCGTCGCCCGAGGGCTCGGACCACGCCGCGGCGAGCCCGAACATGTCGTCCTTCTGCACAATGCCCTTGATGCCCGCGCCGCCCTGCACGGAGTTGGTCACGCCGGTGGCGTCGCCCTCGGCGTGACCGTAGCGCAGGAACACCACCAGCGACTCGCCCAGGTCCTGGTCAAGAGAAATCGTGATGCCCTGGTCGGACGGCACGCCCGCGTCGTCGCGCTCGTCAATATGCCACAGCGCCAGGCGGTACCGGCCCGCGCCCACGCCCTCGAACTCCGGCGTGAGCGCACACTCCGCGAACGTGAGGAACTCGCCGGCGTCGAAGAACCCTTCCAGGTTCCCCACCGTCGCCTTGCCGTTGGCGTCCGTGATGCCGCCGCTGATATGCGCCCACTGCACCGGCTTGATCTGAGCGGCCGCGGCCACGCCCGGCCCCGGGTACGCCACCGTCGGGTTGCTCGAGAACGCCTTGTTCATGAAGAACATGTTGGCGCTCTGAAGCCGGTGCCCGCCGAAGAGGTTCTCGGGATCGATGCGCCCGAGCCCCAAGCGGAAGCGGTCGCCAGCGAACCGCTGGTCCCAGTACGCCTCCTTGACCACCATCGGCCGCTCGCCGAACCCGTTGGTCGTCGGCAGCAGCGTCCCGATCTGCCCGCCAAGCGCCGAGGGCGCCTGGTCCCCGATCTGGTACCGATACTCCGCCGCAAACACGAACACGCCGGTGTCCTTGGTCCCGGCCCCGATCGCCGTCCAGCGGGCCAGCAGGTCCAGGTCGCCGCCCGCGGCCGAGCGCAGACCCGGCCCTCCCGAAGCCTGCTGGAACAGCCACGTGTTCGCGATCCCGAATCGCAGGTTCGTCTCGGCCGCGATCCGGTCAAACTCGCGCTTGATCGCCACTCCCGGCCGGATCTCCTCCAGCTCGTCCTCCACCGTGGTCGGCGGCAGCGGATCCAGCGGCGGCTGGTCGGTCGGCGCGATTTCCACTTCGGGCTGGGCGGCCGGGGCGTCGGCCGCCGAACTCGATTCCGGTGGCGGCACCGGCGGATCGTCCGCCGCACCGGGCCGGGACAACGTCCCGGCGACGGCGAGCACGAGCGGAAGGGCGGCGAACATCTGGGCTCCCGAACGCGGATCGGTCGACCTCGTGCAGACTAATGCCAGAGACGTCGATCGTCAAGCGTGCGAGCGCCGCGGGCTCAGCGAACGTCCTTGAGGTTGGTCGGGTTGTGCCACACCCGCCACGGAGCGTCGTGGCCGATCAGGCGATCGGCGCTTGGGGGTCCCCACGAATTCGGGCCGTAGGTCTCGATCGCGCCGCGCACGGCCCGGTCGTCCAGGAACGGCTGGCAGATGCTCCAGCCGCTCTCGACCTCGTCGCGGTGCTTGTAGAGCGTGCGGTCGCCGCGGACCGCGTCGAGCATGAGCGGCCCGTACGCGTCGGCCGCCTCGCCGCCGAACCGCTCGGCGTAATCGAGGTCGAGCTTGGCGGAGTCCATGACCAGGCCCGAGCCCGGGACCTTGCCTTCGATCCGCAGGCTGATGCCCTCGCGCGGGGCGATGTTGATGATGAGCCGGTTGGCCGGCCGCTCGCTCGTGCGCGGGTCGACCGAGCGGAAGATGTTCACCGGCGGCTTCTTGAACTGCACGACCACCTCGGTGAGCTTGCCGGCCATCTTCTTGCCCGAGCGCAGGAAGAAGGGCACGCCGGCCCAGCGCCAGTTGTCGAACTCCAGCCGCATGGCCGCGAACGTCTCCGTGCGGCGCTCGGGGTTCACGCCGGTCTCGTCGACGTACGCAGGCTCGCCCTTGCCCGTGTCGGGGCCGTAGCGCCCAAGCGCGCACCACTGCCCGAGCCGCTCGCGGGGCGGCGTCGCCGCCGAGCGGAAGAGCTTGATCTTCTCCTGCATGATGCTCGCGCCGTCGTACGCGTGCGGCGGTTCGATCGCCACCAGCGCCAGCACCTGCAGCAGGTGGCTCTGGATCATGTCGCGCATGGCGCCGGCCGTGTCGTAGAAGTTCGCCGCCCGCGAGCCCACGCCCACCGTCTCGGCCGCGGTCACCTGCACGTGGTCCACGAAGTTGCGGTTCCACGCCGGCTCGAAGATGGTGTTGGCGAACCGCATCACCAGGATGTTCTGGACGAGTTCCTTGCCCAGGTAGTGGTCGATCCGGAACGTGTCCTCCTCGTCGAACACGCGCCCCAGGGCCCGGTTGAGCGATTCGGCGCTCGCCAGGTCGGTGCCGAACGGCTTCTCGACGATGATTCGCTGCCAGCTCGAACCTGCCGGGTCCAGGCTGCACCACCGGTGCCCCTCGCTCACCAGGCCGCTGGCGCCGATGTTCGCGATGATCCGCTCGTACAGCTCCGGCGCCACCGAGAGGTAGAAGAGGATGTTCGGGCTCCCCGAAGCCTTCACGATGCCCCGCTCGCGCGCTACCTCGTGGATGCGCCCGCTGACCCGGGCGTACACATCCTGCGCCTCGCCTTCCCCGGCCGCGGCGTCCCCGGGTTGGTAGTGCACCCGCTGCGCGAACGTGGTCCACGTCGCGTCGTCGAACTTCTTGGCGTGCTGGCGGGCCCCCTCCCGCAGCTTGTCGCGGAACTGCTCGTCGCTCATCGGCGTGCGCGACACGCCCACGACGCACAGCTTCTCCGGCAGCCGCCGGGCCCGGTCGAGGTCGTACAGCGCCGGGATCAGCTTGCGCTGCGTCAGGTCGCCCGAGGCCCCGAAGATCACGATCACGCAGGGCTCGGGCTGCGCACCGCCGGCACTGGACATGGACATGGGGGAGTTTATCGGTACCAAGGGCACAAAGGCACCAAGGCACGGAGGTACAAAGGGAACAATCTTGACGCGGCCTTCCCCTTTGTGCCTCTGTGCCTCTGTGCCTGTGTGCCGGTGTGCCTGTGTGCCTTCTCGCGGTACCCTCCCCCGTGGACCCGCGCCTGCGCATGCTCGACGCCAACATGAACCGGGCCCGGGAAGCCCTGCGGACCCTCGAGGACATCGCCCGCTTCGCGCTGAGCGACGACGCCCTCGTCCGCCGCTGCAAGGCCGCGCGGCACGACCTGGTGTCCGCCGTTGAGCAGGCCGGCGTGGACCCGTTGGCCCTGCTCGCCAGCCGCGACACCCCCGGTGACGTCGGCACCGGCGTGCTTGGCCCGCGCGAGGCCGCCCGTGCGTCGCTCGCCGACGTCGCCGCCAGCGCCGCCGGCAGGCTCAGCGAGGCCCTGCGCGTCGTCGAGGAGTGCCTCAAGACCTTCCCGGGCGACGCCTGGTCCCGCGTCGAGTCCACCCGGTACGCGGCGTACGACCTTGACCGCGCCATCCGCCTCGCCCTGGGCGCCGGCGATTGCCCGCAGTGGCGGCTGTGCGTGCTCATCACCGCCGAGCTGTGCCCCGATGCCGACTGGAAAGCTGTCGCCGCCGCGGCCCTTGACGCCGGGGCCGACTGCCTGCAACTCCGCGAAAAAGGCCTCCCGGACGCTGTGCTGCTCGACCGGGCCCGCGAACTGGTCGCCATCGCCCGCGGGCGCGCGGCCGTGATCATCAACGACCGCGTCGACATCGCCCTGGCCGCGGGCGCCGACGGCGTGCACCTGGGGCAGGACGACCTGCCCGTCAGCGCCGCCCGGGCCCTCGCGGGCGAACGCCTGTGGATCGGCGTCTCCACCCACGACGAGGCCGAGGCCCGGCGCGCCCTGGCCGACGGCGCCGACTACTGCGGCGTCGGCGCCATGTTCCCCTCCGGCACCAAGGTCCGCGCCGTGAGCGGGCCCGACTACCTGCGATGTTTCCTGGCCCTCGCGGCCGAGTCCCGCCCGCTCCCGCACCTGGCCATCGGCGGCATCACCCCGGGCACCCTGCCGGCCCTGGTCAGCGTCGGGTGTCGCGGCGTCGCCGTCAGTTCGGTCGTGTGCGGCAGCGCCGACCCCGCGGCGACGTGCCGCACGCTGCTGGACATCCTCGGCCGCGCTGGCCGCTGAGCGATTCAGGGAAATCCCCTCCCTTGTCGCGCGCCTCTCTCGTGATAGATTTCGTCTCGCTCGCCCCATGAACGTGCGACGCCCTGAATCTGGTTGGTGCGTGTTCGGCGGACCCCCAAAGCCCACGGGAGCCCGTATGGCGGTGAGTATTCAGCCGGTTGTTTGGGGGGTTGCGGCCGCGCTCGCAACCGCGACCGTTGCCCACCCGCCCGACGGGTTCGCCGACCGCGCACTGCCGGTGCAGTTCAACGAAGCCGTGGGCCTCTGCTTCGATCCCACCGGGCGGATGTACGTGTGGGAGAAGAGCGGGCGCGTCTGGACCGTCGACGACATCGGCCCCGGCGGGACCGGGGGCGCCCGCTCCGAGCAGCCCCTCATCGACCTCTCCGAAGAAGTCGGCAACTGGGGCGACCACGGCCTGCTCGGCTTCGCCCTCGACCCCAACTTCCTCTTCAACGGGTACATCTACCTGCTTTACGTCGTCGACTATCACCACCTGCGCTGGTACGGCTCGCCGCAGTATTCCCCGGATCAGAACGAGTACTGGCACGACACGATCGGCCGGCTCGTGCGCTACACGGCCCGGGCGTCGGACGGCTTTCGCACCGTCGACCCCGCCTCGCGCCTGGTGTACATCGGGGACACCATGCAGGACGGCTTCCCGGTCTGCCACGCCTCGCACTCGGCTGGCTCGCTCGCCTTCGGCGAGGACGGGACGCTGCTGGTCTCGTTCGGCGACGGCGCCACGTACGGCAACGTGGACGTCGGCGGGCCCGTCGACGGCTGGAATTCCACGTGTCTCGCCGACAGCATCATCCGGCCCGAGGACGAGGACGTCGGCGCCCTGCGCTCGCAGCTGCTCTCCTCGCTCAGCGGCAAGGTGCTGCGCATCGACGTCGGCACCGGCGGCGGCGCACCGTCCAACCCGTTCTTCGACCCCGCGTATCCCTATTCGACCGTCTCCAAGGTCTGGGCCTGGGGACTTCGCAACCCCTACCGCTTTACGCTGCGTCCCAAGACCGGCAGCCCCGACCCGGCCGCGGCCGATCCCGGCACCATCTACCTCGGTGACGTCGGCTGGACCCGCTGGGAGGAGCTCAACGTCGCCCCGGCCGGCGGCGTGAACTTCGGATGGCCGCTGTTCGAAGGCCTCGAGCCGCACGAGGGCTACATGGCCGCGGCCGTCGCGGTTGAGAACGCCACCGCCCCCAACCCGTTGCACGATGATCCGAAGGCGTGCCCGTCCCCGTACTTCGCGTTTCCCGACCTGCTCACGCAGGACACGCGTGCGGAGCCGAGCTGGCCCAACCCGTGCGACCCGATGCAGCAGGTTCCGGCCCAGAACGGGCGCACGACGCATGCGCGCCCGGTGCTCGACTGGTACCACTTCGACGCGGGCCCGGCCCGTGTGCCGTCGTTCGATGCATCGGGGACCGCGGCCGCGGTGCGGCTCGACGACCCCGAGTCGCCCGTCAAGGGCGAGATCTTCGAGGGCCGCACCTCGATCGGTGGCGCGTGGGTGGCGGATCTGGGTACTACCTTCCATGGAGTTTGGATAATCGGGCGTACGAGCTAGATAGAAGGTACCGCCCGAGAGCTAAGACGGAGAGGGATGCTCTCACGGCCATGATAAAACGCGCTGCCTGTCAAAGCCCCAATGTCTCATTGAATTCCGTGAAGTGTATCAATCTCCACGCTCCGATGGCAGAGCAGGTGTTTGCAGATCTAGTAGATGTTGATGTGCTAGGGCGTGTCTGACGGATGGAGCATCTTCAGGTATCGTCGGATGAAGGCGAGGGTGACGAAGCCCAGGAAGTTGTCGGCGAGCTTGTCGAAGCGGGTGGTGAGGTGGCGGTGCTCCTTGAGCCA
>JAESFG010000289.1_pt1 | contig 99100 bp, 98 predicted proteins | sample 9269371 | NCBI WGS metagenome assembly JAESFG01 (sample SAMN14506227, study PRJNA617093) | algae metagenome | isolation source: Aetokthonos hydrillicola CCALA 1050 (B3-Florida) and co-occurring... | place: USA: South Carolina | collected 2013-01-01
GAAGGTTCGACGTATAGGACTGGAAGCCGAATTCCGAGCAGAAGCGAGGCTTCACCGTCCGGTAATGGTCGAAGGACTTGTTCTCGTGCCAGACCGACCAGAAATGCATGTCGCCCGAGCCGTCGGCATGCCAGGCGTCGCCGAAATTCAGGTAGCCGCAGGACGGGCTCGACGGCCACCAGACGAGTTCGGGATTGGCCTTCTTGGCCGCCACCTCGATCGTGCGGTTCAGCCTGTCATAGGCGACGAGATAGCGGTCACGGTCGTTGCGCGAGACATCGTACCAGCCGAAGGCGCCGACCAGCTCGTTGTCGCCGCACCAGATGGCGATGCAGGCATGATGCGACAGCCGCCGGACCTGGTATTCGGCCTCGATGGCGACATTGTCGAGATAATCCTGCGTGCAGGGATAGAGATTGCAGGCGAACATGAAGTCCTGCCACACCATCAGGCCGAGCCGGTCGCAGAGGTCGTAGAACCAGTCCTGCTCGTACCAGCCGCCGCCCCAGACGCGGATCATGTTCATGTTGGCGTCGACGGCCGAGCGCAGCAGTGCCTCGGTCTTTTCCGGGCTGGTGCGCGAGTAGAGCGCATCGGCGGGAATCCAGTTGGCGCCCTTGCAGAAGATCTCGCGGCCGTTGACGCGGAAGGCGAAGCGGTTGCCGGCATCGTCCGGGTCGGTCAGCAGCTCCATCCGGCGGAGGCCGACCTGGCGGCGGACGTGATCGCCGGGAACGATGACGTCGATCTGGTAGAGCGGCTGCTCGCCGCTGCCTGCCGGCCACCAGAGCCGCGGCTGCTCGATCTCGAAGGCCTGGTGCACGGTGGTCTCGCCGGCAGCCGCCCCGCAGTCGACCCGCACCCGCTCGCCGTCGAGCACGAAATCAATCGGCACGATGCAGGGCTCGGAGGCATGGAGCGTTGCCGCCACGTCGAGCTCGACGCGGCCATTGCCGAGATGGATCTGCTTCACCATCACATGCTCGATCCGGGCCGGTGCGAGCTTGCAGAGCCGGACCGTGCCGTAGAGCCCCATCGGCGCGAGCGCGATGTTCCAGTCCCAGCCGAAGTCGCAGGCCGGCTTGCGCAGCATGTTGCCATAGGGGATCGGGCAGTTCTTGCTCCAGGGCACTTCGAAGGGTTGCCGCGCGTAGACCTGCCTGCCCGCTTCCACAGGCGAATGCAGGATCACCTCGATCGTGTTCTCGCCGGCCTTCAGGAAGGGCGTCACGTCCGGCCGGTAGCGACGGTAGAAATTGTCGGTCTCCAGCACCATCTCGCCGTTGATCCGGAACGTCGCGACGGTGTCGACATAGTCGAGGTCGAGATACCAGCAGCCGTCGAGATCGGCGGCGTCCAGCACGAAGGTGCGGTCCAGCGCCCAGTCCTGCTGCGCCACCCATTGCACCTTGGCCTCGTTGGCACCGAAATAGGGATCGGGGATCACGCCCTGGCGTTCGAGCGCCGAGTGCACGTCGCCGGGGATCGTGATGGCCAGACCGGGCCGCTGGCCTGCTGACGCGAGCGACCAGGTGCCACCGAGGTCGATATGGGTGGTTTCGGGCATTTCCATTCTCCGGATTTCAGGCCGAGGGGCGTTACCGCCCCTCCTGTCAGATTCTGAGCTCGGAGGCAGCATCGAAGACGGAGGCGAGACGCATGTCGAAGGAGAGCTTGATCTGCGTACCCGGCTCGTAGCGCCGCGCGCCGGCAATGCGCACCGCGGTCGAATGGCCTGCGAATTTCAGCCAGAGAAGATTGTCGGCGCCGGTCGGTTCCTCGATGTCGACGACAGCATCATAGGCGCTCGCGGCACCGGCCACGTCGACGCCGATATGTTCGGGCCGGACGCCGAGCACGACCTGTCGCCCCGGCTGCAGAGGTGCGTCGGCCTTGTAGCCGTCGAGCGGGATCCGCACGCCGTCGACGGCCAGCGCCAGTCCGCCGTCACCGCCGACGAGTTCGCCGCGGATGAAATTCATCGAGGGCGAGCCGATGAAGCCCGCGACGAACAGGTTTTTCGGCCGGTTGTAGATCGTGTCGGGGTCGGCCAGCTGCTGGATCACGCCGCTCTTCATGATCGCGATGCGGTCGGCGAGCGTCATTGCCTCGATCTGGTCGTGGGTGACATAGATCATCGTGTTCTTGAGCGACTGGTGCAGCCGCTTGATCTCGACACGGAGTTCGGCGCGCAGCTTGGCGTCTAGGTTGGAGAGCGGTTCGTCGAACAGGAAGACGTCGACGTCGCGGACAAGCGCCCGGCCGATCGCGACGCGCTGGCGCTGGCCGCCGGAAAGCGCCGAGGGCTTGCGGTCGAGCAGCGGCTGGATCTGCAGGATGTCGGCGGCACGCGCCACGCGCTTGTCGATCTCCGCCTTCGAGAAGCCCGCGACCTGCAGGCCGAAGGACAGATTCTTGCGCACCGTCATCTGCGGATAGAGCGCATAGGACTGGAACACCATGCCGATGCCGCGGTCCTTGGGTTCTTCCCAGGTGACGTTCTTACCCTTGATGAAGATCTGGCCGTCGGTGGGCTCGAGCAGGCCCGCGATGCAGTTGAGCAGCGTGGACTTGCCGCAGCCGGACGAGCCGAGAAGAACGAGGAACTCCCCGTCGCCGATGTCGAGATCGAGATGCTGGAGCACCTGCACGGCGCCGAAGCTGAGGGAAAGGTCCTTGATGGATACGGAGTTCGACATGTGGCTTAACCCTTGACTGCGCCGGCGGCGATGCCCCGGACGAACAGGCGTCCGGACAGGAAATAGACGATGAGCGGCACCGCGCCGGTCAGGAGCGTGGCGGCCATGTTGACGTTGTACTCCTTCACGCCCTGGACGGAGTTGACGATGTTGTTGAGCTGGACCGTCATCGGGTAGTAGTCGGGCTTGGTGTAGACCACGCCGAACAGGAAGTCGTTCCAGATGCCCGTCACCTGCAGAATGATCGCCACGACGAAGATCGGCAGCGACATCGGCAGCATGATGCGGAAATAGATCTGCCAGAACCCTGCCCCGTCGATGCGCGCCGCCTTGAAGAGTTCCTCCGGCAGCGAGACGAAATAGTTGCGGAAGAGCAGCGTCAGGATCGGCATGCCGAAGATCGTGTGCACGATGACGAGCCCGCTCAGGCTGCCGTAGAGGCCCATGTCGCGCAGGATGATGACCAGCGGATAGAGCATAACCTGATAGGGGATGAAGGCGCCGAAGATCAGGATCGTGAAGAAGACTTCCGAGCCCTTGAACTTCCAGTTGACCAGCGCATAGCCGTTCACCGAGGCCACTGCGATCGACAGGATCACCGACGGCACCAGGATGCGGACCGAATTCCAGAAGCCGCGGGACAGGCCGTCGCAGTTGAGGCCGGTGCAGGCGGTCGCCCAGGCCTTGACCCAGGGCTCGAAGGTGATCTCGACCGGCGGCGCGAAGATGTTGCCGAGCCGGATTTCCGGCATGCCCTTGAGCGAGGTCACGACCATCACATAGAGCGGCAGCAGGTAATACAGGCTGACGAGAAGCAGCAGGCCGTAGACGATGATGTTGCGGGCCGAGAGGATCGGCCGCGGCCGCGCACCGCGCGGCCCGGTGAGTGTTGCGTCAACCATTCTTGCGCCTCCCGCCGAATTCGAGATAGGCCCAGGGGATGAGGACGATCAGGACGGTGAGCAGCATCATCGACGACGCCGCGAAGCCCTGGCCCAGATTCTGTGCCTGGAACATGTAGTCATAGACATATTTGGCGGGCACTTCCGACGCATTGCCCGGTCCGCCCGAGGTCTGCGCCACGACGAGGTCGTAGAGCTTGACGATGCCCGAGGCGATGAGAACGAGCGCGGTGATGAAGATCGGCCGCATCATCGGGATGACGATGAAGAGATAGGTCTTCCATTTCGGGATGCCGTCGACGCGCGCGGCCTTCCAGATGTCCTCGTCGATGCCGCGCAGGCCCGCCAGCATGATGCACATCACGAAGCCGGTGCCCTGCCACAGACCGGCGATCAGGATGCCGTAGATGACGATCTCCTTGTCGTAGAGCGGGTTGAAGGAGAAGGTCTCCCAGCCGAGGCTGCGCACGATCGCCTGGACGCCGAATTCCGGGTTGAGAACCCATTGCCAGACCAGACCGGTGACGATGAAGGAGAGCGCGAAGGGATAGAGGAGGATGGTGCGGAACGTGTCTTCGAAGCGGATCTTCTGGTCGAGCAGCACCGCCAGGAGAAAGCCGATGACGATGGTGAAGATCAGCGACAAGACGCCGTAGATGAAGATGTTCTCGATCGAGATCAGCCAGCGGCTGGTGCCCCAGAGCCTGGTATACTGCGCGAAGCCGACGAATTCGGCACGCGGCAGAAGCTTCGAGTTGGTAAAGGAATACAGGACCGTCCAGAGCGTTCCGCCGACGAAGACGACCAGCGCCGTGAAGATCATCGGAAGCGCCGCGATCTTGCCGTTGAGATTGCGGAACAGCCGCAAGGGCCGCGAGGCGCGCGACATGGCAGTTTCTCCCCCTGAATGTCATGCCGCCCGGGCGATTGCTCGGGCGGCCGATTGAAGTCGAAGGCCGATCAGCCGCCGCTCTTCAGGTTTTCGACCCACTTGGCCTGGGCGTCGGCAGGAGACATGTCCGACTTGAAGAATTCGACCAGGAGGTCTTCGTTCTGCTTCTGCACGTCCGGCGACCAGACCTGGTCACCCGAGGGGACGATGTTGCCGCCCTTGAGGATTTCGAGACCCTGCTTCATGCAGTCGTTGGCCGCAGCGAGATCGATGTCGCCGCGGATCGGCAGCGAGCCCTTCTTGAGGTTGAAGGCAACCTGCACCTGCTTGGAGACCATGAGGGCCGCCAGTTCCTTCTGGGCCTTTTCCTTCTCCGGATCGTTGAGCTTGGGGAAGTAGAAGGCGTCACCGCCGGTGGAGAGATACTTGTTCAGGCCAAGACCGGGAAGGCAGGTATAGTCCTTGCCGGCAACCTTGCCCGCCACCTGGAATTCGCCCTGCGCCCAGTCACCCATGATCTGGCCGCCGGCCTGGTCGGTGATGACGAGGTTGGTCGCCTGGTTCCAGTCCTGCACGTTGGACTTGGCGGCGAGCTTGCGGACATTGGCGGCCGCTTCGAAGACCTTGGCCATTTCCGGCCCGGCAGCGACGTCCATGTTCTTCTCGATATTGACCTTCTTCCAGGTGTCGAGGCCGGCGACGGCGACCGTGATCGCGCCGAAGGCGAGGTTGGACTGCCAGGGCTGGTTGCCGAGCGCGAGCGGGATCTTGCCGGCCTTTTCGAGCGCGGGCGCAGCGGCCACGAACTCGTTCCAGTCCTTCGGGATCGGCACGCCGGCTTCCTCGAACGCCTTGTTGGAGATCCACAGCCATTCCGGCGAGTGGATGTTGATCGGCACGCAGTAGATCTTGCCGTCGACGGTGCAGGAGTCGAGCAGGCTCGGCGGATTGATGAAGTCCTTCCAGTGGTCGCGCTCGGCGACGTCGGTCAGGTCGAGCATAAGGCCGGCCTTGACGAGTTCGAGTGCCTGCTGGCCGTGGTTGAACTGGGTGGCGCCCATCGGGTCGCCGCCGGTGATGCGGCTGATCATGATCGGACGGGCCGTGCCGCCGCCGCCGGCGATCGCGCCGTCGACCCAGTGGTTGCCGGTCGCGTTGAAAGCCTTGGCGAGCTCGGCGACGGCAGCGGCTTCACCGCCCGATGTCCACCAATGCGTCACCTCGAGATCGACAGCGTGGGCAACTCCGGTGCAGAATGCCACGGATGCCGCAAGCGCGGCCGCGAAAATACGAGCCTTCATGAGTTCTCCTCCCTCAGAGAAACGTTCACTGAAACGTTGCCGGAAAAACTTATGCGAATTGACGATGGCACGCAACAGGCACCCCGTAAATTTCTTCATTTGTAATCCAATGCAATTTCCGGTTGCGTCTTTCGGGGACAAATTTCTCTAAATCGTTTTAAATTCCGTCGTGCTTTTCCTCACCTCATATCGCATCAAATGCGTGAACCGACGGGGTTGAATGGCCATTTAAATTTTTTCGAGCGACGAAATAATCTTCGCAGACGCAAAATTTTTCCGCAGCGCGGCCTATTGCACCGCAAGATAGAAATTCCTGCACGCCTCGCAAAAAGGGCTCGACTTTTCCACTGTATCGTTACAGATTTTGCCCGTTCCTGTGGAGGACAGTGGTGTCTGGAGAGAATCTGCCCTAGACATCCGGCACATATGGGGAACGGAGACATGAGAAGCATCGCATCGGCGGGGCCGGCGCCGGGTGAGCGCCCGACGCTCAAGACCATTGCCTTCATGACCGGCCTCGGTGTGACGACGGTCTCCAGGGCGCTCAAGGATGCGCCCGACATCAGCCAGGAAACCAAGGAGCGGGTGCGCCTGGTCGCCACCCAGATCGGCTATCACCCGAACCGGGCCGGCGTGCGCCTCAGGACCGGCAAGACCAATGTCATCAGCCTGATCCTCAATATCGACGAGGAACTGATGGGTCTGACCTCGCATATCGTCTACGGCATTTCGGAGGTTCTCGCCTCGACCAACTACCACCTCATCGTGACGCCCTACAGCCGCGAGAGCGATCCGATGGCGCCGGTGCGCTACATTCTCGACACCGGCTCCGCCGACGGCGTGATCCTGTCGTCGATCGAGCCGCAGGACCCGCGCGTCAAGCTGCTGATCGAGCGCAACCTTCCCTTCGCCACCCATGGCCGGACGGAGTTCGGCGTCGCCCATCCGTTCCACGATTTCGACAACGAGGCCTATGCCTACGAGGCCGTGCGCCGGCTGGCGGAGAAGGGCCGGCGCCGGATCGCCATCCTCGAACCCTCGCCCCGCTTCACCTTCTACCACCATATGCATGCGGGTTTCCTGGCCGGGCTGCGCGACTTCGCCTGCGAGGGCATCCCCATCCGCGACGCGACCCTGCACGATTCCCTCCAGGCGGTGCACAGCGCGGCGATGAATCTCTTCCGCGATCGCCCGGATACCGACGGCATCATCTGCGGCTCGAGCTCCGGCGCCGTGGCCATCGCCTCCGCGCTTGCCGCCACCGGCCGCCAGGTCGGCCGCGACCTCGACATGATCTCCAAGCAGCCGGCCGACCTGATGCGGTTCATCCGGCCCGAAATCATGTCGGTCTTCGAGGACATCCGCCTCGCCGGCCGCGAACTCGCCAAGGCCGTCGTCGCCCGCATCGACGGCGTCGCGCCCGAGGAACTCCAGACGATCTTCAAGCCCGACGGGCAATTGGTGCATCCCGCCTAACGATGCACCCTTCTACACCCAAAAGGTGTGCAACATCGATAAATCAATTATTCCGCTAGCTCCTCGCCTGCGCTACACTGCGCCGTCGCTTGCCCGGGATGGGCCGGGCCATGCAGGTCAGTTTCGAGGTCAGGGAGGGCCCGATGCGCAAACGAAGCATGTATCTTTGGAAACTCGCGCCGGTGGTGGCGGCGGAAGGTTCGGTCGACCTAATTGTCGACAAGGCGCGGCGCGCCAAGCTCAGCGCGATCTGGGTCAAGATCGCCGAGGGCACCTCGGCCTACGGCAACACGAAGGGCGCGACCGGCGCCGACTTCGCGGCACTCGTCAGTCGGTGCCATGCGGACAAGATCGAGGTTTGGGGCTGGCATGTGCCCCATTGCGCGACCGTGGCGGATGCCCGGGCCGAGGCCAAGGCCGTGGGAACGGTCGCCCGTGCCTTCGGGCTCGACGGGCTGATCATGGACGCCGAGGCGGGCCCCGGCTTCTTCCTCGGGGGCGTTCCCGAGGCCGACGCCTACGGACAGGCCATGGGGGTCGAGGCCACGGCGATGGGCAAACCGCTGGCCCTTTCGAGCCACGACATACCCAACAACATGCCGGGATGGCTGCCGAAGTTCAAGAAGATCGCCTCCCATGCCGACCTCAACTTCCCGCAGGTCTACTATGGCGGCAGCCCCAGCGTGCTCCACCGTCTCAGCCGCGCCGAGGAAGGCAACAGTCATGTCACCCTGCCCTTCGGACCGGTCGGTGCGGGCTGGGTCGGCGATGGCGGCGGATGCGCCTCGGCGTCGGCCTGTGCCGAACGCGCCCGGGAATTCATCCGGCTGGTCGGGGAGCGCGACTATCGCGACTATTCGTTCTGGCATTGGGAAGGCGCGCCCTCGGCACTGTGGGAAGTTCTCAACACCACGCCGCCGTGACCCCGCGGCCACCCGCCCCTACTCCGCAGCCATCCGCGTTACCGTCTTTCGCTTGCCGCGCACCGCGGTGGGCGGGAAGCCGAAGCGGCTGCGGAAGCGGATGGCGAAGCGGCTCTGGGACTCGAAGCCGGCGCTGGCGGCGATGGCCGATACCGGCAGGGTCGAGGATTGCAGGAGCTGAAGCGCATGCATCATGCGGATGTCGGTCAGCACGTCGCGCAGGCCCGATCCCTCCTCCTGCAGTCGCCGGCGGAGCGTCGCCTCGCTGACGCCGAGGCGGGCCGCGACCTCTGGGCCCGTCCAGTCGCGGCCGGGTTGCGGACCGGCGAGGCGGCGGATTCGCGCGGCCCAGCTGTCCGGCAGGGCGAGCGAGAAACGGGCTCCGAAGGCCCCGAGCCAGGCGAGCAGTTCGCCGACACGGTGCCGGACGACCGCATCGGGCAGTTCGCCATCGTCCTGCAACGCCAGCACCGCCGTCTCGAAGGCCGCCGACAGGCCCGGGCCCATCCGGCCGAGCAGGCGCGCCGGCTGGACCGCGCGGGCGACCGGCGCGTCCCCAGCCAGTCCCAGCGCCATCTCCTTTCCGGGCTCGGCGAAGGCCGCCACGACCGCAGGCTCGATGGTCAGCCACCGCGCCTCGTAGTCGCCGTCCTCGGCGGGGATGTTCTCGAAGTCGAAAACATGCCCCTGTGCCACCGCGATCGCCTCACCGGCCTCGAGTTCGAAGACCGCGCCCGGCGACCGCATCACCTTGCGGCCCCGCCGGACGCAGATGATCATCGGCACGGTCGTCGTCAGCGAGGTGAAATTGAGGCGGGTCGCCTGGGTTATATGTCCGGTCGCCCCGATACCCGGCCGTTCAGCGATCATGTGCCGGTATTGCGCGTCCATGGCGACCGTCCTCGTCTCGCCAAAAGCCTATCAGCGGCCGCCCTCAGCGACAATGCTGGCTTCGGCGAGCTTGTTCATGTTGGAGACGAAACCGACCAGGGCCGGCGAGGCGTTGGGCGGCAGGTCGAGATGGGCGACCTTGAGCGCCTTGACGGTCAGGCGGTACTGATGCCTTTCGCCGGGCGGCGGGCAGGCGCCGAGAAATCCCGGTGCGCTCATGTCGGTGTTGGTCATCCTGGCACCGTCCGGCAGCCTGGCCGCATCGCCGCCGGCGCCTTCGCCGAGGCCGGAGACATCGGCCGGAATGTCGACCACCACCCAGTGCCAGAAGCCCGAGCCGGTCGGCGCATCCTTGTCATAGAGGGTGACGACGAAGCTCTTCGTGCCCTCGGGCGCGCCCGACCAGCGGATTTCGGGCGACAGGTTGCCGCCGGTGCAGCCCATCATGGCGGCGAATTGCGGTTCCTTGACCGTGCCGTCGGCGAAGGCCGGAACCTCGACCTTGAATTCGGCGGCAGCAGCCGAACCGGTAGCGGCCGCCAGGATGCCGAGCGCGATCAGCAGATGTCTCATGTCGTTCTCCTTTCATGCGATGCGATGAAAAGAGGCTATAGGCGGATCGGCGGACGCTCTATGCCGTCTGCCGCCAAGTTTGGTGCCGAAACGATCAACCGTCGTTGGCCGCTTCCGGCCCGTCATAGGCTTCGAGCGCCACGGGCAGCGCCTCTATGACGGTGTTGCCCACCGCGGGCAGGCCGATCAGAACGGCGGAGATCACCTCCTCCCGGCTCGCGCCCGCGGCCTTGGCCGCCTTGACGTGGAAGGGAATGCCGGAGATCAGCCGCTGCGAGGCGAGCACGGCGAGATAGGCGAGTTCCTCTGTCTTCTTGTCGAGAACGCTCGCCCCGTCGAGGCCGCGCACCGCCGCCATCCAGGTCTTCGCATGCGCGGGCGCCTCGGCGAGAAATGTCAGGAAGGCGTCCGACATCGTCATGGTCTTGCCTTTCAGCCGAAGTCGGACAGGCCGCTGCCCCAGGGGCCGTGATGCTTGTCGACGCCGTCGGTGCGATCGAAGCCGTGGGCGCCAAAGAAGTCGCGCTGGGCCTGGATCAGGTTGGCGGTCCCGCGGCCGCGGCGGTAGCTGTCGAAATAGCTGAGCGCCGCGGAGAGCGCCGGCACCGCCAGGCCATTGAGCGCCGCAGTCGAAACGACGCGGCGCAGCGCCCCGTCGGTCTCCTTGACCATGGCGGCGAAGGCGGGGGTGATCACCAGATTGTCGGCATCGGGCATGGCGCGGAAGGCCGAGGTGATATCGTCGAGAAACTGCGAGCGGATGATGCAGCCGGCGCGCCAGATCTTGGCGATCTCGGGCATCGGCAGCTTCCAGCCGAATTCCCTGGACGCTTCGGCCATCACGGCGAAGCCCTGCGCATAGGCGCCGATCTTGCCGGCCAGCAGCGCCAGCTCGAGATCGGCGATCAGCGCGGACCGATCGACAGAGGCGATCTGGTCCTTGGACGGCAGGCCGAGAATGGTTTCGGCCGTCTCGCGCTGCGCCTTGAAGGACGACAGCGAGCGGGCGGCGACCGCCGCCTCGATGCCGGTCGCCGGCACGCCCATAGTCTGCGCCTCGATGGCCGACCACTTGCCGGTGCCCTTCTGGCCGGCCTTGTCGACGATCATGTCGACCATCGGCTTGCCCGTGATCGGATCGGTCGCGCCAAGCACTGTGCCGGAAATCTCGATCAGATAGGATTCGAGCCGGCCCTTGTTCCAGGTCTTGAAGATCTCGCTGCATTCGGCGGCCGACAGGCCGAGCCCGTCGCGGAGGATGCCGTAGATCTCCGCGATCATCTGCATGTCGGCATATTCGATGCCGTTGTGAATGGTCTTGACGAAATGCCCTGCCCCATTCTCGCCGAGCCAGGCGCAGCAATCCTCGCCCTTGAACTTGGCCGAGATCGAGGTGAGCACCTTTTCGACGCGGCGGTAGCTCTCCTCGGTGCCGCCGACCATGATCGACGGCCCGTGGCGCGCCCCTTCCTCGCCGCCGGAGACGCCCATGCCGATGAAGGTCAGGCCGGTGCCCTCGAGATCCTTGAAGCGGCGGATCGTGTCGCGGAAATTGGCGTTGCCCGCGTCGATGATGATGTCGCCGGAAGAAAGATCCTGCTTCAGGCCGGCGATGACCTGGTCAACCGGCGCGCCCGCCTGGACCATGATGATGACCGGACGCGGCGGGCGAATCGCCGCGACGAACTCTTCCATGGTCTTGCAGGGAATGATCCGGTCGCGAAGGGCGCCGGCCTCCTCGTAGAAGGTGTCGGTCTTGTCGGGACTGCGGTTGAAGACGGCGATGCGGTTACCCTTTTCGGCGATGTTGAGCGCCAGGTTCGAGCCCATCACCGCAAGTCCGATAAGACCGATTTCCGCCTGTTCCACGTCCCGTCTCCGATTGTTGGCCTGATTTTGCGGCCGGACTATAGGCGCGGGTCGCAGGCGGAACAAGGCGTTATCCGATTGAATCCGTGCAATCCTCAGCGCGCCGGAAAGACGACAGAAACCGCTCCGGCCACAGTCGCGCAGGCGGTCGCGCGCCCGGGCGGCGGCCTCGCTCCGGCGTCTGTTCTGCCCGTTCGCCGCCTCAGCCGAAGATCGACCAGCCGGTCCGCCGCGCCAGGCTCTCGAGCGCCCGTGTGCCGGTCGCCGAATTGCCGTTGGCATTGAGGCCCGGCGACCAGACGGCAATGGCCGCCTTGCCGGGCGCGATCGCGAGGATGCCGCCGCCGACGCCGCTCTTGCCGGGCAGGCCGACCCGGAAGGCGAAATCGCCGGATGCGTCGTAATGGCCGCAGGTCAGCATGAGCGCATTGATGCGCCGGGCGCGTTCGGAGGAGACCACAGAATGGCCCTCGGCCATGCGGCCGCGATTGGCAAGGAACAAGCCGGCGCGGGCGAGCTGGATGCAGGAAAGCGACAGAGCGCATTGGTGGAAATAGACGCCGAGCGTCTTCTCGACCGGGTTCATGATATTGGAAAAGGCGAACATGTAGTTGGCAAGCGCCGCATTGCGGAAGCCGGTCTGCTGTTCGGACCGCGCCACCTCGCGGTCGATGACGATGGCGTCGTCGCCGGCGACATGGCGCATGAAGCTCAGGATCTCGCCGAGCGTCTCGCGCGGCTCGTGCCCGGAGAGAAGCGTATCGGCCACCACGATCGCGCCGGCATTGATGAAGGGATTGCGCGGGATGCCATGTTCCTGTTCGAGCTGGACGATCGAGTTGAACGGCGTGCCAGAGGGTTCGCGGCCGACCCGCTTCCAGAGCCCCTCGCCGACCCGGCCGAGCGCCAGCGTCAGCGTGAAGACCTTCGAGACGCTCTGGATCGAGAAGGGTTCGTCGGCATCCCCGAGCGCGAAGACCTCCCCGTCGACGGTCACGACGGCCATGCCGAATTTCGACGGGTCGATCTTGGCGAGCGCCGGAATGTAGTCCGCCACCTTGCCCTCGCCGATATGGCCGGCCACGTCGGCCTTCACGCCCTCGAGTATCGCCCTCATATCCATGCCGTTTCCTTTCGGCCGCGATTTGGCGGCGACGCCCTCCTCATAAAGCCGAAGGGCCGGCGGCGAAAGACGCCGTCGGCCCCGGATGTTTTATTGCGGCTGGCTCCCCCGCTCCGTCAGCGCGTGATGACGACAGACGTGTTGCGCAGGCCGTAGCGCTGGGCCAGGCTGAAGAAGACCGCGGCATTCTTCGGATGCAGGCGGACGCAACCATGCGAGGCCGGCCGTCCGAGGCGCTTGACGTCGAAAGTGGCATGAACGGCGTAGCCGCCCTTGAAGAAGATCGCATAGGGCATCGGCGCATTGTCATATTTGCGCGAGCGATGGTGGCGCGAGGCCAGATAGGCGCGGTAGCGGCCCATCGGGGTCACATAACCCGGACGGGCGGTCGAGACTTTCCAGGTGTATTTGACGATTCCGTTCTCCGTCACCGTCATCGTCTGGCTGGACAGCGAAATCCGCGCAGTAACGACCCCGGCTTCGGCAATCGAAGCAATACCGAACACGAACAAGGCCATCGCGGCCAAGAAGAACTTCCGCATGATGCATTCCCCCTGTTGCCCGCACGTCCCCCGCGCGGCGACTGAACACGAGGAAATACTAAATCGCCGAGGATGAAAAGACGTTAATTCCGCTGGTTAACCCGCCTTCACCGGCGTGCAGGGTTAATGTATTTCGTCAGGTCGGCCTCAAGTCCTCGTCAGGCAAGAATTTCGATGGCGAAGCTCGACAGCAGCACTGCGACGGTCAGTACGGTGCAGGACGACCAGAACACCTCGATCGCCGCATCGATGTCGGTGGGGCCGATCGACTTGCGGCCGGCGGAATTCTGCATCGGCTCCATGACCTTCTCGCCGGCATAACTGCGCGGACCGGCGAGCGCGACGTCGAGCGAGCCGGCCATGGCCGATTCGGGCCAGCCGGAATTCGGCGAACGGTGCAGGCCGTGGTCGCGAAGCGCCACGCTGACCGACTTGCGCGCCGATGGCCGTCCGCGGCGGAACCAGGTGCCGATGGCGATGATGAGAGCCGAGAGACGCGCGGCCGGCCAGTTGGCGAAGTCGTCGAGCCGGGCCGAGGCCCAGCCGAACTGCCGGTAGCGCGGCGTCTTGTGGCCGATCATCGAATCGGCGGTATTCAGCATCTTGTAGGCAAAGAGCCCGGGCAGGCCGAACAGCGCGTAATAGAAGGCCGGTGCGACCACGCCGTCGGAAAAGTTCTCGGCCAGCGTCTCGATCGCGGCGCGGCAGACGCCCGCCCGGTCGAGGCTGTTTGGGTCGCGGCCCACCACCATGGCGACCGCCCGGCGTCCGCCGGCGAGACCGTCCTTGCGCAACCCCTCGCCGACGGCGAAGACATGGTCGGCAAGGCTCTTCTGGGCAAGCAGCACGGCCACGAGCAGGATCTCTGCGATGATGCCCGCCATCCCCGCATAGGAAAACAGCCGGGAGAGCATGAGCCCCACCATCACCGAGCCGATCAGCAGCGCGATGATCGCCATCATGCCGTAGGTCCGCCGGTCGCGTTCGTCGAGACCCTTGTGGTTAAAGGTCTTTTCGAAGAACGAGATCGCCCGTCCGAAGAGCACGACGGGGTGGGGAATCCGCTGCCAGGCTTCGTCGGGATCGCCCACCGCACGGTCCAGCACGAGGGCGATAAAGAGCACGTAGAGTGTGTACATTCAGTCCCTTGCGGCGGCGAGCGCGTCGGCGAGCCGCCGGTCCCCTTGCTCATCCGGCGTCAGTCCGATCCTGAGCCAGTCCCCGGCATAATCGAACCTGCGCACCAATATATGCGACCGCGCCAGATGTTCATAGAGGCGGCCCGCATCGCCGACACGGACGAGCCTGAAGAGATCGGTGCCGCCCAGAATCTCCAGGCCGGCGCCGGACAGCACGGCGTCCAGCGCCCGCGCACGCGCCGCGATCCGGCCGGCAAAGGCGGCATGGTCACGGGAGAGAAGGTCTGCGGCAATGGCGAGCGCCGGCCCCGATACCGGCCACGGCCCGAGTTCGGCGGCGATGGCGTCGATGAGGGCGGATTGCGCGAAGACGAATCCGAGCCGGAGACCCGCCAGGCCGAAGAACTTGCCGAAGGAGCGGCTGACGGTGATGGCCGACAACGTGGCCGCTTCACCCGCCATCGAGAGCCCGCCGCTCATGTCGCCGAACGCTTCGTCGACATGGAGATGCGCGCCCTGGCTTGCGAGCCGCGCCGCAAGCGCTGCGAGCGTCTGCCGGTCGAAGCACCGGCCGGTGGGATTGTTGGGATTGACGACGACGACCGTCCCGTGCTCGTCCCGGAGGCCGTCGAGGCCCGTGATCTCCTCGACGGCAAAACCGGCCCGGTGGAAGCAATGGGCATATTCGCCATAGGTCGGCGCGAGAATCGCCACGGGGCGCCCCTGCGGCACGAGCTTCGGCAGCACCTGGATCAAGGCCTGCGTGCCGGGCACGGCAAGCGGCAGCGTCGGGCTTTGGGCGGACAAGCGGCTTTTGCCGGCATACCAGGCCCAGGCCGCCTTCCGCGCCGCAAGGTCGAGCTCCCGGTCCGGCAGCCTGTTCCACACCCGGTCCGGGAGAGCGGGCAGTTCGGCCATTTCGGGATTGATGCCGGTCGAAAGGTCCAGCCAGTCGTCCGGCCGTCCGCCATAGCGGTCGATGGCGGCGGCGAGCCCGCCGCCGTGAAAGACGCCGGTCATCAGGCGGCGGCTCCTGTAAGGTCGATCAGGTGCATGTAGGAGCCGGAGACGGTGCCGCGCGCGAGGCCTGCGAGTCCGACGCTCTCGCCGGCGGCGTCGACGGCGTCGAAAAGCCGCTCCGCCTGCCCTTCGCTCACGACGGACGAATAGTGGAATTCATGCGCGTTGAGCCGAATGCCGGCATAGGGACCGGCGAGCGCCGTCAGCCGGCGATAGCCGAGATGCCGCCTGCGGCTGGCAAAGCTTGTCGTGAGCGGCAGGAGGCCCAGCATCGGCCATGAGGTGCCACCGGCATCGACCAGCGTCTCGCCCAAAGTCATGTAGCCGCCGCACTCGCCATAGATCGTCGCCCCGGCCGCTGCGGCGGCGCGCATGCCGCCGCGGAAGCGGTCCGCGCCGCTCAACCGTTCGGCATGCAGTTCCGGGTAGCCGCCGGGCAGGAAGATGCCGTCGGCGTCCGGGTCGGGCGCCTCGTCGGCAAGCGGCGAAAACGTGCTGATGTCGGCACCCTGCGCCCGCCAGGCGTCGAGAAGATGCGGATAGGCGAAGGCGAAGGCCTGGTCGCGCGCAACCGCCACATGCGCACCGAGCGGCGGGATCAGGCAGACCGGCCGCGCCGCGTCCGTGCCCTGCCGCACCGCCAGTGCCGCCAGGGCCTCGATGTCGCAACTCTCGTCGACGACATCGGCGGCATGGTTCATGAACGCCTCGATCCCGTCGACCTCCTGCGCCAGCACCAGGCCGAGATGCCGCTCGGGCAAGACGAGCCGCTTGTCCTGCCTGACGATGCCGAGAACCGGCACGTCGAGGCCGGAGAGCCCGGCGAGCAGCATCGCCTCGTGACGGCTGCTGCCCACCTTGTTGAGAATGATGCCGGCGATGCGGATCTCGGGGTCGTGGAGCAGGAAGCCGCGCACCATGGCGCCGACCGAATGCGACAGGCGCCCGCAATCGACGACGAGCACGACGGAAAGGCCGAGCGCCTTGGCGAGGCTCGCGGGCGAGCCGGTGTGGTCGGCGGCACCGTCGAAAAGGCCCATCATCGCCTCGATGACCAGCGCGCCCCCGCCGGCCGCCTGGAAGCCGAGCAGGTCCGGCCGCATCGCCCATGGATCGTAGTTGAGGCAGGTCTCGCCACAGGCGATGGCATGGAAGGCGGGATCGATATAGTCGGGCCCGGCCTTCCCCGGCCGCACCGCAACTCCATGGCGCCGGAGCGCCCGGAGCAGACCGAGCGTCACGGTCGTCTTGCCGGAGCCCGAAGACGGCGCTGCGATCAGGAGGCCGTTCATGCCGGGTCCCTGAGCCCTTCGGTGCCGAGCGGGTCGCCGACGAGGCGGCGGCCCGAGAGCGCGCCGAGCCAGTCGAGGCCCCCGCGCAGCCGAACAACGTCACCGACGACGACGATAGCCGGCGGCTCGAGCCTGGCGGCCACGACATCCTCGGCGGCGCTGGCGAGCGTCGTCTCCAGCACAGACTGGTTTCTGGTCGCGGCATTGCACACGAAGGCGACCGGCTCCTGCGGCGAGCGGCCCGCCTCGATCAGCCGGCGGGTAATCTCGCCGATATGCTTGATCGCCATATACATGATGATGACGGGTGAGCCGCTGGCGATCGCCTGCCAGTCGATCCGGTCCGGCACGAGGCCCGACGAATCGTGCCCGGTCAGGAAGGTCACGACATGGGTGATCTGGCGGTGCGTCACCGGGATACCCGCATAGGCGAGCCCGCCGATCCCGGCAGTGATCCCCGGAACGATGCGGAAGCCGATCCCGTGATCGACCAGTGTCAGCGCCTCCTCGCCGCCGCGCCCGAAGACGAAGGGATCGCCACCCTTGAGCCGGAGCACCCGCTTGCCCGTTCGCGCAAGCTCGACCAGACGGTAGGAAATGTCGCGCTGCTTCGGCGACGGCTTGCCGCCGCGCTTGCCGGCATATTCGAGCACGGCGCCGGTCCGGGCGAGCTTCAGGCAGCTCTCGTCGACCAGCGCGTCATAGACGACATGATCGGCTTCCCTGAGCGCCTTGACCGCAAGCAGGGTCAGGAGCCCGGGATCGCCGGGGCCGGCGCCGGTCAGCCAGACAGTGCCCGGCTCGAAGGCCGGCAGATCGCGGAACAGTTCATCCATCGCCTTGTCCTATGCCGGCGCCGCCGCAAAGGCAATCGGCTCCGTCAAGACAGGCTACGCCTCCCCAGCGCGCCCTCCGTTGTCTGGAAACGGCAAGGGCTTTGCTGTTGGCGCGGTCACGGCCTACCGAACGATCTCCGATCGGTCACAGCGACCCGCGACGCGCCGCATGCATCGCCCGGATGTTGGCCGGGTCGGCACCACTCAGGTCACCTGCCTTCAGGGACGTGCGCGCCGCCCAAACGTCCGCACGCAAGGCGTCGAGCTTTGCAAAATGCTCCTGCTGCCGAGGGAGCGCATCCTGGACGACTTCACGTGCATCGCTGAAATTGCCGGACTCTACCTGTCTGGCAACATAGTCTTCCCAGCTCTTTCCAAGCGAAACGTTCATGCATCAAATCCTGTCTGCCAAAAGGGTAGCAGGAAAAGCGCCCGCTCGCTGCGGCGTCACAGCCGGACGAGAGTCTCCTTGACGAGCGTCATCACCGCCTCGGCGTTGACGCCGGTGCAGACCTTCTGGCTCGGCATCCCGTCCCATTCGCTGGGGCCGAAGCGCATGCCGTCGGGCTTCTGCAGCGTCTTGCCCTCGCCCACGCCCTGCGTGAAGACGCGGACGGCGCCGGAACGGGTCTCGAAGAGCTCGCGGGCGACGAGATAGACGCAGGCGCAGGTGTCGTGCACGACCATGCTGTCCTTCACCTCGCCGTCGTAGAAGTCGATGTAGAACTGCGACAGGCGGTCGAGGAGTTCGGTGGCAGGGCCGCCGGCCTTGGCGATTTCGGCGAGCTCGGCGCGCGACATGACCGTCTTGAGCGTCACGTCGAGGCCGACAAGCGCCACCGGCCATGGCGCGGTCATGACATAGTCCGCCGCTTCGGGATCGCCGTGGATATTGGCTTCGGCGGCCGGCGTGACATTGCCGGGCACGTCGAGCGCGCCGCCCATGATGATGACTTCCTTGACGAGGCCGGCGATTTCGGGCGCGGCCTTCAGCGCATTGGCGAGGTTGGTCATCCGCCCCACCGCCACAAGCGCCACCTCGCCGGGATTGGCCTTGATCGTATCGATGATGAACTGGTGGGCGGGGCGCGGATCGAGCGGCAGGTCGACGGTGTCGGGCACGCCGATATTGCCGAGCCCGTCGTCGCCGTGAATATGGGCGGGGAACGGATGGGTCTTGCGGCTCGGCTCGAACTGCTCGGCCGAGCCCTTGGCGACCGGCGCCGAAAGCCCCCATTGCTGCTTCAGATAGAGCGCGTTGCGGGTCGTGGTCTCGATCGAGGCATTGCCGAAGGCGGTGGTGATGCCGATCAGGTCGATTTCGGGATGCCGCTCCAGAAACAGCAGGGCCATGGCGTCGTCCACGCCCGGATCGGTATCGAAAATCACCTTGTGCATGAGAGCTCCGTCGGTTCCATCGTGTTCTTGTTGGTGCCGGCGGCGCGCCGTCGCCGGAAATTGGCTGAGAGCTTTGGCAAAGGGCGCCGAAAAAGGCCAGCGGATTTTACCGTCCGGTCAAGAATTACCGCCCGCACCGGCGATCGCCACGGTCACACCCGCCTCCACCGTCTTGCCGACCAGGAGCCGCGCGTCGGGTCCGGCGGCGGCCAGCGCCGCGGCTTCCGCCACGCCGTGGCAGCCGATCCGCTCGAACAGGCTGGCCGACGGATTGAGCAGCCGCGGCGTCTCCTGCTCCAGCCGGGCTGCGTCGAAGACCAGGATCGGCACGCCGAGAAAGCCCGAAACGGCCTGCACAGCGCGATGTTCGGCGCGGCCGAAGATGGTGGCGATGGCGAGCGGTCTGGCATCGGCAAGAGGACCCGACAGCAGCCGGTCGACCAGCTTGACCGCGCCCCGCGCAGGGGCCTCGCCCGTCACCCCGATGCCGATCACCACGCCCAGCGCCATCGCAGTCCTCACAAGGTTGGTGTCGGCGCGGCGGCCTTGATGGCCTCGATGTCGGCGCGATAGCGCGCCGTCATCTTCGCCGCCGTCTCTGCATCGAAGCGGATCTTCTCCGAGCGCGAGAACCGCTCGAAGGGCAGCAGCATATAGCGGCGGCCGAGATGCTGGATCGTCTTGCGCGCGCCGGCGGACCAGCCGATGCGGTCGGCGATGGCGTTCCAGCGGCGATAGGCGTTGACCATGCCGCGGCCGATCGAGGTGTTCTTGTTGGGCGGGTTCCGCCCCGCCTCGCCGAGCGCCGCCATCACGGCCGGGAAGGCGCGGGTGAAGACGCCGTGGGCATCCTTGACGAGGTCGGCATGGTCATAGATTTCGACCCGTTCCGGACCGAAACTTGCCCGCAGCGCCTCCACCGCCGGCACCCAGGTCGCGCGGTTCAGGTGATAGGCCTTGGTGAAGCGCTCGAAATCCATGTCGTTGCCCATCCGGACCTGCTGGACATACCAGGAGGGCAGGAAGCCGGCGAAATCGCGGATGAAATAGCGCACCTCGACATCGTAGCCCTCGAGCGCCTCGGCCATCAGCCGCGCCGAATCCGCGGCCTTGGGCAGGAAGGTCTTGTTGCCCTTGATCGCCGGCTTGCCGAGCAGGCCCTCGTTGGAGATCAGGAGCGTATGCGCGCCGCTCTCCTCGAACAGCTTTTCGATGAGGCGGCGGACCTGTCTCACTTCCTTCTTGCGGTTGCCCTCGCCCTTGAGGTTCGAGAGCACGATGCGAATGTCGTCTTCCTCGCGCTTCTTGCGCGACACGGCGGGAAAGAAGAAGCCGGCCTTCAGCATGCGCTCGCGGTTGTCGTAGAGCATGTGCTGGAAGCTGGTGGAGCCGGTCTTGGGGGCTCCGCAATGGAGAATGATCTTGCGCGACATCGCCTATCCTGCGGCCCGGCGGCCGAGGCCGGGATTTGCGCTGGAGGATTGGCATTTGCATCCCTGCCCCGTCAAGGTAAAAGCGGTGCCTCACCCGCCTGCGCCGGTCCCCGGCGCGCCCTTCGATTGCGACCGAGCCCGCCTTGCCCGACATCACGCTCCATCTTCTCGCGCTGCTCTTCGCCGCTGCCTTCGTTGCCGGCTTCGTCGATTCGATCGCCGGCGGCGGCGGCCTGATCACCGTGCCGGCCATGCTGCTGGCGGGCTTTCCGCCGATCGAGACGCTCGGCACCAACAAGCTGCAGTCGCTGTTCGGCTCGGGGTCGGCCACCCTTGCCTATGCGCGCGGCGGCCATGTCGATCTCCGCTCGCAACTGCCGATGGCGCTGAGCTCGGCGCTCGGCTCGGCCGTCGGCGCCATGCTGACGACCGTGGTGCCCGGCGACGTGCTGCGAGCGATCCTCCCGGTGCTGCTGATCGTCATCGCCCTCTATTTCCTCCTCAAGCCGGATCTCGGCGACGCCGACAAGCACCGTCGCCTGTCGCCCTTCCTGTTCGGTGTGACGCTCGTGCCGCTGGTCGGCTTCTATGACGGGATCTTCGGGCCCGGCACCGGATCGTTCTTCATGCTCGCCTTCGTGGGCCTTCTCGGCTACGGCATGCTGAAGGCGACGGCGCATACCAAGATGCTGAACTTCGCCTCGAATATCGGCGCCTTCGCCGTCTTCGCGCTTTCGGGCGTCATCCACTGGCAGGCGGGACTGGTGATGGGGGCGGGCCAGTTCCTCGGCGCCCAGGCCGGCGCGCGCTTCGCCATGCGTTCGGGGACGAGGATCATCCGGCCGCTTCTCGTGACCGCCTGCATGGCGCTCGCCATCCGCCTGCTCGCCGATCCCACGAACCCAGTCCGGACCTGGATCGGCGTCTGATCCTGCCAGCCACGCTCCAGCCTGCTGTGGTTTGCTCCCCTTCGAAAGAGAGGGATCGTGCATGGCTGCCAGCAATCTGAGCCTCGGTGCTCACTGGGACCGGTTTATCGACAAGCAGGTGCAGAGCGGACGCTACGGCTCGGCCGGCGAAGTCATCCGCGAGGCGCTGCGCGCGCTCGAAGCCCGGGAAGCCAAGCTCTCCATGCTGATCGCCCATCTCGAGGCAGGCGACGCCGCGCTCGAGGAACTGCCGGAAATGGCGGACCTTTCGCTCGAACGCCTCATCGAGGAGCTCGACGCAGAGCTCGACAGCGACTCGCCGCAGGGCCGGCGCCACTGAGCCCCTGGATCGGGTGCGGCAGCTTCAGAACTCGACGCCCTTCTGCCCCTTGATTCCCGCCCGGAACGGATGCTTGACGAGTTCCATCTCGGTCACGAGGTCGGCGATCTCGATCAGCTCGTCCTTGGCGTTGCGGCCGGTCAGCACGACATGGCACATCGGCGGCTTCTCGGTCTTGAGGAATTCGATCACCTCGGCGACGTCGATATAGTCGTAGCGGAGCGCGATGTTGATCTCGTCGAGCAGGACCATGCTCTTCTCGCCCGAGGCGATCAGCTCCTTGGCTTTCGCCCAGGCGGCCTGCGCCGCGGCGACGTCGCGCGTGCGGTCCTGCGTCTCCCAGGTGAAGCCCTCGCCCATCGTGTGGAACTCGCAGATATCGGCGAAATGCCGGTCGATCAGTTCGCGCTCGCCGGTGTCCCAGGCGCCCTTGATGAACTGCACGACGGCGCAGGGCATGCCATAGGCGATATGGCGGAAGATCATCCCGAAGGCCGCCGTGGACTTGCCCTTGCCCTTGCCGGTATGGACGATCACCAGGCCCTTCTCGCCGGTCTTGGTGGCCATGATCTTGTCGCGCGCCGCCTTCTTCTTGGCCATCTTCTCGGCATGGCGGGCATCGTCCTGGACGGGGATTTCGGTGGTCTCGTCGGTCAATTCACTGTTCCTTCGGTTAGCCCTGCCGCCATCTCCTCGAGCTCGAAGCGCGCGGAGTTGGATCGCGGGCGCCACATGCCGCGCGCCATGGCATCGAGGAACCGGCGGGCGATGTCACGCAGCGCCGGCTCGTTCTTGTTGGCGATGAAGTCGCGGACGGCGTCGTCGACGAGGAAGGCGCGGTAGGCCGCCTCGAAATGATGGTCCTTCACGGCGCCTGTGGTGGCGGCGAAGGCGAACATGAAATCGACGGTCGCGGCGATCTCGGCCGCGCCCTTGTAGCCGTGCCGCATCGTGCCGGCGATCCATTTCGGATTGACCACCCGGCCGCGCATGACGCGGGAAATCTCTTCCTCCAGCGAGCGGACGACAGGCTTCTCCGGCCGCGAATGGTCGTTGTGGTAGATGGCGGGGCGGCTGCCGGCGAGATGCTCGGCGGCGGCGGCCATGCCGCCCTCGAACTGGTAGTAGTCGTCGGAATCGAGCAGGTCGTGCTCGCGGTTGTCCTGGTTCTGCACCACGGCCTCGACGGTCTTCATGCGGGTGGCGAAGAGGTCGCGCGCGGCCTCGCCCTCCTCCCGGGCGCCGTAGGCATAGCCGCCCCAGTCGAGGAAGCTTTCGGCGAGCGCAGCCCGGTCCTCCCAGAGGTCCTCGTCCATGAGCGCCTGCAGGCCGGCGCCATAGGTGCCGGGCTTCGAGCCGAAGACGCGGTGGCCTGCGCGGCGGTCGCCCTCGGTCTCCGCCTCGCGGCGCATGCGCGCGGCGATCGGATTGTCGCCCTCGTCCTCGTCGAGCGCACCGACCGCCCGCACCGCCTTGTCGAAGAGCGCGATCTGCTCGGGGAATGCGTCGCGGAAGAAGCCGGAGATCCTGAGCGTGACGTCGACGCGGGGCCGGCCGAGCTTGGCGATCGGCACGATCTCGTAGCCGGTCACCCGCGCAGAACCCATGTCCCAGACCGGCCTCGCGCCGATCAGCGCCAGCGCCTGGGCGATGTCGTCACCGCCGGTGCGCATGTTGGACGTGCCCCAGCAGGTCAGCCCGAAGGAGGTCGGCCAGTCGCCGTGGTCCTGGACATAGCGGGTGACCAGAAGCTCCGCCGACTTGCGCCCGAGCTCCCAGGCCGTCGGCGTCGGCACCGAGCGGGTATCGACCGAGTAGAAGTTCTTGCCCGTCGGCAGCACATCCGGCCGCCCGCGTGTCGGGGCGCCCGAGGGACCGGGGGGCACGAAGCGCCCGGAGAGGCCGTCGAGCAGCGCTGCGATCTCGGCGGGACCACAGGCTGAAATCGACGGTCTGAGCCGGCTTTCCACCTCCGCCATCACCGCCGTTGTGTTCGTCCAGCCGCCGGGCACGGGCGTCTCGCCGGCGACAAGGCTGGTGGCCAGCATCTCGATCCGCTCGACCGTGTCGCCGTTGCTCCGCCATGGGGAATCCGAGAGCGCCGCCAGGATCTCCGGCTTCGGGCCGGGCCAGGGCGCTGCCATGTCGCAATCGAGCGGGTCGAAGGCAAACCCCTCCCCCTTGTGGGGAGGGGTTGGGGAGGGGTTTGCCGGCGGAGGCGTTGGGAAAGGGTCTTCACCGCTTACGCGTCCAAACAGATCCGCCGCGATCGCCCGCTGCAGGCTCTGCCCCGCTCCCGTCCCATCACCGCGCGGCGACCGGGCGAGCGCCACTGTCAGGTCGGTCAGGAGCCGCCCCGCGGGTGAGACGCCGAAGACGTGCAACCCGTCGCGAATCTGCATCTCCTTGAGATCGCAGAGCCAGGCGTCGAGCTTCTGAAGTGCCGCATCCTCGTCGAGCCCGTCGATGCCGACATCGGCGCCGAGCCCGGTGTCGCCGGCGAGGTCGAGGATCTGCTTGCGCAGCAGGCGCAGCCGGCGCGGGTCGTTACCCTGGGCCTGGAAATACTCGTCGACCAGCGCCTCGAGATCTTTCAGATAGCCGTAGCTCTCTGCCCGGGTCAGGGGCGGCGTCAGGTGGTCGATGATGACCGCCGACGACCGGCGCTTGGCCTGCGTCCCCTCGCCGGGATCGTTGACGATGAACGGATAGAGATGCGGCATCGGCCCGAAGACCGCCTCCGGATAGCAGGCCTCCGACAGCGCCATCGCCTTGCCCGGCAACCATTCCATGTTGCCGTGCTTGCCCATGTGGATGACCGCCTCGGCGGCGAACTGCCGCCGGAGAAAGGCGTAGAAGGCGAAATAGCCGTGCGGCGGCACGAGATCCGGCGCGTGGTAGGTCTCCTTCGGATCGATATTGTAGCCGCGCGCCGGCTGGATGCCGACGATCACCTGGCCGAACCGAGCGAGCGGCAGCGCAAAGGCACCGTCCAGCATATAGGGATCGGCCTCGGGCGCACCCCACCGAGCGGTGACATCGTCCTGAACCGATTTGGGAAGCGTTTCGAAGAAGCTGTTGTAGTCGCTGAGCGAAAGCCGTTCGCGGATCACCCGTCCGTCGCGCGCGGCGTTGGTCGGCCCGTCCATCAGATGCGTGATCAGCGCATCGCCGTCGGCCGGAAGTTCGCCGGTGACATAGCCGGCCTGCCGCATCGCCTTCAGCACCTCGACCGAGCCGGCCGGCGTATCGAGCCCGACCCCGTTGCCCAATCGCCCGTCGCGATTGGGATAGTTCGCCATGACGAGCGCGATGCGCTTTTCGGCATTGCCGCGGTGGCGCAGACGGGCCCAGGCGGCGGCGAGGTCGGCGACGAAATCAACCCGGTCGGCAGCCGGTTCGGGCGCGACGATGTTGACCTCGGCCTGGGCGTCGAAACGAGCGGCGCGCTTGAAGGACACGGCGCGGGTCAGGACACGCCCGTCCACCTCTGGCAATGCGACATTCATCGCGAGGTCCCGGGCGGCCAACCCGAGGCTTGAGCCCTCCCATGTCTCGCGGGTCGAGGCGGACAGGATCACCTGCAGCACCTGCGCGCCGGTCTCGTCGAGCACCGTTCCCGTCTTGGCGGCGCCGGGCGATACGACCGCGAAACTCGTCGTGTTCAGCACCACGTCCGGCGAAAGCTGCGCGAAAAGGGTTCGGATCGTCTTGGCCGAGAACGGCTCCTTGAGGCCCATGACGAAGAGCGGCAGCACCCGGAGCCCGCGCGCCGCGAGCGCCTCGACCAGCGCCTCGACCGGCTCGGTCTGGCCACTCTGGATCAGGGCGCGGTAGAAAGTGATGACGGCGAGCGGGCGGTGGGCGGATGACCCCTCCCCAACCCCTCCCCACAAGGGGGAGGGGCTGGACGCGGGCGCCTCGCCCACCTGCCCTGCTCGCCCTGCCACATCGTATTCGAGGGCACCACGGTGCCCCAGGGCAAGCCCCTCCCCCTTGTGGGGAGGGGTTGGGGAGGGGTCGGAAGGGTTCGGCAAGGGATCGGAAGGGTTCGGCGGGTTCAACACCTCCCACGTTTCGACATCCACCACCCCCCTGCCCGGCCACCAGATGCCGGCCTTGGGCACGGTGTCGGCGACCTCCGGCCGCGCGCCGCCGGTCACCAGCGCCTCGGACAGGCGGGCGAAGCGGTCGATATTGATCGCCCCGCCCTCGACCAGATAGGTCCAAAGCTGCTTGCAGTCGCTGGCAGCGACGGTCGACCAGGGGTCGAGCCCGGCATCGGGCCTGTCGTCGCCCGGCAAGGCGGCAAACTGCACGCCATACGCCTTCGACGCCGCCATCAGCGCCTCGACGAGGTAGGAGAAGTAGGAATAGCCGCCCAGCGCCCGGAGGACGACAAGCTTGGCATGCCTGGCGGTCTTGTCGATCCAGAGGTCGATCGACATCGGATGTTTGAGGCTCGCGAGATTGACCAGCCGCCAGGCGAGCCCGCCCCGATTGACGGCCGCCGCGACGCTCGCGATCTCGGTATCGGCCGCCGACAGGAACAGCACGTCGCCCGGCGTCTGGCCGAGGTCGAACGCCTCGTCGCCGTCGGAAATCGAACCTTTCTGGGCCAGGAGCAGGTGCATGTCAGGCGGTTTCGAGCGGCGTGATCGCCTTCAGGGTCTCGGCCTTTTCGGCAACCGCGATCTTGAAGTCGTAGCCCGTCTGCATCGACATCCAGAGTTCGGGACTGGTGCCGAAGAATCGGCCGAGCCTCAATGCCGTGTCGACGGTCACGGATGTCTCCTCGGCGACCAGACGTTCTATGCGAGTCCGTGGCACCCCGAGACGTTTGGCAAGGGCACCGGCGCTCAATCCGAGAGGCTTGAGATACTCCTCCCGCAGGATTTCCCCGGGGTGGATCGGCGGCAACTCCGCGTGAAACCTCTGTTCGCTCATCCGTGATAATCCACAATCTCGACCTCGTCGTGGCCGGCCTCGGTCCAGCGGAAGCAGATCCGCCACTGCGCATTGATCCTGATCGAGTACTGCCCCTCTCGGTCCGCCTTCAGTTTCTCAAGTCTGTTGCCGGGCGGAAACTTCAGATCCTCCAGCGATTTCGCGTAAGTGAGAACCGTGAGCTTTCGACGCGCCGACGCCAGAACATCGGCAGGGAAGCCCTTGGGCGACTTGCCGCCGGCGATTTCGGCGCTCCGCTTGTCACGATAGGAGACGATTACGTCGACCTCCGACCGTGACACGTTGCGATCAGGGTCTATGTATCATCTCGCGATACAACCTTCAACCCAGCGCCTGGATCTCGCTCGTGATCGCCGCGTCGTCCATCTCGTCATGCAGGCCGATCACCACGAGCCGCGTGCCCCGCGTCTCGCCCGGCTGCCAGGCACGGTCGAAATAGGTGTCGATGCGCGAGCCGACCGCCTGGATGACGAGCCGCATCGGCTTGCCCTTGACCTCCGCAAAGCCCTTGAGGCGCAGGATGTCGTGGCGGTCGATGATCGGCTTCAGCGCGGCCACGAAGGCGTTGACGTCGGCCAGCGGCCCGCGCTCGACGACGAAGCTCTCGAACTCGTCGTGGTCGTGGGCATGGTCGCCACCCTCGTGCTCGATCTCGTGATGGGACTTGCGGAGCGCGATCTGATCCTCCGTGCCGACGCCGAGACCGAGCAGGACAGCGGCCGGAAGCTCGCCGTTGCGGGCCTCGACCATCCGCGGCTTGCGGGCCGTGGCATTGGCGACCACCTCGCGGACGGCCTGGAGCCCGGCGCTGTCGAGAAGATCGGCCTTGTTGAGCACGATCAGGTCGGCGGCGGTCAGCTGGTCCTCGAAGAGCTCTTCGATCGGGCTCTCGTGGTCGAGGCCCTGGTCCTCGACGCGCTGGGCGTCGAGCGCGTCGTGATCGTCGGCGAAGCGGCCGGCAGCGACCGCCGCGCTGTCGACCACGGTGACCACGCCGTCGACGGTGACTGCCGTCTTGATGCCGGGCCAGTTGAAGGCCGCCACCAGCGGCTGGGGCAGCGCAAGGCCCGAGGTCTCGATGACGATATGATCGGGTTTCACGTCGCGGGCGAGCAGCTTTTCCATCGTCGGGATGAAGTCGTCGGCGACGGTGCAGCAGATGCAGCCGTTGTTGAGCTCGATGATGTCGTCCTCGGTGCAGGCCTCGGCGCCGCAGCCCTTGAGGACGTCGCCGTCGACGCCGAGATCGCCGAATTCGTTGATGATCAGCGCGATCTTCCTGCCGCCGGCATTGGTCAGCAGGTTGCGGATCATCGTCGTCTTGCCCGCGCCGAGAAAGCCGGTGATCACGGTGGCCGGTATCTTCTGCATTCCCTTAGCCCTTCATTTTCAGCGGCAGGCCTGCCGCCACGAAATACACTTGCGCGGCCGCGGCCGCGATCGACTGGTGGAGCCGTCCGGCGTGATCGCGGAACTCGCGCGCCATCCGGTTGTCGGGCACGATGCCGAGGCCCACCTCGTTGGACACGAAGACCAGCTTGGCCCGCGCCCCGGTCACATGCGCCGCCAGTGCGGCGAAGGCCTCCGGGATGGCCTGCTCTTCCATCATCAGGTTCGTCACCCAGAGGGTGAGGCAGTCGACGAGCACGACATTCGCCGGATCGTCGAGTTCTGCCAGGCGTTCCGTCAGCCCGAGCGGCTCTTCATGCGTCTGCCAGCCGTCGCCGCGGGACGCCCTGTGATGCGCGATGCGGTCCCGCATCTCGTCGTCCCAGGCCCGGCCGGTCGCGACATAGTGGCGGACCAGACCGGTTTCCGTCACGAGGCCCTCGGCGAAGCGCGACTTGCCGGAGCGCGCTCCGCCCAATACCAGGACGGCACCGGGCGGAGCGGTCGCCATCTCAGGCGGTCTTCAGCCAGCGGTCGTTGATCGCACCCATGACGAGGCCGAGCACGACCCAGAACAGCAGGCCCGCCGACAGCGTCGCCACCGCGAATTCGGCGGCGAGGATCGCCGGCACGGCGCTCGCGATGTCCACCGGCTGCGGCGCGCCGACGACATGCGGCACCAGCATCACCACGACACCGAGCGCCTTGGCGACGGGTTCGGGTCTCAGCACGATCAGATAGAGCGCGGCGGCGGTGGCGATCACCGTGCCCGTCCACCAGACCTGACGGTCGAAGAGTTCGGCGGCCGGGAAGCCCGGCAGTTCGGGCGGCAGGCCGACGGCCGGCATCAGGTGGAAGGCGAGCCAGCCCGCCGCACCCCAGAGGGCGCCGGTGGCGAGCGTGATCGGACGACCCGTGAACAGGGCAGCCGCCATGAGGACGAGCGCGAAGCCGCCGCCGGCCACGAGATTGGCCATGAGCGTGCCGGTGGTCCGGCCGACGCCGAACAGCATGCCGCCCTCTTCCTCCTCGGGTCCGGCAACCGTGGCGGCCGGCGTTTCCTCGGCGTGGGCGGGCGCGGCGATCGACAGGTCGAGCCCAGAGACATGGTCGTGAACAGGCGGCGTGCCGCCCTCATATTTCTCGGCTTCGAGAATGAGGGGAACCACCTTGGCCTGCTGCACGACCGTCTGGAGCACACCCGCGAGCATCCCGGCCACCAGCGCAGCCAGGAGATATCTCACGATCATCGAAGCCCCCTCAGTGGCAGGGGAAGCCATTGGCGTGGCGGACGTCGTGTGCGGTATCGTGCAGCACGGACGAATGCGCGAAGCCGGCGCCGAAGATCAGGAAGGAACCGAGCATGAGGGCGAGAATGCCCGCAACGAGACGATCCGAAAGCGAACCGGAAAGGGTAGAAACGTTAGAATGCGCCATGACAACCTCCGTGCTGCTGGCAAACAGGCAATGCGGCGCCCGATGGGCACCCGTTTCGTCTGGCAGGTCTCCTGGCTCACGGGTAAAGGCATGTCGCCACGCCATCGCAAACGCCCTCGCCTTCCCGAAGTCTCTGGTCATCGCGCGAAGGGGACGATTCGTAGATCCTGAGGCGTCCCGCCCCGTGTTGTCGCGTCGACCACTTCAGTGGCTTTTCGGCCCCGCTCCGCCCGTCCGCACCGGGCCCCATGCCCTGGTCGCGACCGTGCTTGCGCTCGAACCGACGGGAATCCGCTTATCCGCTCTACAGTCGCGGGGTCGGCCGGGATCGAAATGCCCTGATTGGGTCCATTCTTCCCGTTCCCTTTTGATCCCTTGGGCTTACGCCCGCTGGGAACCAAACGTCTCGCAGGTTTAGAACTCCGGGTGATGCAAGTCAATCGACATATCGACGTCCGGCTGGCCGCTTTGCGCCATCGACGCGAACGGGGCGCAAAGCGCCCCGCCGATGTCTCGCATTCCTGTACGCCGGCCGGGTCAGCAGCGGCGGCGCTTGCGGCAATTGCCGAACTTCACCCGGACATTGACGCGATTCTTGAACTTGAAGCGGCCCGGCTTGACGACGACGACCGCCGCCGGCCGGCGCTTGACGACGACGATGTTGGTGCGCGGACGGACCAGGACCCATTCGGTGCGCGGCCGGACGCGGTGAACGCGGGCCGGCACGCGGCTCGCGAGCCAGGTCGCATAGGTCGCGGCCGAGGCGGTGAAGATAGCCTCCACCTGGTCCTCCGAAAGGTAGCCGGTGACCGGCGCGCCGTTGTCCTGCTGCCAAGAGGCGATGGCGTCGCGGCTGCGCTCGCCGAACACGCCGTCGATGCCGAGCGTATCGTAGCCGAGCGAACTCAGACGGCCCTGCAGCTCGACGCGGGTCTGCCGATCGAGGGTCGCGTCCTCGGTATCCTCGTTGCCCTCGGTGAACTGGGCCTGCTCGTTCTTGCCGTTCTGCTTGGTCTTCAGGCCGCCGACCGTCTGCTGCTGGTCGTCGGCGCCGGACTGGTCGGCCATGTCCTGGTCGTCCGCCGGCTGCGCGCCGTCGTCCTGCTGGTCGGCCTGGTCCGTCGCCTGGTCGTCACCCTGGTCGTCGGCCTGATCGGCCTGATCGTCTGCAGGCTCGGCCTGATTCTTGCGCTTCGACGAGGCCTTGGCCGCAGTGTCCTGGCTATCCCCTTCCGATATCGTCGGATCGGGCTGCTCGGCAGCCGCGAGCTGGGCGATCCGCGCCTGGGCGATGGCCGCGAACTTGCCGTCCGGATAGGCGCGCAGATAGGCTTCGTATTCGGTGACCGTATTGCCGTCCGACGCCGCCTTCCAGAGGGCGTATTCCTGCTCCCAGTCGGCGTCAGCCGGCTGCTTCTTTGCCGAATCCGCCTTCTGCGCCACGTCCTCGCCGGCCTGCTGGGCCTGATCTGACTGGGCCTGATCTGACTGGGCCTGATCTGACTGGCTCTGATCGTCGACCTGGCTCGAGGCCGCGTTGTCTTCCGTCTTCTTGGCGGTGGCCTCGTCCTGCTGGTCGCCGGGTGCCGAGGCGGTGAGCGTCTCGACGCGGGTCTTCGCGACCTTGGCGAACTTGCCCTGCGGGAAGTCCTTCAGATATTTCTGATAATCCTCGAGCTTGCCGGTCTTGGACACCTGGCGCCACATGTCGAGGTCGCGCTTGGCGTCGGAATCCGACACCTGCTTGGTGGCATCCGCCACCGCCGCGGTCTCGTCGGCCGGCTTCTGGGTGGCGGCCGCCGTGTTGAGCTCCTCGATCCGGGTCTTGGCGACGCTGGCGAACTTGCCGCTCGGATAGACGCGGAGATACTTCTGATAGTCCTCGACCTTGCCGCTGGCGTTCGAACTGCGCCAGAGCTCGAATTCCTTCTGCCAGCCGGAATCGCCCGGCGCTTCCGCAGCAGGCGCGCTCTGGGCGAAGGCTGGTGCGATGCCGACCGGCGTCGCGGCGATCGAGACGCTGACGGCCGATGCCATCAGGATGTTGAAATGCTTGGGCAAGGACATGATTTCCCCCATTTGCCTGAAAGCTTTGTTTCAGCCCAACTCTGTTCCCATGAATGAACAATAACGCATATGAGCCGAAAAGCACGAGAAAAGACGTGATGCACGTCCGTTCAGCGCTTCCTACGTGTGGCTCTCCGGCTTTATTCGCGCCCATGCTAATGCGCGACCATGAACGGTTGCTGAACAGGTCGTGTCAGTGCGAGGCGACAATCCGCGCGATCCAGTCCGGATCGAGATGGGTTTCGAGCTCCGCCGCCAGACCGTCCAGCGCCTGGTCGACCGTGGCACGATAGTCCTCGCCGCCGCCGCCGAGGCCGAAGCTTTCGAGCAGCGCGGCGCGGTAGGCGGTGCTGTCGAACAGCCGGTGCAGATACGTGCCGGCGATGCGCCCGTCCGGCGAGATCGCACCGTCCGGCCGACCGGCGATCGCCACATAGGGTCGGGCATGATCGGGCCCGTCGGTCCGGCCGAGATGGATCTCGTAGCCGGAAAGCGCCACGTCATAGGCGAGCGAGTGGGCGCCGACATTGGCGAGCCGCTTTTCCGGCGCCATGACGGTCTCGACGTCGAGGAGCCCGAGCCCTTCGATTTCGCGGATATCGCCCTCGATGCCCTCGGGATCGCGAATCGTCCGGCCGAGCATCTGGTAGCCGCCGCAGATGCCGATCACCCGGCCGCCGCGCCGCGCATGCGCCCGGATCTGCTCGTCCCACCCTTCGGCGCGCAGCGCCAGAAGGTCCGAAATCGTCGCCTTCGACCCCGCGAGCACGACGAGGCCGGTATCGGCCGGAATGGCCTCGCCGGGCCGCACGAAGACCATCTCGACCGCCGGCTCTGCAGCAAGCGCGTCGAAATCGTCGAAATTGGCGATCCGCGGCGTCACCGGCACCGCCACCCGGAGCGCGCCCTTGCGGCCCCTGGCCAGGCGCTCAAGGGTCACCGAATCCTCTGCCGGAAGCCGGGCTGCGTGCCGGAGCCAGGGCACGACGCCGAAACAGGGCCAGCCGGTGAATCGGTGGATCGCCGAAATGCCGTCGTCGAACAGGCTGACGTCGCCGCGGAACTTGTTGATGATGTAGCCCGTCACCATCGCCCGGTCCTCGGGCGGCAGGATCAGATGCGTGCCTGCGACAGAGGCGATCACCCCGCCGCGGTCGATGTCGCCGACAAGCACGACCGGCACATCCGCGGCACGGGCGAATCCCATATTCGCGATGTCACCGGCGCGCAGATTGATCTCGGCCGGCGAGCCCGCACCTTCCACGACGACGAGATCGGCATCCTCGCCGACGATCCCGAAGCTCTCGATGACCCGTCCCAGCAATTCGGGCTTGAGCCGCTGGTAGTCGCGTGCCTTCGCCTGCCCGTAGACCTGGCCCTGCACGACGATCTGGCTGCCATTGTCGGTCTGCGGCTTGAGCAGGACGGGATTCATGTGCACCGAACTCGGCACGCGCGCGGCCATCGCCTGCAGCCACTGTGCCCGGCCGATCTCGCCGCCGTCGTCGCTCACGGCGGCATTGTTGGACATGTTCTGTGGCTTGAATGGTCGTACGCGCAGGCCGCGATTGCTCGCCAGCCGGCACAGCCCCGCCACCAGCACGGTCTTGCCGACATCCGACCCCGTTCCCTGCAACATGATGGCCCTGGCCATGTCCGCGCTCCCGTAGCTTCGGGGCGTCAATGCCATCGGGCGTCGTGCGGGGCAAGGGCGCGAAACGTCGTCGCCTGACGCATATGCCCTGCCGCCGCACCAGCCGTCCCGCGCATGGGCGGACGCAATCTGGCTCCGGTACGCACTACCTGATCCGGAGACGGAGGGTGGCCCTCCGTGCGCAGACACTTAGCCCGCAGACCGTTACCGGAGGGTTAGCGTGGTCTTGAGAATGCCGCATTTAAAATTTTTTTTGGGGCTAGGCCAAAAAAACTCCCGCCATGGCGTCACGACGCGGATGGAACAGAAAGTGTCAAAGCTCGGCCATGACAGCTTGGGCAAAGTTTGAAGCGGCCGGACAGCGCACAGCCCCAGGGTCGGCCGTATCGTCCGTTTTCTATTACAGGTAGTGGATTTGGAACCTTCAAGCGAGGCGACCCGGCGCGTTTGCGCCCTGCCGACGGGCGTCTGTCCGGTGGGGGGTGTTGATTTCTTTGGGAGAAGCCGTAAGGTCGCCATCCAAGAAGTCGTACGTGTCGGTGACAGGGTTCCACCACGCGTCAACAAAATTTGAGCGGGGGCTGCCGGCCCCCGGCCGGATCGTCTCGGACCCGATAAGACACAATAATGGGAACGCGCCGAGAGACCGGACAACACGTCAGGCCCCGGCTGGCATGTCGCATGCCGGTCGGAGACAGGGGAAACTGGGAACTTGAACGCTGTCGACCGCACCCACCGCTTCTCTGGCCCCGGTTTTCCGACCTTGGCCGGAGCGGCGTTTTGTCGTCTGACGCCTTTCTTTTCCAGAACGTGACCGGCGGGATATCGCCAGGCGGACGTCACAGCGCAGCATGCGATGTTGACGGTCGAATGGAGATGAGGAAATCTTCGGACTAAGGCTCAGGGGAACGATGCTGAGCACTGCGTCAAGCAAAAAGGGAGACTGACATGAGTGAATTCGAACACAAGCTCCGCGAAGCGGAAATGATGGCCCGCAAGGGGCATCTCTCGCGCCGCGACTTCATCCAGCTCGCCGCGGCTGCCGGTATCGCGATCCCGATGGCGTCGAGCATGTTCTCCAAGGCGCAGGCCGCCGAGCCCAAGAAGGGCGGCACGCTCCGGCTCGGCATGGAAGGCGGCTCGGCTTCCGACTCGCTCGACCCCCGCACCTATGCCGACTCCGTGATGATCGCGGCGTCGCTCGCCATCATGAACGGCCTCGTCGAGTTCGACAATGACGGCAACCCGACCGGCGAACTGCTCGAGAGCTGGGACGTCCAGCCGGGCGCGCAGGACTGGGTGTTCAACGTCCGCCAGGGCATCAAGTTCTCCAACGGCAAGACGCTCGACGCCGACGACATCATCTACTCGATCGGCCTGCACCGCGGCGAGACCAAGTCGCCGGCCAAGGGCATCCTCGAGCAGATCGCCGAAATCAAGGCGATTTCGCCGAGCCAGGTCGGCATCACGCTGTCGGCCGGTAACGCCGACTTCCCCGCCATCCTCGGCGACTACCACCTCGTCGTGGTTCCGAAGGACCACACCGACTGGGAGAATCCGATCGGCACCGGCGCCTTCGTTCTTGAGAGCTTCGAGCCGGGTGTGCGCATCGCGCTCAAGAACCGCGGCGATTACTGGAAGTCCGGTCGCGGCAACTTCGACAACGTCGAAATCCTCTACATCCAGGATCCGGCCGCCCGCACCGCGGCGCTCCAGTCGGGCCAGGTCGACGGCGTCAACCGTCTCGATGCCCGCACGATCGATCTCCTGATGAAGGACCCGAACGTCGCCATCGTCCGCACCAAGGGCACCGGCAACCGCTTCTGCTTCGTCAGCCGCGTCACCATGGATCCCTTCACCAACAAGGATCTGCGTCTCGCCCTCAAGTGGGGTATCGACCGCGAGAAGATCATCAAGCAGGTCTATAACGGCTACGCGATCCCCGGCAACGATCACACGCTCGACCCCTACAACCCCTACTACAACACCACGATGCCGCAGCGCGTCTATGACCCGGAAAAGGCCGCCTTCCACTTCAAGAAGGCCGGTCTCGCCGCGGGCACCAAGATCGAGCTGCAGACGTCGGAAGGCGCCTGGGGTTCGGCCGTCGACTGCGCCCAGATCTACCAGGAGTCGCTCAAGGCTGCCGGCATCGACCTCACCGTCACCAAGGTCTCGGCCGACGGCTACTGGGACAACGTCTGGCTCAAGGTTCCCTTCTGCGCCGTCTACTGGGGCCGTCGCCCGACTGCCGACCAGACCTTCACCCAGGTCTATGGTTCGGCTTCGGACTGGAACGACTCCAACTGGAAGGTGCCGGAATTCGACGCGCTGGTCGCCGAGGCCCGCATCGAGCTGGACGACGCCAAGCGCAAGGAGATCTACGGCAAGTGCCAGGAGATGATCTCCGAGGACGGCGGCATGATCTGCTTTGCGATCACCGACTATCTCGACGGCTACTCGCCGAAGGTCCAGGGCGTGAAGCCGCATGCCCGCTACGACATGGACGACAACCGGGTCGCCGAAAAGGCCTGGTTCGCCTGAGACTGACGATCGGGGGGCCGGTTCGCCGGCCCCTCCTGCCTCGCCGGTGTACGGTGTGGTCGAGGGGGATGACAAAACTCGTGCCGCAACCATGCCTGGCGCCTTTCGGTAAGACCCGACAATAATAAAGGGGGCGGCTCGATGCTTCGTCTGCTGGTATCCCGGCTGATCCTGGGACTGTTAACTCTGGTCGCTGTGAGCGTCCTTATCTTCGCCGCCACGGAAGTGCTGCCCGGCGACGTCGCCAGCGCCGTTCTCGGCCAGGGCGCGACACCGGAGACGCTTGCGGCCTTCCGCGCCGAACTCGGCCTCGACCGGGCGGCCTATCTGCGCTATCTCGACTGGGCATGGGGCGTGCTGCACGGCGATCTCGGCACGGCGCTGACCAACAAGCGCGACATCCTGAAGACGCTCGGGCCGCGGTTCCAGAACACGCTCTTCCTCGCCGGCTTTGCCGCCGCCATCGCGGTGCCGCTGTCGGTCGGCCTCGGCATCCTCGCGGCGATCAACGAGGGCAAGTGGATCGACAAGGTCTCCAACATCGTCTCGCTCGCCTTCATCTCTGTGCCGGAATTCTTCATCGCCTACATCCTCATCCTCGTCTTCGCGGTGAAGCTCGCCTGGTTCCCCTCGCTCGCCACCGTCTACCAGACGATGGGCTTCGGCACCCGGCTCTATGTCGCCGCCCTGCCCGCCGTGACGCTCACCATGCTGGTCGCCGCGCATATGCTGCGCATGACGCGGTCCTCGGTGCTGTCGATCATGTCGCAGCCCTATATCGAAATGGCCTTCCTCAAGGGCCTGCCGCGCACCCGCGTCATCGTCCATCACGCCCTGCCCAATGCCGCGGCCCCGATCATCGCCGTCATCGCGCTCAACCTCGCCTATCTGATCGTCGGCGTGGTCGTGATCGAGGTGGTCTTCGTCTATCCGGGCGTCGGCCAGTACATGGTCGACGGCGTCTCCAAGCGCGACCTGCCTGTCGTGCAGGCCTGCGGCCTGGTCTTCGCCTCGGCCTTCATCATTCTCAACACGGCGGCGGACGTGCTCAGCATCCTCGTCAATCCGCGCCTGCGCCGGCCCAAGTGAGGAGAGCGCCATGAAGATCTTCGGACGCAAACCCACCATCTCCGCCTGGGTCGGCATCACCATCGTCGGCATTTTCATCCTGATGGCGATCTTCGCCCCGTGGATCGCCCCCTACAGCGAGGCATCGACGGTCGGCGACACCTGGGCGCCGTCCTCGGCGCAGTTCTGGATGGGCACCGACAATATCGGCCGTGACCTGATGTCCCGCATCATCTACGGCGCCCGCACAACGATCGGCGTGGCGCTGGCCACCACCGTCCTGTCCTTTGCCATCGGCATGTGCGCCGGTCTCTTCGCCTCGATCGGCGGCCCCATCGTCGACACGGTTCTGTCGCGCTTCGTCGACATCATGCTGTCGATCCCGCTGCTCGTCTTCGCGCTGATCATTCTGTCGATGTTCGGCTCGTCGATCCCGACGCTGATCATCACCATCGCGATCCTCGATTCGACCCGCGTCTTCCGTCTGGCCCGCGCGGTGTCGATGAATGTCGCGGTGCTGGAATATGTCGAAGCGGCACGGCTGCGCGGCGAAGGCAACTGGTGGATCATGCGCCGCGAGATCCTGCCCAACGTGCTGCCGCCGATGATTTCGGAATTCGGCCTGCGCTTCTGCTTCAACTTCCTCTTCGTCGCCGGCCTGTCCTTCCTCGGGCTCGGCATCCAGCCGCCCCATGCGGACTGGGGCGGGATGGTGCGCGAGAATGCCCGCGCGATCATGAACCCGATGAATCCCGGTTTCGCGCCGCTCTGGCCGGCCTCGATGATCGCGCTGATGACCATCGGCGTGAACCTGGTCGTCGACTGGATCCTGTCCATCAATGCCCGTCCGTCGGGCGCATCGGCGGAGATGTAAGACATGGCCGATTCCATCCTCAAGCTGGTCGATCTCCGCGTCGAGACCGTCAACGGCCTCGTGCTGGTCGACAACGTCTCGCTGGAGCTCAAGCGCGGCGAAGTCGTCGGCCTGATCGGCGAATCCGGCGCCGGCAAGTCGACGATCGGGCTCGCCTCGATGGCCTATTCGCGAGCCGGCTGCCGCATCACCGGCGGCCGGATCGAGATCGACGGCGTCTCGATCCGCGACCTCTCGCCCGAGGGACGCCGCGACATGCGCGGCCAGCGCATCGCCTATATCGCGCAGTCGGCCGCCGCGTCCTTCAACCCGGCGCATACGATCATGCAGCAGGTCTGCGAGATGCCGATCCAGCACGGCCTGATGAGCAAGGCCGAGGCGGAGAAGAATGCCCGCGAGCTCTTCCGCACCCTCGGCCTGCCCAATCCCGACACGTTCGGCGAGCGCTATCCGCACGAAGTCTCGGGCGGCCAGCTGCAGCGGGCAATGACGGCGATGGCAATCTCCTGCCGGCCGGACATCCTGGTCTTCGACGAGCCGACGACGGCGCTCGACGTGACGACGCAGATCGAAGTGCTCGCGCTGGTCAAGCGGCTGATCAAGGAGCTCAACACCGCAGCCCTCTACATCACCCACGACCTCGCCGTGGTCGCCCAGGTCACCGACCGGATCATGGTGCTGCGCGGCGGCAAGATGATCGAGCTCGACTCGACCGAGAACATCCTCAACAATCCCGAAAACGCCTATACCCAGGCGCTGGTCTCCGAACGCAAGGCCGCCGACCATTTCGGCGACATCGCCGAGGATCACCGCGGCGACACCATTCTCAAGGTCGACAATGTCGTCGGCAAGTATGGCGACTTCACCGTGCTCAAGAACGTCTCGATCTCGGTCGCCAAGGGCGAGACCGTGGCGGTCGTGGGCGAATCCGGATCGGGCAAATCCTCGCTCGCCCGGCTGATCGTCGGCCTGCTGCCGCGCGAATCCGGCTCGGTGAATTTCGGCGGCAAGGAACTGTCGGTCCGGACCAAGGACCGCACGAAGGACGATCTCCGCAAGATCCAGCTCATCTACCAGCTGCCCGACGTCGCGCTCAATCCGCGCCAGACGATCGGCGAGATCATCGGCCGGCCCTATGCCTTCTACTTCAACAAGTCGCCGGCCGAGGTGAAGGCGCGCGTCGCCGAGCTCCTGCGCCAGGTCGGCCTGCCCGAGGACTATGCCGGGCGGCTCTCGACGGCGCTTTCGGGCGGCCAGAAGCAGCGCATCTGCATCGCCCGCGCGCTCGCCGCCAATCCCGATCTCGTGATCTGCGACGAACCGACATCGGCGCTCGACCAGCTGGTCGCCGAAGACATTCTGAAGCTCCTCAAGAAGCTGCAGGACGAACTCGGCCTCGCCTATCTCTTCATCACCCACGATCTCGGCATCGTCCGCCGCATCGCCCACCGCACCGCCGTCATGCTGCGTGGCGAGGTGGTGACCGAGGGCCCGACCGAACAGATCTTCTCGCCGCCCTTCCATCCCTATACCGAGAAGCTGATCACCTCGGTCCCGGAAATGCGGACGGACTGGCTCGACGAGGTGCTGGCCAAGCGCAAGGTGGTGTAGGACTATCCTGCGTCCAATCGAAGGCCGCCACCAGGCGGCTTTCCTGCCGGCGGCGACCACCGGCAGAATGCTTTGGTGCGGCTCTTCCCACACCAACAGACCCTCCCAAATCCTCCCATACCAACAGACCCCTCCCAAACCCTCCCCACCCCTCCCAAACCCTCCCCACCCCTCCCAAACCCTCCCCACAAGGGGGAGGGCTTAACGCGTGGCATCCGCCTTCCCCTCCCAGCCGACGCTCTTCCTTGCTGAACGGTACTTGGGGCCACAAAGGGAGCGGCCACGAAAGCCCTCCCCCTTGTGGGGAGGGTTTGGGAGGGGACTTTGGTTCTGTGGAAGGGTTTGCGAGAGTCTGTTGGTCTGGGAGGGACGGATAGGTTTTGGAGCACGGCTCCGGATTGGCGAGGTCTTGGCTCTCCCGCGCCGATGCCGCCACCGTCACCGCGATGCTCGACCGCACCTACCGGACCCTCCTGCCCCGCAAGCGCATCAAGCCTTGACTTGTCACCGTCCCGCCCAATAGTTGCCGGCAACGAAAGACGGGAGAATGATCATGCAAGCAAGACAATTCGGCCGCACGCCCTGGAGCGTGTCGGAAATCGGCTTCGGCGCCTGGGCCATCGGCGGCGCCTGGGGCGATGTCAGCGAGGCGGACGCGCAAGCCGCGCTGCATGCCGCGCTCGATGCCGGCATGACCTTCGTCGACACGGCCGACGTCTATGGCGACGGCCGGTCCGAGCGCATCATCCGCGACGTGCTCGCCGCGCGCGGCGGCACGCGGCCGATGGTCGCCACCAAGGCCGGACGGCGGCTGCCGAAGCAGGTCGTCGAGGGCTACACGAAGGAGAACCTGACAGGCTGGATCGAGCGTTCGCGGACCAATCTCGGCATGGACACGCTCGACCTCGTCCAGCTCCATTGCCCGCCCTGGGACCTCTACTACCGCCCGGACATTTTCGAGATCATGGAAGGGTTCGTCGAGAAGGGCTGGATCCGCCATTACGGCGTGTCGGTCGAAAAGATCGAGGAGGGCCTGAAGGCGATCGAATACCCGAACGTGGTCTCGGTCCAGATCATCTACAACATCTTCCGCCAGCGCCCGGCCGAGCTGTTCTTCCGCGAGGCGCGGGCGAAGAACGTCGCCGTCATCGTCCGCGTGCCGCTCTCCTCGGGCATGCTGACCGGCAAGATGACCGCCGAGACGGCCTTCGCCGCCGACGATCACCGGCTGTTCAACCGCAACGGCGAGGCCTTCGACAAGGGCGAGACCTTCTCGGGCGTCCCATACGCGGTCGGCCTCGAAGCCGTCGAGCGCCTGCGCCCGCTGGTGCCTCAGGGCGCGACCATGGCGCAGTTCGCGCTCCGCTGGATCCTGATGCAGGACGCCGTCACCGTGATCATTCCCGGCGCCCGCAACCGCAGCCAGGCCGAACAGAACGCCGCCGCCTCGAACCTGGCGCCGCTTCCGGCCGACGTGATGGCCGAGGTGCGCAAGGTCTACGAGGACCTGATCAAGGTGCATGTGCATCATCTCTGGTGAGGTCCGCGACATTGCGGCCGGCAGGAAGGTTCCGTGCCGGCCCTGGCGACACCGGTGCAGGCTTGAGGGGGTGGCGGAGCTAGGGCCGTTCGCACCGAGGCCACAGGATAGATTAGTCGGCAAGATGTGGCTCAAGGGTCTGGTTCAGCCATGCCCTCGACGCATTCAGATCGTCTCGCGTGAGGACGTGCCCTGCTTCCAGCCTTTGGAGTGTGACGGTGGCGCCTGCGTCCATAAGCTGCTCTGCAAGGGCCGTCGTGTGATGCGGCTGCCTCCTTGCATCGTTGAGGCCAGAGATGATCAGTACCGGCTTGCGCGATAGCGTGGGAAAGACGAAATCGTCTGCAATCACCTGGGGACGCAACAGGATTGCGCCGGCAAATGATCCTGGAGCAACAGCCAGCAGGGCTGTCGCGAAGACGGCTCCGCTCGAATAGCCAAGGCCGATCAGCGAATCGCTCACCGCAAAGGATGAAAAACATTCTGAACCGACGTAGTCTCCTGCCAGCTTAATCAGCTCGTTCTTGGGGATGCTGAAGTCCTTGTTCCGCTTGAAGAAGGTGAAGCCTTCTCCATCGTGAAACGGACCGGTCGGGCAGAACCTCGGAACTCCCGGCGCCAGCTGCTTTGCAAATTCCTCCATGTAGTCTGGGTGACCCGATGACCCGTGAAGTCCCAATATCGAATGCACCTGCGATTCCCTTGAAACGGCGGTGAGGTATCCGCACGCAGATAAACCTTAGGCGTATCTCGTCTGTGACAGCGTTGGGGTCACGACTTTGAAACCACTCGTCGGCCCAGGCGCAGTCATCCTGCCGTAGCACTTCTTCGATAGGCTCGCCTATCGGCCGCCGCCGCCCGATGTCCGATGAGCGGTTGAGGAGACATGAATTGCACGAAACCGTGGCCCTGGACCATCGGGACGACCCGATCGTCGCGCTCGAACGCGCCCAAGCCCGCGAGGCGGCGATGCGAGACGTGCTTGAGGTCATCCATCGCTCGCGCAGCGACGAGAAGCCGGCCTTCGACATCATCCTGCAGAACGCAATCCGGCTCTGCGACGCCACCGAGGCGGCGCTCTACCTCGTGGACGAGCAGCGGACCGTCATCAGGCTGGTGGCCTGGTTCAGCGACCTCGGCCGTCCTGCCCAGGTCGAGGCGGATGCCCGCCCGTTGACGGAAACCGCCTCCAAGCTCGTCCAGTCGGTGGCGACAGGCACGCCCATTCATCTTCTCGACGTCACCGACACCGACCGCTACCGAAACGGCAGCGAGGAATACCGCAAGTCGTTCGACGGCCAGAGGACGACCCTTCTCGTGCCGCTCCTGAGCGGGGGGCTGGGTATCGGTGCGATCTCTATCTGGCATGGTGCGGTGCGGGCGTTCAGGGAGGACCAGATCGCTCTCGTGGAGACCTTCGCCGCGCAGGCGGTGATCGCCATCGAGAATGCCCGGCAGTTCAAGGCGCTTGCCGAGCGGACCGCCGAAATCGAGGCGCTTAACAGCGCGCTCGAGAGCCGGGTCGAGGCGCAGGTGGGCGAGATCGAGCGGATGAGCCGGCTCAAGCGCTTCCTGCCCTCCGCCGTTGCCGACGCCGTCGTCTCGTCCGGGTCGGAAAAGATGCTGGCCAGCCATCGCGCGATGCTCGGCGTGCTCTTCTGCGACATCCGTGGCTTCACCGCCTTCTGCGAAAGCGCCGAACCGGAAGAGGCGATCGAGGTTCTGCAGACCTATCACGAGGAGATGGGAAAGCTCATCAATGCCCATGGCGCCGGTGTCGACCACCGGATCGGCGACGGCATCATGGTGCTGTTCAATGATCCCCTGCCCTGCGACGACCCGGCCGGCGATGCCGTCCGTCTGGCCATCGCGATGCGCGCGCGCATGGGCGAGCTCTGCCAGCGCTGGAAGCGCATGGGACACCGACTCGGTTTCGGGGTGGGCATCTCGCTCGGCTATGCCACCGTCGGCCTGGTGGGGTTCGAGGGCCGCCTCGACTACACGGCATCGGGAACCGTGATCAACCTCGCGTCGCGCCTGTGCGACGAGGCGCAGGACAACGAAATCCTGCTGAGCCCACGTGCCGCCCTGGCCGTGGACGGCGCGTTTCCCCTCGCTCTGCGCGGAGAGTTCACCTTCAAGGGCATTCGCGAGCCGCTGGAGGTCTATTGCGTCTCGGGCAATATTGCCGGCTAGCACGTCGATCCTGCCCGGCGTCCGGTACCGCGCCGATAGACCAGGCAAACGGCATTCGCATTTTCCGCAACAATTCCAATCCCTTAATCCAAGATTTCCCCCTCCCTCCCGCCCCATGCGATAATCCTCCCCGTCCCGCCCTCGGCTACAACGCATGGCGATGCGTCGAGGCGGGACCGGTGCCTGCTGTGGGGAGACGACGCAAAGCCCCATGGCGGGCGTCCGCGAGAAGGGCCTACCTCCCGGGACGGCGGCGGAGACGCCGACATTTTCGCCCGGGACGTGCGTTGTCCCGCACACAAGCCCTGACGCCGGCAACGGCGGACGGGTGCAGAGAGGCGAGTTCGCGGATGTGCATGGACACCGAACGGGGCACGGAAACGGGCCTTACCGGCTGCCGCGAGGCAGTCATCTAACGTGGCACGGTTCCGTGCCCCGGCCGATCCTTGCTGCGACAGCGGAAAGGAGCGGGGACGTGCAGGATCAAACCACGGGGCGGAACGGCTCGCGTGAACGGGGAGGCGTGTCTATGATCTTGTTGATATTTCCGGGCTTGGGTCTTGGGCAGCGCGGCATTACCCCTCACCAACTTCGGCCAGGGGTTCACTATCGTTCACCCGGCCTGCGTATCCTCTCCCACAGGGGGAGAGGTGGAATCGCGGCACCTTCGGCGCCACAAGCGAGGCCGGCGAGCGCGGCACCTCTACCTCTCCCCTTGTGGGAGAGGATAGCAAGCCCGACTGAGCCGAAGGCAAAGTCTTGGGCGCGCTTGGTGAGGGGTGAATTCGTGGCAAGAGTCGGTGAAGCATTCGAACCAAACCGGTCGCCCGTCTTCTATCAAGCGCCACGCCTTGGTGCGCACGTCTGCACGTGACATCCCCACCCACTGGACATCACATAAAGATATCTTTATATCTTTCTTTCAAATCAAACCGAGGACCCCACCATGCCCGCCAACGCGCTCTCCGACCTCCTCGCCCGCAAGGGCATTCTTGTCGCCGATGGCGCCACAGGCACGTCGCTCTTCGCCATGGGGCTCGAGGCGGGCGAAGCGCCGGAACTCTGGAACGAGGCGAAGCCGGACAACATAACCAAGCTGCATCAGGATTTCGTCGATGCGGGTGCCGACATCATCCTCACCAATTCCTTCGGAGGCACGCGCCACCGGCTGAAGCTGCACCATGCCCAGGACAGGGTGCACGACCTCAACCGCCGGGCCGCCGCGATCGCCCGCGCCGTCGCCGACAAGGCCGATCGGCCGGTCGTCGTCGCGGGCTCCGTCGGGCCGACTGGCGAGCTGCTCGTGCCGCTCGGCGCACTGACCTATGACGACGCCGTCGCCGCCTTCGCCGAGCAGATGGAAGGGCTGAAGGCCGGTGGCGTCGATGTCGCCTGGATCGAGACCATGTCCTCGCCCGAGGAGATCCGGGCCGCGGCCGAAGCCGCCGTCAAGGTCGACCTGCCCTATGTCTATACCGGCTCCTTCGATACCGCCGGCAAGACGATGATGGGGCTCGCGCCGAAGGACATCCACGGCGTGGCCTCCGATATCGGCGACGGCCCGATCGCGGTCGGCGCCAATTGCGGCGTCGGCGCCTCCGACATCCTCGCCACCCTGCTCTCGATGTCCGAGGCGGACCCCGAGGCGACGATCGTCGTCAAGGGCAATTGCGGCATCCCGGAATTCCGCGGCGAGAAGATCTACTATTCCGGCACGCCGCCGCTGATGGCCGAATATGCCCATCTCGCCATCGATGCCGGGGCCAAGATCATTGGCGGCTGCTGTGGCACGAGCTGCGATCATCTCGCCGCGATCCGCAAAGCCGTCGACGCCCATGTCGCCGGGCCGCGGCCGACGCTCGAGGTGATCGTCGAGAAGATCGGGCCGCTGCGCAACAAGACCGCCGAGGCGGCGGCGCCCCCCCGCGAACGCCGCGGGCGCAGCCGCAGCTGATCCGGCCGCGCAGGTTGCGGGAGCGGGTGGTTGCGAAGGCCGCGATTTCCGGCTAGGCGATGGATCCCGCCCACCATTTTACGGGATGACCGCCATGACACTGCCCTTCCCCGACCGCGACGCCGTCGCCGGCAAGCTGACGGCCTTCACGGAGGCCGACCAGTCCTTCCTGAAGCTGCTGATGGAAAATGCGGCGCAGGACGAGAACCTCGTGGCGGGGCTCCTGCTCTGGCTCGATCAGGCGGCGGATGCGCGCATCCTCAATTCGCTGAAGCTCGGCAAGATCGGCGAGTGGCTTGGCGGCCAGGCCCCTGCCCGGCTGCAGATCCGGCTGAGCGAGATCGCCAAGTCGTCGCAGCACCCCGCCTTCCGCGCCTTCCGCGACGGGCTCGAACGGGCTGGCGGGCTCGAAAAGGCCTATCCCAAGGCCTGACGAAAAACCCGCCCCCCGCGAAGGCTCGGGGGGCGGGTCGAAGGGCGGGCAATGAGCGGAGGCTCGTTGGAACGGGATCACTCGCCCTTCAGACTCTTGGCCAGGTCGACCATTTTCAGGAATTCGGCGCGGTAGCCGAAGCGGTCCTCGCCCTTGGCGGCGAGGCCGAGCGCCGCGATCGCATCCCAGCCGTAATCGGAGACCTGCGCTTCGCCCTTGAGCTTCTGGGCGAAGGCGGCGACGGCGACCGAGAAGCGGACATCGGCGCTTGCAGCATCCACGGTCGGCTTCTCCTCGGAGGCCCGGACCGGCATGGTGATCAGCGTCGAGGTGTCCTCGCTCGGCTTCTTGTAACGGATCTTCACGAAGGCGAGTTCGTCGGCGGTGTCCGCCGGCCTGGTCTCCGGTGTCTCGGCTGCCTTGTCCTTTGCGGCATAGCGCAGCGTGTCATTGAGCACGGCGGGGCTGCCGACCGGCGTCACCTCGTAAATCGCGGTCACCCGGTGGCCGGAGCCGATCTCGCCGGCATCGACCTTGTCATTGTTGAAATCCTCGCGTTTGAGCGCCCGTGTCTCGTAGCCGATCAGCCGGTACTCGGCGATCTTCGCCGGATTGAACTCGACCTGGATCTTGACGTCCTTGGCGATCGGGAAGAGCGAGCTCGTCGCCTCCTGCACAAGGGTCTTCTGCGCTTCCGACAGCGTATCGATATAGGCTGCGACGCCATTGCCGTTCTGGGCCAGCGTCTGCATCAGGCCGTCATTATAATTGCCGGTGCCGAAGCCGAGGACGGACAGAAAGATGCCGCTCTTGCGCTTGGCCTCGATCAGGCTCTTGAGATCCTCGTCGCTCGAAGGTCCGACATTGAAGTCGCCGTCGGTCGCCAGCATGATGCGATTGACACCGTCCTTGCGGAACGCCTTCTCCGCCAGCCGATAGGCCGCTTCGATCCCCTCGGCCCCCGCCGTCGAGCCGCCGGGCGTCAGGTTGTCGATGGCGTCGAGGATCTTCTGCCTGTCGCTGGCCGGGGTCGGCTCGAGGACCACGCCGGAATTGCCGGCATAGACGACGATCGAGACGGTGTCGGCCGGCTTCAGCGTGTTGACCAGAAGGCGGAACGCGCTCTTGAGAAGAGGCAGCTTGTTGGGCTCGTCCATCGATCCCGAGACGTCGATCAGGAAGACGAGATTGGCTGGCGGCTGTTGCGCCTGCTGCACGTCGAAGCCCTTGATTGCCACATGCATGAGCTTGGTATGCTGGTTCCACGGCGTCGGCATGACGGTGACATTGGCCCTGAAGGCGTCCTCGGCCTTGTCGGGTCCCCTCCAGTCATAGGGGAAGTAGTTGATCATCTCCTCGATGCGGACGCTGTCCGGTTCGGGCAAATGGCCGGTCATGATCGCCTGCCGGGCATAGGCATAGGAGGCCGTGTCGACATCGATCGAGAAGGTCGAGACGGGTTCGGTGGCCACGGACTTCACCGGATTTGTATCCTTCGAGGTGAAGCGGTCACCCGAATCCACCGGCAGCTGCAGCCGCGGCTCGGGCATAACGCCTTCCTGTGCGATCGTGCCGATCGCCATGGTCTGCTTGGCGGCGGCCGAGGGCTGGGCGGTCATCGGCTTGGCCATTTCGAAAACCTCCGCCGGGGCGACGGCATCGGGGACCACCTCGTCCGTGGCGACCTCCATGTCTGCCGCGGCATCCTGGTCGGTCCGCGTGGAAAGCGCATCCTGCGGCGCTTCGGCTTTCTTGCGCTCGACCGTGCCGCCGGCCAGCGCATCGACTTCGCCACCGGTCGTCTCGGCCTGGTCTGCCGTTCGGGGCTCGGCCTTCGCGTCGGACTTGTTGGAGAGAAGCCTACCGTCCGCCTCGGTCTCGGCGACCGCGTTCTTCGGCTTGGCGTCGACCTTCGACGTCTCCTCGCGCAGCCTGGTATCGTTCGCCGCCGTGTCCTTTTCGACCACGGGCTTGGTAACCGGCGTGTCGGCCGGTTTATCGCTGACCTTGTCATCCTTCGGGGCGACCAGCACGATCGTGCCGTCCTGCACGAGATTGTAGGTGACATAGCCGGCGGCGGGGATCACAAGCAGGGTTGCGAGCGCCGAGCTCGCGAGCATCATCTTGCGGGACATGAACAGGCTCCAGAGTTTGGTTGCGATGGAGCTTTGACGCTGTCCCTCCGCCTTTCCTTGGGGAGCCGCCAGATTTTTTTCCGCCTCTTCGAACGCCGTCATGGCGGCAGCGAGCGCGCGCGCCCTCGCCTCTTCCGAAGCCTTGGGGACGGTGATGCGGCCGAGCTTGTCGAGTTCGTCTTCCATGTCCGCCTCCTACGCCACTTCCCGGCCGAGAATGGTTCTCAGCCGCTTGCGCGCCTCGTGCAGGTGCCAGGACACCGTCGGCTCCGAACAGCCCAGGACTTCGGCAGCCTCGGCATGTGCCAGCCCTTCAGAATAGACCAGCATCACGCAATCGCGCTGCTTGGCCGGCAGCGTCTGCACCGCCGTCCAGACCTCCTGCATGTCATCGTCGTCCGCGGAGGGTGGCTGCTGCGTCGGGTCGGCTGCCCAGGCCTCGTCGCGGCGGCGTTCGCGCAGCGACTTGCGGGCGAGGTCGCGAACTGCGTTCAGGACGAGCGTATAGAGCCAGGTGCGAAGCCGTCCCTCGCCGCGAAACGTCCGTATCGCGCTGGCGAGCCGTATGCAGACATCCTGGGCGATGTCTTCGGCATCAACCCGGTTGCGCGTCCATTTCCAGGCGGTGGCATGGATGAAATCGTAATGCATCTCGACCAATTGTCCGAAGGCTCTAGCATCCCCGCCGGCTGCCTTCCTGATGAGTTCGGGTTCCAAGCGAACGCCCCTCTGGTTCCGTTCCTGAAGAGAAGACGTTTGCTGCTGCCAAAAGCTTGGGGCGGTTCATGAAAAAAGTTTGGCCGAGGGTTCAAATAATTTAGGCGGTCAGGGCGGACAAATCCGTGTAGATGCGGATCAGGCCGCCTGCGCTGCGGGCCCGTCCCACCCCTCGCTTCCGGCGAAAGGCCCGTCATGCAGGCGCAGAAAGACTATCGGATCGGCATTCTCTTCGTCACCCTCTCGGCCATCGCCTGGAGCCTCGCCGGCTATTTCACACGGCTGATCCCGCTCGACAGTTTCACGCTTCTCGCCTGGCGCGGCCTGTTCGGCGCGCTCGGCCTCTTCGTGGTGATCGTCGCCTTCCGGGGGCGCGCCTGGTCGCAGGACTTCGCGCGGATGGGCCGCGCCGAATACGCCTATGTCGCGATCACCGTCTGCGGCATGATCCTGTTCATCACCTCGCTCGGCCATACATCGGTGGCGCATGGCGCCGTGATCTATGCGACCATCCCCTTCCTCGCGGCGCTCCTCGGCTGGATCTTCCTTCGCGAGATCCCGGGACCGGTCGCGATCCGCGCAAGCCTCGCTGCGCTTGCGGGGGTCGTGCTGATGGTCGGCTTCGGGTCGGACGGCGGACTGTTCGGTGACCTTCTCGCCTTCGGAATGACGACTTGCATGGCCTTTTCCATCATCCTCATGCGGCGCAATCCAGGCATGTCCGCCATGTCCTCGGCCTGCCTCGGCGGCGTGATTTCGGGCCTGATCTGCTGGCCCTTCGGCTCGCCGCTCGATGTGACCGACGTCCAGCTCGCGCAAATGGCGCTGTTCGGCGTCATCAATTCCTCGATGGGGCTCGCCTGTTTCGCGATCGGCTCAAAGCGGCTGCCGGCGATCGAGACCGCGCTCATCGGCTCGCTCGACGCGCCGCTGGCGCCGCTCTGGGTCTGGCTTGCCTTCGACGAGCGGCCGGGCATCAACACGCTTGTCGGCGGCGGCATCGTCTTCGCCGCCGTCATCCTGCATATCGTGCTCAGCCAGCGCCGGGCCGTTCCGGCGCCAGCGTGATGGAAGAGCGGCGCAATCATCTTCTCGGCGTGATCTTCGTGACGGCGGGCGCGGTCACCTGGAGCAGTGCCGGATTCTTCACCCGGCTGATCGCGCTCGACTATCCGACGATGATCGCCGGGCGCGGCATCTTCGGCGCTCTCGGCATGCTGGCCCTGATCGTCGCCCTCTCGCCGAAGACCTGGACGCGGCAGTTCCGGGGACTCGGCCTGCCGGATCTCGTCTACATCCTCAACTACGTCTTCGGGACGATCTGCTACATCGCCTCGCTCGGCCAGACCTCGATCGCCCACAATGCGGTGATCTTCGCCACCCTGCCCTTCATCGCCGCCTTCTTCGGGTGGCTGGTGATGCGCGAGCTGCCGTCGCGGGAGGCGATCCTGTCAAGCCTGATCGCGCTCGCCGGCGTCGTCATCATGGTCGGCTTTTCGAGCGACGGCGCGCTCACCGGCGATGTCCTGTCGCTGCTCGGCACCGCCAGCATGGCAGCGTCGATCATCATCGTGCGGCGGCATCCGAGCGTCAATATCGCAGCGGGTGCAGCGATCGCCTCCTTTTCGAGCGGCGTGCTGGTGATGCCCTTCGCCGACCTCTCGGCGGTGACCACCACCCACTTCGTCCAACTCGTGCTGTTCGGACTCCTCAACGCCTCGGCGGGACTGACGCTCTATTCGCTCGGCGCCAAACGCCTGCCGCCGGTCGAGACGGCCCTGATATCGCTTCTCGACACGCCGCTCTCGCCCTTCTGGGTGTGGCTCGCCTTCGGGGAAAGGGCCGGACCGCAGACCATCGTCGGGGGTGCCATCGTGCTCTTGGCAGTCATCCTGCACATCGTGCTGAGCCAGCGGCGGCAGAGACTGCTGGCATCAGGTTAGTCCAAGGAAGACAAGGACGGCCGTTTCGATCCTGCGCATGACCTCGGCGTCGAGGACGCCAAGTCTCCTGCCGAGCTTGTTCCTGGGCACGGTCGTGATCTTGTCGGCCATGACATGCGAGGGCCGGACCAATCCGTTGGTGTCTTCGGGACTGACCGAAATGCGGAACAACTCGAGATCGGCGGGATCGGTCGTGAAGGGGCAGACGGTTACGGATTCGAGATGAGGGAAGCTATCGGCCTGTAGAATGACCGCTGGACGTGGCTTTCCCGCATAGCCGGTCCCGGAGACGGTCCAGACCTCACCCCTTTTCATCGGAGGCTGTATCGTTCAACCAGGAAACGGAATCGACCCATGCCTGATCTTCGGCCGCAAAGTGGCTTTGGGCGGCGATCCTCGACTGTCGTTCAGCCTCATCCAGAAACGCCTTGGACCGCGTGTCGGGCACCCAGAACTGCACGAGCCGCAGCCCCTTTGCACGCTGCCGCTCGCGATAGGTCGCGACCTTCTTGCCGTTCTGCTCAAGCTTGTTCGTCGCCATGAGCGCTGCTCCTTTTGCCTCAGGCTACAACTCGCCGCGCGACACTTCAAGGCAGCGACAAAGCGTCCATATGGAACCGGAGTTGTCCACCCGGATAGCGGTACTCCGTCCCCACCGGACAGGCATTGCGCGCCAGACAGCCTTCGACCATGCAGGTGTCGCGGCCCGCTTGCGCGAGATGGCTCCGGCAGGCGGCGACCTCGAAACGATCGGATCGCACCGCGCCTGCCGGACAGTGCGGGAGGCAGGGCTTGTCGATGCAGTGATCGCAGGGATGCGGACGCTGCCCAGAAGACCCCGGGCCGCCAGCCGGATGCGGGATGCCGATCGCGCCGCGATAGCCGTGCCAGAGGCCGTAGTCGGGATGGATGAGGATGCCCAGTGGCGAAGGCTTCAGGCCTTCGGCGCGCATCGCCCATTGCTGGAACGGCTGCCAGGGCTTTTCGGAAGGGAAGAATGCGGTTCCGTCGACCTTCTCTGCCACAGGGCGGATGCATGCCGCCGACCAGGCGTCGAGGGGATCGGCGAGATCGGGATGACGACGTCGCCAGTCCGAGAAAGCCGGCCAGATCGAACCGCCGACATTGCCGAGAAGGATGACGCTCGCCGCAGGCCCCCCGTCCTCGAGCGCCGGGCCGTCACCCGCAAAGGTGACGATCCCGCGCACAAAAATACCGTGCGGCGCGAGTGCCGCACGGATCTCTTCGATGACAGGATTGTCGTTGCCCATTATGTCCGGCCGGGTGGCTTGTAGTGCGGACGCCAGACGTCTCTCTGGATCCAGTCAGCCACCTGATACCGTCCGCCGCTCTCCCTGGCTTCGGGACCCTTTCAGGTGAAGGCGTCGGGCATCGAGTCCTTCTTCTGGCGGATGAAGGCGAGAAGCGCCTCATCGATGGCGGGATCCAGCGCCGGCGCCTCGTAGCTTTCGAGCCAGCTCTTGCAGAGGGCGTTGGCGCGTTCCTCGATGCGTTTCTGGCCCTCGACTTCCCACTGTTCGAAGGAATTGTTGTCGGCGAGCGGCGAGCGGTAGAAGGCGGTCTGGAAGTTCGCCTGGGTATGGGCGCAGCCGAGATAGTGGCTGCCGGGGCCGACCTCGCGGATCGCATCCATGGCCTGCGCCTCCTCGGAGAGGTCGACGCCCTGGGCCAGTTTCTGCATCATGCCGAGCTGGTCCTGGTCGATCATGAACTTCTCATAGGAGGAAACGAGGCCGCCTTCGAGCCAGCCGGCGGCATGCAGCACGAAATTCGTGCCCGCCAGCAGCGTCATGTTGAGCGTGTTGGCCGATTCGTGCGCCGCCTGAGCATCCGGAACCTTGGAACCGCAGAGCGAGCCGCCCGTGCGGAAAGGCAGCTTGAGCCGGCGGGCGAGCTGGGCCGCGCCGTAGGACACGAGCGACGGCTCCGGCGAGCCGAAGGTGGGCGCGCCCGACTGCATCGAGATCGAGGCGGCGAAGGTGCCGAACAGCACCGGCGCACCCTTGCGGATCAGCTGGGTGAAGGAGGCGCCGGCCAGAACTTCGGCCAGGATCTGGGTGAGCGTGCCGACCACCGTCACAGGACTCATGGCGCCCGAGAGGATGAAGGGCGAGATGACGGTCGCCTGGTTGTGCCGCGCATAGACCTTGAGCGCTCCGACCATGGTCTCGTCGAACACCATCGGCGAATTGGCGTTGATGAGGTTGAGCGTGACGCAATTGTTCTCGACGAAATCGTCGCCGAAGACGATCTTGGCCATGGAGATCGTGTCCTCTGCGCGCTCCGGCGCCGTGACCGATCCCATGAACGGCTTGTCGCTATACTTGATATGGCTGTAGACCATATCGAGATGGCGCTTGTTGACCGGGATGTCGACCGGCTCGCAGACGGTGCCGCCCGACGAATGCATCGACGGCGCCATATAGGCAAGCTTCACGAAGTTGCGGAAATCCTCGATCGTGGCGTAGCGGCGGTTGCCGTCGAGATCGCGGACGAAGGGAGGGCCATAGACCGGCGCAAAGACGGTGGCCTTGCCGCCGATATGGCAATTGCGTTCCGGATTGCGGGCGTTCCAGGTAAAGTCCGACGGCGCAGACTTCAGCAGTTCCCGGCAAAGGCCCTTCGGAAAGTGGACCCGCTCGCCCTTGACGTCGGCGCCCGCTTCCTTCCAGAGCTTCAGCGCCTCGGGGTCCTCGCGGAACTCGATGCCGATCTCTTCGAGCACGCGGTCGGCATTGGTCTCGATGATCGAAAGGCCCTCGTCGTCGAGCACCTCGTATTCGCGGATCTTGCGGGTGATATAGGGCATCGAGGGACCGGGACCGCCACCCGTGCGCGCCGCGCGACGGGCGGCTGCGCCGCGGCCGCGGCGGCCGCCGCCATCTGCCTGATCGGTTGTCTGGTCCATGGTATTTCCTCTTTATGGAATTGGCCCTGAGGGGCGGAAATGTTCAGAGCGATCCTAAACAATGCCGCAAAAGGAACATTCCTGAAAGCGCCACGGATGTCGCTGGAAACGAAATGACGCATTTGTCTGTTTGCGGCGTGGCACCGGAGGCATCCGATGCAGCAGGTGTGGACCTGGTTCCGACACTCAGATTCTGGCGATTGCTCGCTCAAACTCCCCAGCCGGTCTCTGGCGAAAGACGGATGCTCCGGTCCACTTCAACTGACCACAAAAAAATCGTATATGTTCGAGTGTGAAGATCCCAGCGGGCCATTTCTCATGACACCCTCACAGCAACATGACGCTGACTTCTTCAGCTGGACGCAGGAACAAGCTGCGCTTCTTCGCGCCCTGCCACGCGGCTCCAACCGCCTCGACCTCGACAATCTGGCAGAGGAAATCGAGGACATGGGCCGGGCCGAGATCAAGGAAATTTCGAGCCTGTTGCGACAAACCCTGACCCATCTCATCAAGATCGCTGTGGACGAGAACTCGCAGGCGGTCGCACACTGGGTCACAGAGGCCACGGGATTCCAGAGCGATGCGGTTCTCATCCTTTCGCCCGGATTGAAGCAACGCCTGGATCTGCCGAAGATCTGGAAGCTGTCGAAGCGCAACACGGCGGTATCCCTCGCTGAACATGGCATTGCGGTAGCGCCTTTGCCCGAGACATGCCCTCTGACCCTGGATGATCTTCTGGACGCCGATTTCAGTCCCCGCGTTGCAGCAGCGTTGCTCACATCCGCGACGACCAAGTCGTCAGCGCCCCGGGTTGGTGAAGGCGATTCGGAGGCGTGATTGCCGGCAGGATGGCGCTTGCCAGCCGGCCCGTGATCCGGCCGTCCACGCCTTCGGTCGAAGCGAACAATGTGCCCGGCCGATTGGCTTCTGGCGATGACGGCCGACGTTCTTAAAAGGAACTTGCAGCACCGTCGCTGCCGTTTCTGGTCCCTGGATCCGTCGCGCTCCCCGCATCCGATTGCGACATGCTCTCCACCGAGGACCTGCACGACGGGCAGATCGTCGAGGGCTTGAAAATCGTTAATCCTTTCAAGCTGCAAGGCTAACGGACGTCGGAGCGGCGGCGTCGTCGTAAATCACCTCTGCCCGCGTCGCTTTCGAAAACGCTTTGCAATGGCCAGGCGCTAACTGTATTGATCTGACAGCGGTTCGCGGAAGAGCCGCTTGCTTCCCTTTCGCGACGAGGATTGCCATGGCAGACGATGAAATCATTCTTTCGGAGCTCTCCGACGAAGAACTCGTGCAGCAGATGCACGACGACCTCTACGACGGGCTCAAGGAAGAAATCGAGGAAGGGACCAACATCCTTCTCGAGCGCGGCTGGGCGCCCTACGACATCCTGACCGAGGCACTGGTCGAAGGCATGCGCATCGTCGGCATCGACTTCCGCGACGGCATCCTGTTCGTGCCGGAAGTGCTGCTGTCCGCCAATGCGATGAAGGCCGGCATGACCATCCTGCGTCCGCTGCTCGCCGCCACAGGCGCGCCGAAGCAGGGCAAGATGGTGATCGGCACCGTCAAGGGCGACATCCATGACATCGGCAAGAACCTCGTCGGCATGATGATGGAAGGCGCCGGGTTCGACGTGATCGACCTCGGCATCAACAATCCGGTCGAGAACTACCTCGATGCGCTCGAGCGGGAGAAGCCCGACATCCTCGGCATGTCGGCGCTGCTCACCACGACAATGCCCTATATGAAGGTCGTGATCGACACGATGAAGGAAAAGGGCATCCGCGACGACTACGTGGTGCTCGTCGGCGGCGCGCCGCTCAACGAGGAATTCGGCAAGGCCGTTGGTGCGGACGCTTACTGCCGCGACGCTGCGATCGCGGTGGAGACGGCCAAGGACTTCATCAAGCGCAAGCACAACATGCTGGCTGCTGGCGCCTGACAGGGCGTCAAACTGCAGAGATCGAACGGGCCGCGCGGAAACGCTGCGGCCCGTTCTCGTTTTGCCGCACACAATGCCGTCAGTTGGCGACGTCCTTCGCCGCGTCCTCCGTCGCATCGACCGTGTTCGAGGCATCCTTGCCGAAGCCGCGGATCGTGTTGCCGCAGGAGGCGAGCGCCGTTACCAGAAGGAGGGCAGCGACGATACGGATCGTGGTCTTGATCATGGTCTCTCTCCGCTTGCTCGAATCAGTTGGCGACGTCCTTGGCCGCGTCTTCCGTCGCATCGACGGCGTTGGACGTGTCCCGGCCCGCGCCGCGGATGGTGTTGCCGCAGGATGCCAGCATCAGAACGGCGATTAGGGCCGCTGCGATCTTCGTGGATGTCTGCATGATCGTGCTCTCCGAAAGACTATGAATGGGCCGGAACGGAACCGTACCGGCAAATGACCGGGCCATGCGGGCGTCTTTGGCGGAAGGCCGGAGGTCGCGCGTTTGTCCCGGCTGGGAAACGCGCAACGCAGCGTTTGGTTTCAGGGCTGCGGCAATTGTCCTGCCGAGCGAAGAAGCAACCGCCTTGATCCGTCAGGCAAACGATACCAACGACCGTCGGATGCACGAGGATGTTCAGGAGCGTCGATCTCGAGGAATACATGCAGACCGTCGAAACATTGGCTTTTCCGCCAGCCCTGCGACGGGAATGGGACGGGCTGGACCACGGGATGATCTTCCGCGGCGATCTTCACGACGATGGCCTCTGCACCTTTCATGAGGGCGATCTTCATGTCGCCGGTAATTTCCGGGCCCCGGCGGCCAATGTCCTGGTCCTAGGTGACCTGGTGGTCGGCGGACAACTGGAGACAAGCTGCCATGACGCCGACGAGGGTGGCTGTTTCATCGTAACCGGCAGCGTCGAGACCCGCGTCCTTCTGAACCGCCACGAGAAAACCATGATCGTCGGCGGCGATCTCACGGCGAAGGACATGCTGTTCAATGCCTTCGAGCATACCCTTCTCTATGTCGCTTGTAGCCTGTCCACGTATTTCTACTATGGCCTAGACATATGGGCGGAGTTCGGTGTTCGGGCCGACATGGAATTCGGCATCGGCTACTGTTTGCCCCTCGGCTACACGGCACCGGGTTTGCAGGCGGTCTACCCTCGGTTCGACGCAGCGCACTCGCTTCGCCGGCTCGCGCTTCCGGCCGGCAAGAAGGCCACCGAAGAGAACGTTCTGGCGATGATCAGAAGCGGGCGGCCGCTCTTCCGGTGACGGCGCTGCGCTGACGCTTTGACGCCAGTCGGTGACGTCGCGGGTATTTCGGCCGCAATGCGAAGGCACTATACTGGGCTACCGCTAACAGGCCGAGCCATGACCGACTCCCGAACGCCATCGCCGAACCGGCTCCGCGTCATCGCCTGCGGGGCGATCGCCCGCGAGATCCTCGCGATCAAGGAGGCCAACGGCTTCGATCATCTCGAACTCGAATGCCTGCCGGCAATCTGGCACGTCTATCCGGAGAAGATCGCACCGGCGATGCGCCAGAAGATCGCCGAGGCGCGGGCGGAGGGCGTCGAGCGGATTTTCATCGGTTACGCCGAATGCGGCACGCAGGGCGAGCTCGACAAGATCTGTGCCGAGGAAGGCGTCGAACGGATCGCTGGGCCGCACTGTTATGCGTTCTTCACCGGCAATGACAAATTCCTGGCGGAGTGCGAGACGGAGTTCACCGCCTTCTACCTGACCGACCTGATCACCCGGCAATTCGAGGCCTTCGTGATCGAGCCCCTGAAGCTCGACAAGCATCCCGAGCTGCGCGACATGGTGTTCGGCAACTACACCAAGATCGTCTATCTCGCCCAGACCGAGGACCCTGCCCTTCAGGCAAAGGCGAAATGGGCCGCGGACTACCTCAAGCTCGACTATGAATACCGCTTTACCGGCTATGGCGACCTGGTCCCGGCGCTCAAGTCTGCCGCTGCTTGATCCCCTCTCGCCGATTGCGGACGCTCGGCCGCAGGAACCCGCCGCAAATAAGCGGCATTTCTGGTCCGTTGTCGCAAGGGTGCGATAAACGCTGCTTAAGGTCTGCAGCGTATGCTCCCGGAATCGCGGATCGAGGATGACGAGTGGCAGAAATTGGTATGAACGTCGGCTTGCGTGACAGAGGGATCGGCGAGCATCCGGAAAAGCTTTCCGAACTCCTGAGGCGCGTGTCCGACGAGGCAGGCGACAAGATATCGCTCGGCGAGATCGCAAGCGCCATGGACGACCGCTCCTTCGGCGCGTTCCTGGTGGTCTTCTGCCTGCCCAATCTCGTGCCCCTGCCGCCGGGCGCCACTTTCATCCTCGGCCTGCCGCTGGTCTTCATCTCGGCGCAGATGGCCTTTTCGCGGCTCGACACGATCTGGCTGCCCAGGCGGCTGCGCGAATTCTCCTTCGACAACAAGGCCTTCTCAGGCGTGCTCGACCGGTTCATTCCCTGGATGAACAAGGCGGAGCGGCTGATACGGCCGCGCCTCTTCACGGGAAACCGGCTGATCGAACGGGTGCTCGGGCTCTTCGCGTTGGTGCTCGCGATCGTCGTCTTCCTGCCCATCCCACTCGGCAATATGGGCCCGTCCCTGGCGCTTGCGCTGATCGGGCTCGGCATGACCGAACGCGACGGGGTAATGATGTGGCTCGGCGTGGCGGTCGGCGTCGTCTTCTCCTTCGTCGTCGGCTATGTCGGCTACGAAATCCTGACCAACATTCCGCATTTCATCCACCAGATTCCCAACTACTGGCAGGCTTTCCTGAACTTCTTCGGCTGAAATTGCTCTTCGTCACGCAAGCGACCAGGGCCTGTCGCAATATGACGATTGCGACGTCGTGACTAGCCGTGCAGACTGGCCCTTTCCCCACCATTGTGCCGGCAAAGGGAGCACTGTTCATGGCCGACCGCATCATCGTCTACTGGCGCGACATTCCTGCCCAGGTGATCATCAAGAAGGGGCGGACCAACGCCAAGCGCGAGCTGTCGCTCAGGTTCACCGAGGCGATCGACATGTGCGCGATGCGAACGGGCGCCGCGGAAACCGACGACTATCTCGCCGAATGGCGCAAGGCCGATCCGGTCCCTGTTTCCGACGATCTGGAGGCCGAGGCCGACAAGGCGGCCGCGGAACTCGAAGCGGCCTATGACCGCGAACGGCTAGTCGCGCTCGTCAAGGCGGGAGGGCGCGAAAATGGCTGAGTCTCGGCCTGGCAACGCCAATGCCGGAAAGAAGGCGGCGACCGGCGCCTATACGCCCTCGGGCGTCTCGGCGGTCGCCCGCCGCAAGCGCAGTTACACGATCCGCCTCTGGTCGATCCGCCATTCCCGCATGCTCGAATGGTTCTATGACAAGTTCTCCCGCTTCTTCCTGCTCTTGCACCCGATCTGGCGGGCCATCGGCTACAACCGGGTCGAATGGCCGATCAAGGCGGTCGAGAAGCGCGTCAAGGGCCTGATGTTCGACTGTCGCATGTGCGGCCAGTGCGTGCTGTCGTCGACCGGCATGAGCTGTCCGATGAACTGTCCCAAGCAGCTCCGCAACGGGCCGTGCGGCGGGGTGAGGGCAAACGGCAATTGCGAGGTGGAACCCGACATGCCCTGCGTCTGGGTGAAGGCTTGGGAAGGATCGCGCAACATGGTGCATGGCGACCGCATCCTGACGGTGCAGAAGCCGGTCGACCAGTCTCTGCGCGAGACGTCGGCCTGGCTGCGCGTGACCGCGGTCGCTGCGGCGGAGAAGGAAGCCCTGATGAGCAAGGACGCCTGAGCCATGGTGCATCACGACGAGAACCCGCTCGGCGCGCATCTGCCGCTGGATCCCCTGCCCGGCCATTCCTCGCTCGGCCGGCTTGAGCGTGTGCTGCGCCGGGGCGAATTCGCCGTCACCGCCGAACTCAACCCGCCCGACAGCGCGAACGCCGAGGACGTCTACGAACGGGCTGCGATCTTCGAGGGCTGGGTGGACGGGATCAATGCGGTCGACGCGTCGGGCGCCAATTGCCACATGTCGTCGGTCGGGATCTGCGCGCTCCTGACCCGCATGGGCTATGCCCCGATCATGCAGATCGCCTGCCGCGACAAGAACCGCATCGCAATCCAGGGCGACGTGCTGGGCGCGGCGGCCATGGGCGTCGCCAACATCCTGTGCCTGACCGGAGACGGCGTGCAGGCCGGCGACCAGCCCGGCGCCAAGCCGGTCTTCGACCTCGATTCGATGTCGCTGCTCGAAACCATCCGCACCATGCGCGACCAGTCGAAGTTCCTGTCCGGACGCAAGCTGACCACGCCGCCCAAGGTGTTTCTCGGCGCGGCGGTCAATCCCTTCGCCCCGCCCTACGATTTCCGCGCGCTGCAGCTCGGCAAGAAGATCGAGGCCGGCGCGCAGTTCGTGCAAAGCCAGTACTGCTTCGACGTGCCGATGTTCCGCGAATTCATGAAGCGGGTCCGCGATCTCGGCCTGCACGAGAAATGCTTCATTCTGGTCGGCGTCGGGCCGATGGCCTCGGCCAAGACCGCGCGCTGGATCCGGACCAACGTTCCCGGCATTCACATCCCTGATTCGATCATTGCCCGCCTCGAAGGTGCCGCCGACCAGAAGAAGGAAGGCAAGCAGCTCTGCATCGACATCATCAACGAGGTGAAGGAGATCGAGGGCGTGGCAGGCATCCATGTGATGGCCTATCGCCAGGAGGAATATGTCTCCGAGATCGTCCACGAATCGGGCGTGCTCAAGGGGCGGACGCCCTGGCGGCGGACACCGAAGCCCGACCTCCGCCAGGAGATCGAGGAACTGCAGGAGGCGCAGGCCGCCGGCCTCACCGATCGATCCATGGCCTAGCCGCTGCCCGGCCGTCCCTTGCTTCAAGACACATAACGATATAAAGAAGTCTTTATATCCCGAGCCACCAAGGAAACAACATGACCCGCACCATCGTCGCCTCCGCAACCCGGGAAATCGTGATCGGCTTCGACCAGCCATTCTGCGTCATCGGTGAGCGCATCAACCCGACCGGCCGCAAGAAGCTCGCCGCCGAGATGCAGGCCGGCAATTTCGAGACCGTGATCAAGGACGCGCTGGAACAGGCCGCGGCCGGCGCGACGATGCTCGACGTCAATGCCGGCGTGACCTCGGTCAACCCGAACGAGACCGAGCCGGGCCTGCTGGTGCAGACGCTCGAAATCGTGCAAGGCCTGGTCGACCTGCCGCTCGCGATCGACAGCTCCGTCACCGCGGCGATCGAGGCGGGCCTCAAGGTCGCCAAGGGCCGCCCGCTGGTCAACTCGGTCACCGGCGAAGAAGAGAAGCTCGAAGCCATCCTGCCGCTGGTCGCCAAATACAATGTGCCGGTCGTGGCGATCTCCAACGACGAAACCGGCATCTCCATGGACCCGGACGTGCGCTTCGCCGTCGCCAAGAAGATCGTCCAGCGCGCGATGGACCACGGCATCAAGCCGGAAGACGTCGTCGTCGACCCGCTCGTCATGCCGATCGGCGCGCTCGGCGACGCCGGCCGCCAGGTCTTCGCACTGCTCCGCCGCCTGCGCGAGGAGCTCAAGGTCAACACCACCTGCGGCCTGTCCAACATCTCCTTCGGCCTGCCGCACCGCCACGGCATCAATGCCGGCTTCATCCCGATGGTCATCGGCGCCGGCATGACCTCGGCAATCATGAATCCCTGCCGCCCGCAGGAAATGGAAGCGGTGCATGCCGCCAACGTTCTGGCCGGCACCGACCCGAACTGCACCAACTGGATCATGAAGTACCGCGACCACAAGCCGGCCGAAGCCGGTGCATCGGCGGCGGCTGCCCCCGCCCCGGCTGCGGCCGGCGGCCGCCGCGGTGGTCGTGCCGCCCGCGCCGGCGCGGGTGCCGCGAACGCCTGATGGCGGTAACGGACAAGGATTTGACAGATGTCACCCGGCGGAAACTCTGTCCGGGTGATATTCTTTTCTCGGGTTCGGACGAGCGAGGCCGGTTTTCGGCCGCGCTCGCGCAACCCGGATGCGCTACGAGGATGACGTCAGATGCGGATGGACGGTTCGGCCGAAAATGAGTTCAACATGACTGAAGGCACCCAGAAAGACCCTCTCGTTCTCTTCATGCCCTCGGGCAAACGCGGGCGCTTCCCGGTCGGCACCACGGTTATCGAGGCAGCGCGGCAGCTCGGCGTCTATGTCGAGAGCGTGTGCGGCGGCCGTGCTACCTGCGGCCGCTGTCAGGTCGAGGTACAGGAAGGCAATTTCGCCAAGCACAAGATCGTGTCCTCGAACGCGCATATTTCGCCCCGCGGGCCCAAGGAGGAGCGCTACGACCGCGTGCGCGGCCTGCCCGAAGGGCGGCGGCTCTCCTGTTCGGCGACGATCGAGGGCGACCTCGTCATCGACGTGCCGCAGGATACGGTCGTCAACGCTCAGGTTGTGCGCAAGGCGGCCACCGACCGGGTGATCGAGCGCAATGCCGCGATCCAGCTCTGCTATGTCGAAGTCGACGAGCCGGACATGCACAAGCCGCTCGGCGATCTCGACCGCCTCAAGCTGGTGTTGGAAAAGGACTGGGGCTTCAAGGACCTGCTGGTCGCGCCGCATCTCATCCCGCAGATCCAGTCGATCCTGCGCAAGGGCAACTGGGGCGTGACGGCCGTGATCCATCGCGACATGGATTCCTCGCGGCCCTTCATCACCGCGCTCTATCCGGGCCTCAAGAACGAGGGCTACGGGATCGCCTGCGACATCGGCTCGACGACGATCGCCATGCATCTTGTCTCGCTCCTGTCCGGCCGGGTCGTCGGGTCCTCGGGCACGTCCAACCCGCAGATCCGCTTCGGCGAGGACCTGATGAGCCGCGTCTCCTATGTGATGATGAATCCCGACGGCCGCGAGGCGATGACCAATGCGGTCCGGGAGGCGATCAACGGGCTGATCGGCAAGGTCTGCGAGGAAGGCGGCGTCGATCGCCACGACATCCATGACATGGTCTTCGTCGCCAACCCGATCATGCACCACCTGTTCCTCGGCATCGACCCGACCGAGCTCGGCCAGGCACCCTTCGCGCTCGCGGTGTCGGGCGCCCTGCAATACTGGGCAAGCGATATCGGCATCGAGGTCAGCCGCGGCGCCCGCGTCTACATGCTGCCCTGCATCGCCGGCCATGTCGGCGCCGATGCGGCCGGCGCCACGCTGTCGGAGGGTCCCTACCGCCAGGACAAGATGATGCTGCTCGTCGATGTCGGCACCAATGCCGAGATCGTGCTCGGCAACCGCGCGCGGGTGGTGGCTGCCTCGTCGCCGACCGGCCCCGCCTTCGAAGGTGCGGAGATATCCTGCGGCCAGCGCGCCGCACCCGGCGCGATCGAGCGCGTCCGCATCGATCCCGAAACGCTGGAGCCGAAATACCGCGTCATCGGTGTCGACAAGTGGTCAGACGAGGACGGCTTCGAAGAGGCGGCGGCCAGCGTCGGCGTAACCGGCATCTGCGGATCGGCGATCATCGAGGTCGTGGCCGAAATGTATCTCTCCGGCATCATCTCCGAAGACGGCGTGGTGGATGGCGCGATGGCGGAGAAGAGCACCCGCATCATCCAGAATGGACGCACCTTCTCCTACCTGCTGCGCGACGGCGAGCCACGCATCACCGTCACCCAGAACGATGTCCGCGCGATCCAGCTCGCCAAGGCCGCGCTCTATGCCGGCATCAAGCTCTTGATGGAGAAGCAGGGCGTCGACAAGGTCGACCAGATCAAGTTCGCCGGGGCGTTCGGCTCCTTCATCGACCCGAAATACGCCATGGTGCTGGGCCTGATCCCCGATTGCGACCTGACCGAGGTCAAGGCCGTGGGCAATGCGGCCGGGACCGGCGCGCTGATGGCACTTCTCAACCGCGACCATCGCCGCGAGATCGAGGCGACAGTGAAGAAGATCGAGAAGATCGAGACGGCGCTCGAAAGCAATTTCCAGCAGCTCTTCGTCAATGCCATGGCGATGCCCAACAAGGCGGATGCCTTCCCGGAACTTGCCAAGGTCGTGGCCCTGCCCGAGCGCAAGGTGATCACCTCAGGCGGCGATGACGGTGGCGGTCGCCGGCGGCGGCGCGAGCGCGGTTGAAGACCGGTGAGAGGGCGGAGAGGAAGCTTTCCGCCTTCATCAGACGCAGTTGCACAGAGAAGCGGTCGCCGAGCAGCTTGAGCGAGGCGTCATGGGTTTCGTCCGCACCGCTGCAGACGGCGTCGTCCAGCACGATGACGCTGTAGCCGAGGTCGATCGCGCCGAGCACGGTGGCGAGCACGCAGACATCGGTCTCGCCGCCCGTCACGACGAGGGTGCGCACCCGGCCGGCCGACAAATGGGCGTTGAGCAAACCGTCGATCCAGGGCGAGTAGCTGCGCTTGTCGAAGAGCAATGCCGGCGGCACGTGGCGCTTGAGGGCCGGCACGAGATCCATCATCTCGGACGGCAGATGCTCGCCGGTCATCATCCACGATTTCCGGTAATAGGCTTGCCATTGTCCGGCCGCATCCACGGCGCGGCGCGGCGGCATGAAGCGTGTGAAAATGGTCAGGTCAGGGTGACGACCGGCGACCTCGAGCACCTGGGGGGAGACTCTCTCCATCCAGGGCACCATCCAGGGCGTCTGCTCGGCGAACATGCGCTGCATGTCGACGCAGATATGCCGCCATGGGCCGGCCAGGGGCTCGACCAGGGTTTCGATCACGATAGGCTTCCCCCGCGGCCTGGCCTGGCTCGTGCTGTCGCAATGGTGCGGCGCGCCGCAAGGTGATTGTTGAGGCTTGGATCGTGCATGACAAAATCCTCCGACCGCGCCAGGAACCAGGTCTTCCGGTGAAAGTTCCCGCCGCCCGGGCATCCCTCATCGACGGGGCTGGCATAACCGGCCGCATCGGCTAGTGTCGTTGCGGACGTCAAGAATGGGAGTGGGCGATGAGTGAGAGCGAGGGGCAGCGGGCGGCGGATTCCGGTCCCATGAACGGGGCAGAGAGCCTCGTCCGGACCTTGGTCGATTGCAACGTCGAGCTCTGCCTGGCCAATCCTGGCACGTCGGAGATGCATTTCGTCACCGCGCTCGACCGCGTGCCGGGGATGCGGCCCGTGCTCGGCCTGTTCGAAGGCGTCGTGACGGGTGCAGCCGACGGCTACGGGCGGATGGCCGGCAAACCGGCAGCGACGCTGCTGCATCTCGGGCCCGGCCTCGGCAACGGCCTCGCCAACCTCCACAACGCCCGCAAGGCGGGGGTGCCGATCGTCAACATCATCGGCGACCACGCCACCTATCACCAGCGCTACGATGCGCCGCTGACCAGCGATGTCAGAGCCTTCGCCGATACCGTGTCGCACTGGACCCATTCGTCCCGGGAGGCGCGCGACGTCGCCGCAGATGCTGCCCGTGCCGTGCAGATCGCACGCACGCCTCCCGGCCAGATCGCCAGCCTGATCCTGCCCGCCGATACCGCCTGGAACCCCGCCCAGGGGCCGGCGCGCGCCCTGCCCGTGCCGCAGGCGCCCATGGCGCCGGACCATGCGGTGGCGTCGGCCGTGCGGGCCCTGCGGCAGGGACGCGCGGCCGTCCTGATGCGCGGGCCGGCTCTCTTCGGGCGCGGCCTCGAGGCGGCCGGCCGGATCGCAGCGGCCACCGGCGCGCGGCTGATGGCCGATACGTTCATGCCGCGGATCGCACGCGGCGCAGGGCGGGTACCGGTCGAGCGCATGCCCTATCGCGCTGCTCAGGCAACGCAGTTTCTCACCGATGTTGAAACGCTGATCCTCGTCGGCACGCAGGCGCCGGTGGGCTTCTTCGCCTATCCCGGCCAGCCGAGCGAATTCACACCGCCCGGCTGCCGGGTGCTGACTCTCGCCCACCCGCACGAGGACGGCGTGGCGGCGCTCGAAGCCGTTGCGGCGGCCTTTCCCGGCGCACACGCGGTCACGCGTTCGCCCCACGCGCCCGCGCCGCTTCCCGCCGATGGCCCTCTGACCAATATCGACATTCTCGGCGCCGTGAGCCACCACTTGCCCGAGGAGGCCATCGTCGTCGACGAGAGCATCACCGGAAGTTTCGGCCTCTATCATCTGCTGGAGACGACCGCGCCATTCGATGCGCTTCTCGTGCCCGGCGGCGCGATCGGCGGCGGCATGCCGCTTGCGACCGGGGCGGCGCTCGCCTGTCCGGACCGGAAGGTGGTCACTCTGCAGGCGGACGGCAGCGGCATGTACACGCTGCAGTCGCTCTGGACCCAGGCGCGGGAGCGGCTCGACGTCACGACGGTGATCTTCGCCAACCGGGCCTACAAGGTCCTGATCGACGAGTTGCAGGGGGTCGGCGCCGGCAATGGAGGGCCCAAGGCGCTTTCGATGTTCGATCTCGGCAATCCCGACCTCGACTGGGTGAAGCTCTCGGAGGGGATGGGGGTCGAGGCCTGCCGGGTCGACACGGCGCAAGGTTTCGCCGATGCCTTCGCCGCTGCGATGCGCGCCAGGGGACCGCGGCTGATCGAAGCCGTGGTCTGATCAGGGTCTGATCAGGCCGCGACCGCGGGCGCGCTCTGCAGAGCGTAGTCGCCGAGCGCCGAGCGGACATAGTCGGCCACAGCGAGCGCCGGCTGGGAGGCGCCCTTGCGGACGGCGAGACCGATGTCGTAGGTGCCGAGGTCCGGCAGGCCGTCGCGCTCGCCGAGCACCACCATGTCGTCGCGCACCAGGAAGCGGGCGAGCGGGGCAATGGCGATGTCGGCGCGGATCGCCGCGGTCTGGCCCATATGGCTGCCGCAGAAATAGGCGATCCTGAATTCGATCTCGGCCTTGGCCAGTTCCTCCAGCGCCTTGGTGCGCCAGATGCAGCCCGAATCCCAGACCGAGATCGGCAGCGGCTTCTTAAGATGGGCCTGGCCGTGCTTGCGGCCGACCCAGACGAGGCGCTCGCTCATCACCTTCTCGGCGGGATCGGCGCGTACCGCATTGAGGAAATTGTACAGAGTCAGGTCGAGCCGGCCCTCCTCCACGCCGCGATGCAGGTTGGCAGAGGACTCGATCGTCACGTCGATGGCGAGCTGCGGCCATGTCTCCGACAGGTGACGCAGGATGCCCGGCAGCATCAGTTCGCCGATATCGTCGGGCGCGCCGAGCTTCACGATGCCGTTCATCTCAGGCTCGACGAAGCGGGAGACCGCCTCATTGTTCAGCGATATCAGGCGCTTGGCATAGGCCAAAAGGATTTCGCCATGATGGGTGAGCGACACGGAACGGGCGTCGCGGCGGAAGATCGCCACGCCGAGGGTCTCTTCCAGCTTCTTGATCTGCATCGACACTGCCGATGGCGTCCGGAACACCGCTTCGGCGGCCGTGGTGAAGTTGCCGGTGTCGGCGATGGCAATGAAGGTCTTCATGACATCGAGTTCGAGAAGCGGCAGGGACTGGGCCATCGGAGTCTCCATCAGAAAATCTGAAAGATAGGTTCACTTCATTTCGTTTGATTGAACCTCAATTCGCACTCAAGGTCAAGATGTCGCATCGGACAACTGACCTTGAAAGGAAATCACCATGAGAACCGCATCCCTGACCCCGTCCAGCCTGCTGAAAGCCATCGGCCTGCATGTTCGGCAGAGCCGCGCCGCTGCCCGCCGCGCGCGACTCGAGCGGGAACTGTCCCGCCTGCCCCGCTACATTGCGCGCGATATCGGCGCGGGCTCCGACCAAGATCGTTTCGTCAATGTTTCTGATTGATGGCATCAGACATATTCGTTTGTCTTATGGATGAAACAAACCTAGCCTAGACATCATCGCAGACAGCAAAGGAGACAGTCATGCGCGGCACAACCCACGGAACGGGCCAGTTCAGCAGCCCGAGACGCATTCATTTTACCACCGGCAGCCTGCTTGCGGCGCTTGTCGGCAAGTGGCAGCAGTATCGCATGATCAGGGATGCGGAATCCCTGCCCTATTCCGTCATGAAGGACATCGGCTTCCGGGCGGCGGGCCACACGAATGCAAAATAACCCCTGCAGCGACCGGTTCCGGGCCTGAGCATCATCGCTCGTTCCAGAACCGGTCGACCGTTTTCGGCCTTGTTTTTTCGATCGTTCTGACGTTTTTCAATTTTCCTTGCGGCGCTGCCGCCCCTCGCGCGACCGCGGTTTAACTCTCCTTCGTGATGCTACTAAAAGCGGCGCGAAATGTCGCTATTGCGCAATTGCCTGCTGGCGCATATAGACCACTTTGTCCTCATGCGACACTGAGAGGAAAACCGATGCGGCCAGAGAGCTTTCCCCTGCCCAAGAAGCCCGCGATCAAGCGCACGATCGTGTTCTTTCTGGTCCCGAACTTCACAATGCTGCCGTTCTCGGCGGCGGTCGAAACGCTGCGTATTGCCAACCGCATGCTGGGCTACGAGGCCTATCAGTGGCGCCTGTCGTCAGTGGACGGCCAGAAGGTCTATTCCTCCTCCGGCATCGCGCTCGAGGCCAAGACGGCGCTGGCCGACGAGCGTCGCTATCTGACCGGCGAGAACCGGCCGAGCATGGTGCTGATCTGTTCGGGCATCTATGTCGAGGAATTCCGCAACAAGTCGGTCAACGCCTATCTTCGCGAGGTCTACAATCGCGGCATCGCGGTGGGCAGCCTCTGCACCGGCGCCCACGTCCTGGCCCAGGCCGGACTGCTCAACGGCAAGCGTTGTGCCATCCACTGGGAGAACCTTCCGGGCTTTGCCGAGGCCTTCCCACAGGCCGACGTTCATGCCGACCTCTTCGAGATCGACGGCAATATCTACACCTGCGCCGGCGGTACGGCATCGCTTGACATGGTGCTGCATTTCATCCGGCAGGATTTCGGCGACAACCTCGTCAACCGGGTCTGCGAACAGCATCTGACCGATCGCGTCCGCTCGGCGTCGGACCGCCAGCGGCTGCCGCTGCGCGCCCGGCTCGGCGTGCAGAATTCCAAGGTGCTCTCGATCATCGAGATCATGGAGAACAATCTGGCCGAGCCGCTGTCGCTGGTCGACATCGCCGACAAGGCGGGTCTGTCGCGGCGCCAGATCGAGCGGCTGTTCCGGCAGGAAATGGGCCGGTCGCCCGCCCGCTACTATCTCGAGATCCGCCTCGACCGTGCCCGGCACCTCCTGGTGCAGTCGTCCATGCCGGTGGTGGAAGTGGCCGTCGCCTGCGGCTTCGTCTCGGCCTCGCATTTCTCCAAATGCTATCGCGAGCTCTATGGCCGCTCTCCCCAGCAGGAGCGGGCGGACCGCAAGCATCTGTCGACCATGCCGAGCATCAACGGCGCCGTCATGTGACGGAGCCTGCCAGGCCTCACGAGGCGGCGATCTTCTGCACCTGGTAGTCGGAGAAGACCCGGTTCCTGCCGGCATGCTTGGCCAGATAGAGATACTGGTCGGCGGCGTTGAGGTAGTTGTCGAAACTCTCGGCGCCGGAAATGGCGGCAAGCCCCATCGACACCGTCACCGTCAGATCTTCGTCATCGATGACGATCCGGGTCTTGGCGATGTCGAGGCGGATCCGCTCGCAGAAATCGAAGGCCTGCTCGACATCCATGTTGGTGAGAAGAAGCGCGAACTCCTCGCCGCCGATCCGCGCCGGGAGATGGTTCTTCTCGCCGACCAGCTGGAGCAGCTTGCGCGACACCGCCTTGAGGACGAGGTCACCCACTTCATGGCCATAGGTGTCGTTGAGGCGCTTGAAGTGGTCGATGTCGACGAGCGCCGCACAGGCCGGAGCCGACTGTCGGAGGCACATGTCGACGAGCTTCGGCCCGCGATCGAAGAAGTAGCGGCGGTTGAGCATGTCGGTAAGGTAGTCGCGCGAGGCCATGCGCCGGAGCGACTGAATCTGTCGGTGGATGTTTAGGGTGTGGGCCAGCCGTGCCTCGACATCGGCGGCGCTCATCGGCATGTGCAGGAAATCGTCGCCGCCGGCAGCCAGAAAGCGGCTGAGCTCGTTTTCTCCCGGCTCAAGCGCATAGCCGACGGTGCGCACCGTATCTTCCCCGAAACGCAAGGCCAGCTTCCCGAACAGTGCGTAGCCGTCCCGCTCGGCGAGCTCGCTCGGAACGACCAGCAGTTCGACGCTGCCCTTCGAGGCGTCGATCGCCGACATCGCCTGGTCTTCGTCGTCGCAGTAGATGGCCGAGAAAGCCTGCGGCCTCAGCGCATGCAGGACCGGCGGCCGCGCCTTGCCGGCGATGCCGATCACGGCGACGGCGGGCCGCCTGGCCAGTTGCTGTCGCTCAACAGCTTCTGCGAGCCGATCGAGCGAGCGCGGCGAATTCTTGTAGACGATCTCCGCCGCGCCGTCGGCGAGGATTGCGCTGCGGCGTGCGTCACTGGTGTAGCCGGAGAAAACGATGGCCGGCACCGAATGGGACAGAACGAGGTCGAGGGCTTCGCCGTCCGGGGCGTCCGCGAGGCACAGATCGAGGATGGCGAGATCAAAATTCTCGGCCGCGACGTCGAGTTCGCGCTTCAGCGAGGCGAAGGTGGAGCAGTGGACGACGATACAGCCATAGCGTGATTCCAGCATGGTCCGGACGGCGACGGAATAGAGGCGTGTGTCCTCCACGAGGAGAACCCGCTGCCCTTCGAGGGGCTTCGGTCGCCATACCCTGTTCGCGTCCCTGCGAAACCCCACGTCCGGCTGCCTCCTTGCCTCTTGCCTGCGCCCATCTCTCGGAAACTGTCGCAGTCGTCGGATAGACCGCTTGCCGCCCGATTCCCAGTCGAACGGGTTGTATCGATGCACGTTATTGCGGCCGTGCTTTCGAAACTGTTAACGGCGTACCAAACTAGAAATTGCAGGGCACGGGAGGTGTTATCTGTTACAGGGCGGGACGTACGAAACCGGGAAGTATCCGATTTCGGAACAGGGTCGTCAGGACGCCTTGTGGCGCGAGAGCAGGTATTTCATCTGCGACAGCGTGTCGAGATTCTGGTTCACGCGGCAGTAGAATTCCTCGTCGATGAAGGGGCGCATCATGAAGTCGTTGCCGCCGGCCTTGAGGAATCGCGCCGACAGAAGGCGGTCGGTCGAGGAAGAGACGCCGATGATGCGCAGCTGATGCGATCCGACATGGGCGCGCACGCGTCGCGTCAACTCGAAGCCGTCGATATCGGGCATGTTGTAGTCAGTGATCATCAGCGTGATGTCACGATTGGCCTTGAGGATATCGAGCGCCTTGTGGCCGTTTTCGGCGGCGCTGACCTTGAAGTTGTAACGTTTCAGGCGGGTGGTCAGGAGCGCTCGCGCCGTCTGGCTGTCGTCGACGATCAGGACGTGGTGGGTGTGGTTGGTGAGGAAGCGGCAGACCGCCTCGACCAGCATGTCGACGGCGAAGACGCTGTCCTTGAGAATGTAGTCGACGATCTGGTTCGACAGCAGCTTATCGCGCGTTGTGTCCTGCAGCGTGCTGGTGAAGACGATCGTCGGGATCGACACGTCGATGAGGTAGTTCAGCGCCTCCCCCTGCTCCGCCCCGGGGAGGTTGAGGTTGGAGATCGCGAGCCGGATGGGTTCGTCGGATTTTTCGTTGGCGAACTGCAGTTCCTCGTAGTTGCGGCAGACCTCGATGTCGATCTCCAGCAATTCCTTGCAGCGCTTCTTGATCATCGAGGTGAAGACGTTGGAATCCTCGGCGAGAATGATCCGATTGCCCTTCAGAGATTCACCGGAATAATGCATTCCGGAAACGCCAAGAAAATCCACTGCCCTACCCTTCCTATCCAATTCGACCATGAAGTATTAGCAGGTGATATTTTTCGGAAAGGTTAAGGCAAGACCGTCAGAATCTACAAAGAAGACGAAATTGTCACGAAAAAACACGTGTTTGGAGCAACGCTTCTCAGTCTGCGACGGGGGATAGTATCACGAGCTTGTGGTCGGGTGCGTCGGCCGGCGCAAATGTATGTTGCCGGAACGTTCCCAGGCCACCATCTGCCCGGAAGAAGGTACGGCTACCGCCTTCCCTTGCCAGAACCGTCTGCTTCCGCCAGGCCGTAGCGAAGAGGGCGCTCGCTCCCGTCAGGTCCTCGACCAGCGCCAGCCGGGCAGGATCGTCGAGTCCGCGGCCGAAGTCCGCCCTGAACTCCGCGAGAAGCCTGAGCGCCCGTGTCTCCCAGTCGGGAAGCAGGCGACGTGCGGCCGGGTCGAGAAAGGTGAAGCGCAGAAGGTTCGGCCTGGTGCCGGCCACCAGCCAACCGGAAAACAGCGCCGCCGCCGCGTCGTTCCAGCAACAGGCATTCCAGGCAGCGTCGAGACCATAGGCCGGACATGCGAGCGCCGACACGGCCTCGGCCAAAGATGGCGGCACACCGCTCCCCGGCGCCGGCGCCGGTACGTCAGGATCGTGACGCCCGGCCAGTTCGAAAAGATAGGCGCGCTCTGCGCGGGTGAGCCCCAGCGCCCGGGCCAGCCGGGCCAGAGCGTGCGGCGACGCCCGCACTTCACGGCCCTGTTCGATCCAAGCGCACCATGTCGCGCTGATACCCGCCCGGGCGGCGAGTTCCTCCCGCCTCAGTCCCGGCGTGCGACGGCGTCCCGTCTGCGGGGCTTCTGCGGCTTCGCGGCGTGCCCGAACAAAGGCCCCTAGCAAGCGTCTCTGGTCTTCACTGATCATGACAATGCTTATAACAGGATAAACGTTCCTCTTGTAACAGAATAATTTTGGGGCATCCTCCATGCATCCACAGGAGAGACACGATGTCCAAAGCCCATGACGCTCATGTAACCGGCCAATTCGGCCCCCGCGCCCGCGCCTATGTCGAGAGCGCCGTGCATGCCGCGGGCGAGGACCTCGCCCGCATCGGCGCAGTGGCGGAGGCGAACAGACCGGGACGCGCGCTCGATCTCGGTTGCGGCGGTGGCCATGTCGCCTATACGATGGCGGCCTATGCCGGCGCGGTAACGGCCTGCGACCTCTCGGAAGCCATGTTGCGGGCGGTCACGGAAACGGCGACCGCACGAGGGCTCGGCAATGTGGTGACGGTGCAGAGTTCGGCGGAGAAACTCCCCTTTCCCGACGAAAGCTTCGACATGATCGGCTGTCGCTTTTCCGCCCATCACTGGCGGGACGTCGATGCGGGTCTCCGGGAGGCCCGGCGGGTCATGAAGCCGGGCGCGCCGGCGCTGTTCGTCGATGCGGTGGCGCCGCCGTCGCCCCTGCTCGACACGCATCTGCAGGCGATCGAACTGCTGCGCGACACCTCGCATGTCCGCGACTACACGGTGGCGGAATGGTCGGCCAAGCTTTCTGTCGCCGGTTTCCGAACCGGAGCTGTCAGGACCTGGCGACTGAAGATGGAATTCGCCGTCTGGATCGCCCGCATGGCGACGCCAGGTCCGCTCGCCGACGCGATAAGGCTGGTTCAGCAGAGCGCGCCCGCGGATGTGCAGCGGCATTTCGAGATCGAGCCCGACGGATCCTTCATGCTCGACGTCGCACTGTTCGAGGCAGTGGCGGCCTGACGAAGCGCAGCCGCGACGGAATCAACGCGCCTGGTCACCGTCGTCGGGTTCGCCATCGTCGTCGCGGTCGCGATCAGCGGGCTGCGTCGCATGATGCATGCCGTCGAAGGGGCTGCCGTCATCATCGTCGGCGAGATCGACCTTGCGTCCGCGACGGGCTGGCTTTCCCGGTCCTTCGGCCTTTTCGACGATCCGGCGGATCATCGCGCGCGGCAGGCCCTCTTCGGCGAGCGCGTCCTCGAGTGCGTCCGCCTGCCCCTCCAGGCGGACATTCAGCTCACGCTGCGGCAGCGGCATGACGATACCTTCGTCGCGGAACCGTTCGACGATGGCGCAACGGATGTCGTTCCTGACCGGCCCGCCCTGGAAGATGTCGGCGACATGGAAACGGAGTTCGAAATCGAGCGAGAACTGGCCGAAGCCCTGGAAGCCCACATTGGGCTCCGGCATGGTCAGAACCAGGGGATGGGCGCGGGCGATCTCCAGCAACACTTCCATGACCTGCTTCGGATCGCTGTCATAGGAGACGGAGACCGGAATCTCGCTGCGGGCGAGCGTGTTGCGCAGAGTCCAGTTGCCGACCGCCGCATTGATAAGCTGCGAATTGGGAACGATGATCGACTGGTTCTGAAATGTCTCGATCTCGGTCGCTCGTACCGAAATGCGGCGGACGAAGCCTTCGACCGGGCCGTTGACGATCCAGTCGCCGACCTTGAACGGCCGCTCGACCAAAAGGATCAGGCCGGAGACGAAGTTCTGGACGATGGTCTGCAGGCCGAAGCCGATGCCGAGAGAAAGCGCGCCAGCGACGAGCGCCAGGCTCGACAGGTCGAAGCCCGCCGCCGAGACGCCGAGCAGGGCCGCAATCGCGATACCGGCATAGCCGAGCACGGTATTGACCGAATTGCGTACGCCGGCATCGACATGCGAGCGGGCCATGACGTTGCCGTCGAGCCAACCCTGAAACCAGCGGGTGACGAAATAGCCGGCCATGAACAGGAGCAGGCCGACGAGGATACCGAGCAGCGAGATCGAGATGTTGCCGACGGTGATCTCGGTGAAGATCCGCACGAAGATGGTGGAAATGTCGGCATAGGTGAATCCCCATGTCAGGAGGATCAGCGGCAGGCCGATCAGGAGAACCACGAGGTAGACGACGAGTCCCGCCACCAGGCCGACCTGGTCATGCCTGACCTCGCCGAGACCGAAACGCCGCTCGAGCATCTGTCCGAGCGCAGTCCGCGAGAAGGCGCGGTGCTCGGACACGGCGTGGCCGGTCAGGAAACCGACATACATGGTGACGAGAATCGCGCCGGTGACGACGATCTGCGACGCGACGAACTTGGCGAGCCCGATATAGCCGAGAAAGGCCGAGAGGATCAGGGCGATGCCTGTCAGCAGCACTAGGACCCGGAGCGCGCGCCGCCAGAACGGAGCGGGCGTCTCACCACCGCCAAGCGGCCGCATGACGGCGACGCAGATCAAGGTGATGCCCGTCGCAACCGACGAGACAAAGCTCTCGACCACCGTCAGCACCAGGGGTGCGTCGAGTGCGTAATTGACTACGGTCAGCGCATAGTTGAGGCCATTGATCGCCGCGAGCAGGGTCGCGAAGGTCACCAGCCGGCCGGCATTGCGGTCGGAGACGTCGAGAAGCCGCCATTGCGGCTTGGTCGGCGAGACGATGCCCCGGGCGAGCTTCCAGACATAGTAGACGCCGAGGCCACCCCAGGCGACGCCGCGCAGGATGTCGAACAGCTCTTCGCGCAGCACGTTAAACGTAAAGAAGAAGCCGAGGCCACAGATGATGACGGCAGCCCAGGCGAGTGCCGGAATGGTGGCCGACCAGAAGGCGAGCGAGAGCCGGTGCATGTAGTCCGGCTGCACCAGATCAGGATCGCGCAGGATCACCGGCCGGAACACGCGGCGCACCAGAAGAAGCACGACGATGCCAAAGAGCGCGGTGGCGCCGATGGCGACGAAGAGCCCTTGACGCTTGAAGCGCCACATGAAGTCGAGCGAATTGGACGAGACGGAAACGAGTGCGGTCCAGGTCTGGACCGCCGCGGTACCGGCGCTCTCGAACATCTCTGCATTGGTGTCGGTGTGGCGGAAGATGGTCTCGGCGAACAGGGTACGACGGAGATCGACGATGTGATTGGAGAGATCCTCCGCCTGACCGCGCAGGATGTCCGACGCGCCGAGGATCGAATTGACCTGCGCCTTCTCCGACTGCAGGCGCTTGCGGTCGGCGGTGACGGCCGGGTCCTCGGTCTTGTCGCCTTCGGGGGCAGCGCCCAGTTCCTCGAGGCGCTTGTTGACGAGATCGAGCCGGGCCTGCAGTTCGGCATGAGCGTCGGCGACCGACTTGGCAACCTTGTCGGCCTCCGCCTTCAGCTCGGCGAGCGTCGAGTCCATCGCCGAGGCCGCCTCGATCTTGGCCTTGAGATCTTCGAGCGCCAGCGCCGCTTCTTCGAGCTGCCCCTTGTTCTTCTTCTGCAACGCCTCCACCGCCGCGGCGACGGATTGCTGCGCCTGGGCGAATTCGAGCTTTGCCGGCGGCGTGGCGGCCATGGCCAGACCGGTCGCGAGAACCGCGGCCGCAAGGGCTGCGAGCATAGAGGGAAGCAGGTTTCGTATGGCGCGCGTCATAACCGTTCCTTAGTGAATTGCCGGGGCCGCTCCAAGCGAAAAAAGCCGGCTTTTTTGCGCCTCGCGCTCAGGCTACGGGGGCCCTGCCCGCCCCCGCCATCAAAGGCCTGTTTACCCTTGGCCTTTAGATTGTTGGCGATAGACGGGTGACGAGACGGGACCCCATGCTCGACTGGAACACGATCGACGATCCGAAGACCTATTCGGCCCAGCGCGCCGACCTGCTCGTCCTGCTGGAAGGCTCGACGCTCGACCCCTATGTCGATTCGGTCGGTGATCCGACGATCGGCATCGGCTTCAATCTGGTTTACAATCTCGAGCCTGTGCTGCGGGTGATCGTCGGCCGCGCCCATTTCTCCGAAACACTGCTCGCCCGGCTCGAAGCGCAGGTGGACAAAACTTACCCCGCCAATTCTTCCACCGCGATCAAGGCCAATCTCGATTCGGTCATGAAGACCTGGCACGACACGCGCGACGCGGACGTGCCGACATCCTTCACCTTCCGCAACGACGCGCAGGTGGCCAGGGCGCTCGACCGACTGGCTCCCGACTATGACGGGCGGATCGACGCCTGGCTTGAAGGCATCCCCGACAGCCGCGAGCGCGAGGCGCTGTTCTCGCTCTGCTGGAACGCGCCGAGCCTGCTCGGACCGAAGCTCAAGGCGGCGATCGAGTCCGGCGATCGGGCCGAGGCATGGTACGAGATCCGGTACAATTCCAACGGCAGCGGCATCGCGGGCCTCGCCAACAGGCGCTATGTCGAGGCGGAAGTATTCGGCCTTTTCGACACCGACGGCAAGGCGAGCTTCTCCGAAGCGATCGACGCCGGCCGCATGCTCGCCCGTCATCACGAGGCGGTGCTCGCTTACGAGAGCCGCTACGACGCCGAAACGGCAGGCGACATCAAGGGCATGGACAGCATCGACGCGATCGCGGGCGAAATGCGGCCGGCGATCAGGACGGCCCTGAAGGCGCTCGGGCTGGCACAGACCATACGGGTCGAGGAACTGCTGGCGGCGGGACCGGGCGCGACGTCGGTTGCGGGCGACGGCACCAGCCAGGACGGCAGCGGCAATGACGCCGATCTCATCCTCGGCAGTTCGGCCGGAGACACGCTCTCGGGCGGCGCCGGCGCCGACCTACTCGCGGGCTTCAAGGGCGCCGACCGGCTCGCCGGCGGCAGCGGCAGCGATCTCTTCGTCTTCACCGCGGCGGCCGACAGCCGCACCTCTGCAGCCGACGAGATCAGTGACTTCGTCGCGGGAGAAGACCGGCTGGGCCTCGCCAAGCTCGGCGACCTCGTCTTTCTCGACGCCCGGGATGCCGATTTCTCGGGCAGCGCCGGCGAGATCCGCTGGTTGCGCGAGGGCGGCGACACGCTCGTCGAGATCGATCTCGACGGCGACCGGGTGGCAGACATGCGGATCGCGCTCTCGGGGCGCTTGACGCTGTCGGCCGAAGACCTTCTTCTCTGAGGCGAAACCCGAGGACGACATCCATGACCACCGCGCGCGCGATCATCGATCTCCTGAAGCTCGAACCGCATCCGGAGGGCGGCTGGTATGTGCAGACGTTCCGGGATCCGGACGAGGATGCCGGCCGCGCCAGGTCCACCGCGATCTACTACCTGCTCGAGGGCGGCGACCGGTCGCATTGGCATGTCGTGGATGCGGTGGAGATCTGGCACTTCCATGCCGGCGATCCCCTGGAACTGCGCCTGTCCCGCGACGGCATCGAAAGCCGAACCGTGGTCCTCGGCGGCGACATCGCGGCCGGACAGCGGCCGCAGGCGATCGTGGACCGGCATGAATGGCAAAGCGCCCGCAGCCTCGGCGCCTGGACGCTGGTCGGCTGCACCGTGGCGCCCGGATTCGAATTTGCCGGCTTCCGGATGGCGCCCGCGGGTTGGGAGCCGGGCGGCGGACTGCCTTGACGACCCTCGAACCGGCGCCATCCGTGGATCCCTCTGCCCTGCCTGCGTGACCGGCGATCGCCGCGGCCGATGACCGACTGGTCAGGTCCTCTTAAGCTTTGCCCGTTAAGCCGGGTGCAGACCGTTTTCGGAGTACCCCATGCGCATGGACATCGCCTGTCTTCTTTCCGTTGCCGCCATCCTCGCCGGCTGCTCGTCGACCAAGGACAAGCCGGTCTCGGCACTCGAGATCGGCGCGCTGCCGGTCATGGAACGCGTGGCGCTCGGCGCCAATCGCTGCTGGTTCAAGTCGAAGGATCCCGCCTTCACACCCTACAAGCTGGCGCCGGAGCTCAAGTCCTTCAGCGGCACGCCCCGCATCCTGATCGTCAAGCGCAATGCACCCGAATCTCTGCCGCTGCTGGTGGTCCAGGCGCAGGGCTCGCCGGCGAAGCTCGACGCCTACGGGCCGCTGATGCAGAACAGCGCCGTCAATGCGCGCATCCGCGACGACGTGAACCGCTGGGCACGCGGCGGCAAGGACTGCTGAGCCCCGACGTCCTGCCACATTTGGAACGCTTCTCCTGCGAATAGCGGCTTGGCTGTCGCACGTCTTCGATGTTGAATGCAATCGACATCGGAGACCGCCATGACACGCCGTCATCTCGCTATTCTCGCCCTTTCCGCCGCCTGCCTCGGCCTGACAGGCGCAGTCGCGCTCGCGGGCACGGCTGACGTGGCGGAAACGCCGGCGGCGGCATGCGACGCGCTCGCTGCCCATCCGGGGGACCCGGCCAAACCGGCCGAAGTCGAGGGCATCGCCACCGGCGACATCGTGCTCGTCCCGGCGCTCGACGCCTGCCGCCTCGCCATCGAGGAAGATCCCAACGTGCCCCGCTACCACTACCAGCTCGGCCGCGTGTTCTACGACAAGGGCGACTTCGAACAAGCCTATCGGGAATTCGCGACAGCGGCCGACGCCGGCTATGCGGCTGCCCGGGGGGCGCAGGGCTACCTTCTCGACGAAGGGCTCGGGACGACGGCCGACAAGACCCGCGCGGTCGTCCTCTACCGGCAGGCGGCCGAGGCCGACGTTGCCTTCGCCGCGCACAATCTCGGCGTTCTCCTCCGGGAGGGCGACGGGGTGCCTGTTGACTATGCTGCCTCGCTCGCCTTCTTCCGCAAGGCGGTCGCGCTCGGCTATCACCAGTCACTGGTCGATGTCGGCTTCGCCTATGACAACGGATACGGCGTGGCCAAGGACGACACCGAGGCGATGCGCTGGTACCGCCAGGCGGCGGCTTACGAAATTCCCGAGGCCTTCAACAATATCGGCTCACTCTACGAAAACGGCGAAGGGGTCGAGAAAAGCACGATGCAGGCCATCGAATGGTACAAGCGGGCGCAGGCGGCCGGCTATGCACTGGCCTTCATCAACATGGCGCACATGCTGGACAGCCTGCCGCAGGACCCTGACCCGAAGGAGGCGGCCGTCTACATCTTCCAGGCAATGGATGCCGGGAGCGCAGAGGAGGACAGGTTCAACCTCGGCTACATGTTCGACGAGGCGCGCTGGACCAGCGCTTTCTGGACGGAACTGCAGACCCGCCTCGCCGCCGACCATGGCTTCAACGGCCCCGTGGACGGCATGCCCTCGCCCGCCACGCGCGCCGCGCTCGAGGCATTGGTGGCAGACTGAACGGGGCCGAGGGGCGAAACATGCTCTCTCGCGCGACGCCGAAAAGGGCTGTGGAGGAGCCGGCGGCAGAGGCCGCCGGCGCCCCATTTTCCAGTCGCATCGCCCTTTTGCATGGTCTATAGGCATGGCGAACCCTGTCTCCCAGACCGTCGAGAACCCGATGACCGTTTCCAACGACCGCCCGATCACGCCAGACCTCATCGCCAGCCACGGCCTGAAGCCCGACGAATACGAGCGTATCCTGGCGCTGATCGGGCGCGAGCCGACATTTACGGAGCTCGGCATCTTCTCGGCGATGTGGAACGAGCACTGCTCCTACAAGTCCTCCAAGAAGTGGCTGAAGACGCTGCCGACCAAGGGGCCGCGGGTCATCCAAGGACCGGGCGAGAATGCCGGGGTGGTCGATATCGACGACGGCGACTGCGTCGTCTTCAAAATGGAAAGCCACAACCACCCGTCCTTCATCGAGCCGTATCAGGGTGCCGCGACCGGTGTCGGCGGCATCCTGCGCGACGTCTTCACCATGGGCGCGCGGCCGGTGGCGGCGATGAATGCACTGCGCTTCGGGGCGCCAGACCATCCCAAGACACGGCATCTGGTCGCAGGCGTGGTGGCCGGCGTCGGCGGCTATGGCAATTCCTTCGGCGTGCCGACCGTTGGCGGCGAGGTCGAATTCGATGCCCGCTACAACGGCAACATCCTGGTCAACGCCTTTGCGGCCGGACTCGCGAAATCGGACGCGATCTTCTACTCCAAGGCGGAGGGCGTGGGCCTGCCGGTGGTCTATCTCGGCGCCAAGACCGGCCGCGACGGCGTCGGCGGCGCGACAATGGCCTCGGCGGAATTCGACGAGTCGATCGAGGAAAAGCGCCCCACTGTTCAGGTGGGCGATCCCTTCACCGAAAAATGCCTGCTCGAAGCCTGCCTCGAACTGATGAAGACCGGCGCGGTCATCGCCATTCAGGACATGGGCGCGGCGGGGCTGACCTGCTCGGCGGTCGAGATGGGCGCCAAGGGGGACCTCGGCATCGAGCTGGACCTCGACAGCGTGCCGGTGCGCGAGGAGCGCATGACGGCCTATGAAATGATGCTGTCGGAAAGCCAGGAGCGCATGCTGATGGTGCTGCGCCCTGAAAAAGAAGACGAGGCCAAGGCGATCTTCGTCAAATGGGGCCTCGATTTCGCCATCGTCGGCAAGACCACCGACGACCTTCGCTTCCGGGTCATCCACCAGGGCGTCCAGGTCGCCGACCTGCCGATCAAGGAACTTGGCGACGAGGCGCCGGAATATGATCGCCCGTGGAGCCCGGCCGTCAGGCCCGCGGCACTCGCCGCCAGCGACGTGCCGCAGACGGATGTCGCCGATGCGCTCGTCAAGCTCGTCGGCTCGCCGAACAATTCGTCGCGCCGCTGGGTCTGGGAGCAGTATGACACGCTGATCCAGGGCAATTCGCTGCAGCTGCCGGGCGGCGACGCCGGCGTGATCCGGGTCGAGGGGCACGAGACGAAGGCGCTGGCTTTCTCCTCCGACGTCACCCCGCGCTATGTCGAGGCCGATCCGTTCGAGGGCGGCAAGCAAGCGGTGGCGGAATGCTGGCGCAACCTGACGGCAACGGGCGCCCTGCCGCTGGCGGCCACCGACAACCTCAATTTCGGCAATCCGGAAAAGCCCGAAATCATGAGCCAGCTGGTGCATGCCATCAAGGGTATCGGCGAGGCCTGCACGGTGCTGGAATTCCCGATCGTCTCGGGCAACGTCTCGCTCTACAACGAGACTTTCGGCAAAGGCATCCTGCCGACGCCCACGATCGGCGGGGTCGGACTGATCGCAGACTGGCGCCGGATGGCGCGGATCGGTTTCGTGGACGAGGAGGAGCCGATTCTGCTGGTCGGCGCGCCGCTCGCATGGGGCACGCATCTCGCCCAGTCGATCTATATGCGCGACCTCCACGGCCGGACCGACGGCCCGCCGCCGGCCGTCGATCTCGCCCACGAGAAGAAGGTCGGCGACTTCGTCCGCGAACTCATCCGCGACGGGCTCGCGACGGCCGTCCATGACTGCTCTTCGGGCGGTCTCGCGATCGCGGTCGCCGAAATGGCGATGGCCTCGGGCATCGGCGCCACGCTCAACCAGGTCGAGGGGGTCGATCCGATCCCGGTCTTCTACGGCGAGGACCAGGGCCGCTACGTCGTGACGATCGATCGCGACGACCTCGACGACGTGCAGGAAATGGCCGAAGCACGCGGTATCTTCGCGCCCTGGATCGGCACGACCGGCGGAGCGAGTGTCAAGCTCGGCGCGGCGCGGGCACTGGCAATTGGGGAATTGCAAAAGGCCCATGAATCGTGGTTCCCTGATTTCATGGGCGGCGAATTGCCGCCCACGGAATGAGGAGACAACCGACATGGCGATGAATCCGGGCGATATCGAGGACCTGATCAAGGAAGGCATTCCCGGCGCGAAGGTCGTCATCCGGGATCTCGCAGGCGACGGCGACCACTATGCCGCCGAGGTCGTTGCCGAGCAGTTCCGCGGCAAGAGCCGCGTGCAGCAGCACCAGATGGTCTATCAGGCGCTCAAGGGCAATATGGGCGGGGTGCTGCACGCGCTGGCGCTGCAGACCAGCGCCCCAGAATGATCGGTTGAGGAGGAAGCCTTCATGTCCGGCGTCGTCGACACGCTGATATCGGGTATCGTCAAGAGCGCGATGTCGGAGATCCTCAAGAAAACCGGCGTCAAGCGCTCCACCACCGCCAAGCGAACCAAGCGCCGGACCAAGACGGCGGCGACGCCGTCCTCCAGCCGGAGCAAGACCCGCAAGGCCGGCCCGGTTTCGGGCTCCAGCGGGCGCGGCTCGCGCGCCTCAGCAGCCACCGGTCGGCCCGCCAAGAAGCAGGTGAGCCGCCGCAAGACCAATGCCGCGCGCTCGCGAGCCAAGCGCCGGACCTGAGAGACTTTCCATGCCGCATGCCCTCAGCGCCCTCGTCCTGGGCCTCCCCCTCCTCTGCGTGACCATGACGTCGGCGAGCCTCGCCGAGCCGCAGTGCCATTCCAACGCGCGCTATCATGTCGTCGCGGAGCCCTATCCCGAGGATGCGGGAAATCGATTCGCGGTGACCCGGATCGATGGCGCCGCACCCGCCGACTGCGTCTTCGACGCGGCCAAGGCGGACTTGGTCATCGGCGAATCCGGCGATCCCTTGTGGTTTGGCGATCTCGTGGACGACAGTCTCGTTCTCAGCCGGTCGACCGGTCCGCAGGGCGATCTCCTCGTCTACGACCTCAAGACCGGAAAGCCGGTGCTCGACATTCCCGCGGACGAATACGCGATCGAGAACGGGGTGCTGTCTTTCTGGGAGCGGACCGGACAAGCGACCGCCGCCACCTGCCCGACCTTCGCCGAGAACGAGGCGAACGGCTTCGGATCGGTGATCGCGGTGGAGAAGCGGCTGGATCTGACGTCGGCAGCCGTCACGGCGACGGGGGCCAGCAAATGCGTCGCGGTCCAATAGTGACCGGCAAGGCGCAGGCGGGCTGGAATTTCCGGCCCGGTCTTGCTATCTAGGCCCCATCGGAACGGCGGGCCTTGAACCCGCAGGTGAAAGGATATCGGCATGAGCGGCATCAACGACTTCATCGACAACGAAGTGAAGACAAACGACGTCGTGCTCTTCATGAAGGGCACCCCGGATTTTCCCCAGTGTGGGTTCTCCGGCAGGGTCGTTCAGATCCTCGATTATGTCGGCGTGGACTACAAGGGCCACAACGTGCTGGCCGATGCCGACCTCCGCCAGGGGATCAAGGACTATTCCAACTGGCCGACGATCCCGCAGCTCTATGTGAAGGGCGAATTCGTCGGCGGCTGCGACATCGTCACCGAGATGTTCCAGTCGGGCGAACTCAAGCAGTTCCTGGCCGACAAGGGCGTCGCCGCCAAGGGCGAAGTCGCCTGAGCCGAGGCGACCTTACCAGGTGACCAGCAGGGGCCGGGCGACCGGCCCTGATTTTTTTGGGCCAGCAGGCTCGTTCGAGGCATGACCATGAGATCCGATGACGTCCAGGCAACTGCAGACGCCCTGAAAGCGCGCGCCAATCTCGGCATGGGCGAGTTCATCGCTCTCTGCGCGGCCCTCGCCGCCGTGGCGGCGATGTCGATCGACATCCTGCTGCCGGCGCTACCGGCGATCGGCAACGCGTTCGGCGTCAGCAACCAGAACGACCGGCAGCTGGTGATCCTGGTCTTCACCATCACATTCGCGGTGAGCCAGCTGTTCTACGGCCCGCTCAGCGACCGCTTCGGCCGCAAGCCGCTGATCGCCTTCGGCCTCGGACTCTATCTCGCCGGCTCGCTCGGCGCCGTGTTCATGACAAGCTTCGAGGGACTTCTGGCGATGCGAGTCGTCCAGGGGATCGGGACGGCGGCCCTTCAGGTGGTGACGCTCGCGGTCGTCAGGGACTGCTTTTCAGGCCCCGCCATGGGGCGCGTGCTGACCTTCGTGTTCACCACCTTTATGATCGTGCCGATCGTGGCCCCGACGCTCGGCCAGCAGATAGAGTTCCTGGCGACCTGGAAGGGCATCTTCGCCTTCAATGCCATCGTCGGTGCACTGATCCTCGGCTGGATGGGCATCCGGCTAAAGGAAACGCTCCGGCGGGAGGACCGCCGGTCGCTCGCGCTCGACAGCTTGGCCGGCGCGCTCGGGGAAATCGTCACCAACCGAGTGACGGCGGGCTATGCGGTGGCGAGCACGCTGACCCTCGTCGCCCTCTTCAGCTACATTGTCTCGGTACAGCAGGTCTATGGCGAGCTCTACGGCCTCGGCACGCTGTTTCCCTATGCCTTCGGCGCTTCGTCGATCGGCGTTGCCATCGCCGCGTTGTTCAGCGCGCGTCTGGTGCGGCTTGTCGGCATGCGACCCGTGGCGCATGGCGCGCTCGCGATCTTCACCTTGGCAGGCCTCCTCCTTTTCCTGCTGGCGCTTGCCGGCATGCCTCCCTTCTGGGTGACCTTCGGCCTGCTCTCGATCGCGATGATGGCCTTCGGGGTGCTCCAGGGCAACATCAGCGCAATTGCCCTCGAGCCGCTCGGTCACATCGCCGGCACAGCGTCCTCGCTCGTCGGCGTGGTGACGATGACGCTCGCCAATGTGCTCGCGGGGCTGATCGGCCGATCCTATGACGGCACGGTGGTGCCGCTCGCCGCCGCTTTCGGCTTCGGCGGGCTCGCCGCATCCCTGGTGATCGTCTGGACCGAAGGCGGCCGGGTGTTCCGCAACGAGGGTCCGGCGACGGGTCAGATGCCTCCATCGACATTTCACTAATCTTGACTGGACAAGCGTCCAACCATGTTCCATAGAACCATCAGTTCACCATGACCCCTCTGCCCCCGCAGCCGCTCCGGGTCGAACAGCCAATCCACGAGTTTTCCATGTCGCCCGCCGAACGCCCGATTTCGAGACCGGAATTCATTGCGCTGATTGCCGGCCTGATGGCGCTCAACGCGCTCGCCATCGACGTGATGCTGCCCGCGCTGCCGGCGATGGGCGAAGCGCTGCGGATCGCCCACGAGAACGACCGGCAATATGTGCTCACGGCCTACCTTGTCGGTTTCGGACTGGCGCAGCTGTTCTTCGGACCGATCTCGGACCGCTACGGACGGCGACCGCCGCTCATCGTCGGTCTGGTGATCTATATTGCGGCGGCCGCACTCGCCGCGATCGCCCCGAACTTCACGACGCTGCTTATTCTCCGCTTCATCCAGGGCGTCGGCGCGGCGGCGACGCGGGTGGTCGGCCAGTCGGCGGTTCGCGACCGGTTTTCCGGCCGCACCATGGCCGAGGTCATGTCGCTGATCTTCATGGTGTTCATGGCGATCCCGGTCCTGGCGCCATCGATCGGGCAGCTCCTGCTGTTCTCGGGCCACTGGCAGATGATCTTCCTTTTCATGGCGGGCCTGGCGACGCTGATCGCGCTCTGGGCCTATTTCCGGCTGGCCGAGTCGCTGACCGAAGCCAACCGGCGGCCGCTGTCGCCGGCCGTCGTGGCGCAGGGCTTCGCGCTGGTGTTCTCGAACCGGAGCGCGCTTCTCTACGGCATTTCGTCGATCTTCGTGATGGGCGGGCTCTTCGGCTTCATCGGCACGGCGCAACAGATCTATGTCGACATCTACGGTCTCGGCGCCTGGTTTCCGATAGCCTTTGCCGCCGTCGCGGGGCTCATGGCGGTGTCGTCCTTCCTGAACTCCCGCATCGTCGGTCGCTATGGCATGCGACGGGTCACGCATACCGCGCTCCTCTGCTTCACGCTGACAAGCGGTATCTGGCTGACTCTGGCGCTCAACGATATGCTGCCGTTCCCGGCCTTCATGATCATCTTCGCACTGACCATGTTCTCCTTCGGCATGGTCGGATCCAACACCCAGGCGCTGGCGATGGAGCCCCTGGGCGAGGTCGCGGGGACGGCCTCTTCCGTCTTCGGCTTCATGCAGACGGTGGGCGGCGCGGCGATCGGCGCTTTCATCGGCGCGCATTACGACGGCACCGTGGTGCCGACGGCCGCGGGCTATTTCATCCTTGCGCTGATCGGCATCGGATGCATCCTGATCGCCGAAAAGGGACGCCTCTTCGGTGTCGGGGCACAGTACCGCAAACCGTAAGCGCGTGACGCCCGGCGTCAGACGGTGAAGACCTCTCGGCGAAGCTCGGCCCAGGCATCCTTCCCCGACGCAAGGACCAGCCCGCCCGAGACATGCGCGGGCAGATAGGGCGAGCCGTCGAAGCGGGCGGCATAGGCGCCCGCTTCCTGGGAGATCAGGGTTCCCGGAAGGTGGTCCCAGGGCATCAGCTTGTTGTACATCAGGAAATGGACGTGGCCGGCGGCGAAGGTACGGTACTCGTGCCCGGCGCAGCGATAGTTCATCAGAAAGCGCACCTTGGCCATGTTGCGCAGGACCGTCGCGCGGTCGCCGGTCGGCAGGAAGCCGGTCGAGGCCATGCCGAACATGTCGGCGAGCGGCGCCGTCTCCCGTACCCGGAGGCGCTGGCGGCTTCCATCCGGCGTGACCTGCCAGGCACCGGCCCCCTTCTCCGCCAGGACGAAATCGTCGCCCATCGGATCGTAGATGATCCCGGCCACCGTCTCGCCCCGCGAGACGACAGCGGCCATGACTGCAAATAGCGGAATGCCGGAAGCGAAGTTGAAGGTGCCGTCGATCGGGTCGATGGTCAGGGCCAGATCCGCCTCGGCGAGCCGCGGCAGCAGCGCCGGGTCGGCAGCGACCGACTCCTCCCCGACGAACAGCGCGCCGGGCAGCACCGCCTCGTAGCGCGCCTTGATGAAGCGTTCCGCCGCCTCGTCGCCTTCCGTCACGAGATCGGTGGCATCGGCCTTGGAGCGGATGTCGCCCACGCCAAGCCGGCGGAAGCGCGGCAAGATCTCGGCCCTGGCCGCCTCGCGCAGGAGGTCGGCGAGCGCGGTGATGTCGAAATTCGTCATTCGGCGGCATCCTTGGCTGCAGGGGCGAGGCCCGAGAAATCGAAGAGCTTGGGGTCCAGGAGATGAGAGGGGTTGGTATGGCCGAGAGCCCGCAGCATCGCATCCTTGCGGCCGGGCATTCGCGCCTCGATATCCGCCAGCATCGCCTTCATCGCATTGCGCTGCAGGCCGTCCTGGCTGCCGCAGAGGTCGCAGGGAATGATCGGGAACTGCATGGCGCCCGCGAACCGGGCGAGGTCGTCTTCCGAACAGTAGCTCAGCGGGCGGAGCAGCATGAGGTCGCCCTCGTCGTTGAGCAACTTCGGCGGCATGGCAGCGAGCCGGCCGCCATGGAAGAGGTTCATGAAGAAGGTCTCGAGGATGTCCTCGCGGTGATGGCCGAGGACCACGGCGTCGCAGCCCTCCTCACGTGCGATGCGGTAGAGGTTGCCGCGCCTGAGCCGCGAGCAGAGCGAGCAATAGGTCGCACCCTCGGGCACCTTCTGCTTCACCACGCTGTAGGTATCGCGATATTCGATGCGGTGGCGGATGCCGAGCGACGTCAGATAGTCGGGCAGGACATGTTTGGGAAAGTTGGGCTGCCCCTGGTCGAGATTGCAGGCGACGAGCTCGACCGGCAGCAGGCCGCGCCAGCGGAGTTCGACGAGCACGGCGAGCAGGCCGTAGCTGTCCTTGCCGCCCGAGAGACAGACGAGCCAGCGGCGCTGGCCCTTCAGCATCGCGAAGTCCTCGAAGGCCTGCCGGACCTGGCGAACCAGCTTCTTGCGGAGCCGGTTGAAACTGCCCGACGGCGGGGCGTGGCGAAACAGCGCCTGCATCGTCGGATCGCCGGCGAAGCCGAGGTCTTCACCGCCATCAGAATCGGGATTGGTGGTCAGCATCGCTCTCGCCGGGCCCTTGGTGTTGCAAGAGGCAATAGCGCAAAGCCAGGTCGGGTCAAGCCTATTCCCGCCGACCGATCAGGTCCATGTCGAGCACGACCATGTTGGAGTAGATCGGCGTGCCGACATCCATGTTAAACATCGCCCGCGACATCTTCCCGTTGACGTGGAACTTCAGGCCCCTGCCCGCGCGTCCGTCGTAGCGGATGGTGAAGGTGGTGTCGCGGGTGATGCCCTTGGCGGTGAGACGGCCGCGGATGGTCGCTGTGTTCTCCCCCGTCCGACGGACGGCGGTCGAGCGGAAGGTCACGGCAGGGTGGGCCTCGACGTCGAAGACGCTCGCCGACTTGATGAAGCCCTCGATGCGAGGGTCGGCCGCCACGACGCTTGCCGGTGCGAGCGTGAACTCGACGGACGCGGCGGAGACATCCTCGCCGGCAAGGCGAAAGCGACCGGAAAAGCGGGTGAACCGGCCCTCGATCGCCTGCCCGCCCAGTTGCGCGACGGTAAAGGCGATGCGGGAGGCGGGATCGACCCGGTAGGTACCAGCGAGCGCGCCGAGCGTTTCGGTACGAGCGGAAAACGGCAGGGCTATCAGCAGAGCCAAGGCAAAGGCCAGTCGCGTCATCGATACCTCCCTCGAGTCGCGCCGCTACGGGCGCTGTGGCCAGATCATCCGGAGCAGGACTCCGTCCTTCATTTTCACGTGATGCCTAATCGCCGCCAGCGCGTGGACACAGGCGAGGAAGACGGCCGCATAGGCGAGAAACCCGTGCAGGCTCGACCAGATCTGCTCGGCATGCAGCGAGACCCCGAGCGGCAGCGACGGCATCACGAAAAGGCCGAAGATCCAGGTCGCGATCGGCAGGGGCGAAGTGGAGACCACGGCCCAACCTGTGAGCGGCACGACGAGCAGAGCGAGATAGAGCGTGACATGGCTTGCGCGGGCGAGCATCCGCTCTGCCGGCGGCATCTCCACAGGCAAGACGGGGCGTCGCGACGTGACCGCCCAGAGCAGGCGCAGGCCCGCCAGGCCGAGGATCAGGAAGCCGAAGCTCTTGTGCCACTGGTAGAGGACATACTGGTCGGCAAGGCTGCGGACGCCCTGCATGTACCAGCCGAGGGCGAACTGCCCGGCGAACAGAGCCGCCATGATCCAATGGAAAAGGATCGCGACCAGGCCCCAGGATGTGTCGGTGTTGCGCAACATGGGGCGGTTGTTTCAGGTTCGGCCGGTGCTGGCAACGGTTTTCGCCGGCGGCGCGTCGCCGCAGGCGGGTGTTGCGGCTTCAGCGCGCTGCGACCCGGGCCGTCGCACCGTGCTCGACGATGCGGACGGCCGCACGCCCGGTGACCGGATGGAAATCGACCCAGCGGGCCGCTTCGCCGCCCAAGTCCCACTCGATGATCGGAATGTCGTTGTCGCGCAGGAAGTCGCAGCCGAAATCGATGTTCATGCGCCCGATATCGGCATCACCCGACAGAATGCGCGCGCCGCCATAGAGCTTGGCTGCCAGACGGTGCCGGACGGCGCCTGCCCGCAACAGGAGCGCAAGCAAGCGACGCGAGGCATCCTCGCCGTAGCGCATGCTGTCACCCCCGCGATTGTGCGGCAGGAGATAGTGGTTCATGCCACCGATCCGTGCGACCGGATCGAAGATGCAGATGGCCACACATGAGCCGAGCACCGTACAGAATATGTCGCGCGGTCGCCGGGAGACGCGGCAATCGCCACCGTTGATCTGTATCTTGTGGAACTCTGACGTCTTCATGGGACCCCGCATGCCCCTCAAACAAGCATGGCGCAAGCCGCGCATCCTTGCGGGAAATCAATTGTCGGGGCAATTGCGCAATTCTTGGTTAAGATCGCGTGGTCTTGCGCATTTTCTTTAGTGCCCTTCGCAGGCACGAAAAAGCCGCCCTTGCGGGGCGGCTTCGGAACGCTATCGGCTGATGATCAGCGCGAGTAGAATTCGATGACCAGATGCGGTTCCATGACGACCGGATACGGAACGTCGGCCAGGCCGGGAACGCGGGCGAAGGTCGCCTTCATCTTGTTGTGATCGGCTTCGATGTAGTCAGGAACGTCGCGCTCAGCGAGGCCGACCGATTCCAGAACCGTCACGAGCTGCTTGGACTTTTCGCGGACCTCGATCACGTCGCCGGCCTTGCAGCGATAGGAGCCGATGTTGACGCGGACGCCGTTGACCTTGACATGGCCGTGGTTGACGAACTGGCGGGCGGCGAAGATCGTCGGAACGAACTTCGCGCGGTAGACGATCGCGTCGAGGCGCGACTCGAGCAGGCCGATCAGGTTCTCCGGCGTGTCGCCCTTGCGGCGGGCCGCTTCGTCATAAGTGGCGCGGAACTGCTTCTCGGAAATGTCGCCATAGTAGCCCTTGAGCTTCTGCTTGGCGCGCAGCTGCACGCCGAAGTCCGAGAGCTTGCCCTTGCGGCGCTGGCCGTGCTGGCCGGGGCCGTATTCGCGGCGGTTGACCGGGGACTTCGGACGGCCCCAGATGTTTTCGCCCATACGGCGGTCGATCTTGTACTTGGACGATGCGCGCTTGCTCATCGCATTTCCTTTCTTGTTGTGCGGCGGCCGGAGCCGCCTTATGGTTTCAAGGAAACACGCCCTCCTCTGAGAGAACCTTGCGGCCTCTCTGACAGGTGCTTCACGTTCGCGGAACGGAGGCGCCACGGGACATGCTCTGCTTCCGCCGGCATCGGGCCAGCAGAAACGCAACACCGGGCGTCGCCGCCCGGAGTTGAGCGGCTTCTATGGGCCGATGACGGAAATGTCAACACACCCGGTGGAATTCCAGGCTTGAAATTCCAAACCTGCTCCACCATCTCTCCAGTGCACCAGGGTACCGGGCCCCTCTGGCGTGCTTACCGGACAGCACGCGATGTCGGAACCTCCAAAGCCAACCTTATGCCAGGGCCCAGCATAAGCGGTCCAGGCATATGTCCGGATCACGGTTGACCGATGCAACTCCTTCTCGTCGATTTTCTGGGTAAGCCCCTCTGGATGTGGGCTATCTTCCTTGCCATCGTCCTCTTCCTCCTCGTTCTCGATCTCGGTGTGCTCCACAAGGAGTCCAAGGAGATTGGCATCAAGGAGAGCCTTCTTCTCTCCACCTTCTACATCGCTGTCGGCGTCGCCTTCGGCGGGTGGATCTGGTACCAGTCCGGCGAGCAGCCCGCACTCGAATATCTCACCGGTTTCGTGGTCGAGAAATCGCTGGCGATGGACAATATCTTCATCATCGCGATGATTTTCAGCTATTTCGCGATTCCCCGGCAATACCAGCACCGGGTGCTGCTCTGGGGCATCCTCGGCGTCATCGTGATGCGCGGCGTGATGATCGCCGGCGGTGCGGCGATCGTCGAGAACTTCCACTGGGTGCTCTATCTTTTCGCGGCGTTCCTGGTGTTCACCGGAATCAAGATGCTGTTCTCGTCCGGCCATGACGAGAACGACATCGGCAACAACGCCGTGCTGAAATTCCTCCGCCGGAGGCTTCCCGTCACAGACAGGCTGCATGGCGAACGTTTCGTCGTGCGCCTGCCGGATCCGACCACCGGCAGGCTCAAGACCTGGATCACGCCGCTCCTGCTGGCGCTGATCATGGTGGAACTGGCGGACCTCGTCTTCGCGGTCGATTCGATCCCGGCGATCTTCGCGATCACCACCGATCCCTACATCGTCTACACGTCCAATATCTTCGCGATCCTCGGCCTGCGTGCGCTCTATTTCGCGCTCGCCGCGCTGATCCACCGCTTCGCCTATCTCAAATATGCGCTCGCCGCGGTGCTGGTCTTCGTCGGTTCGAAGATCTTCGTGGCCGACATGCTCGGCATCGCCAAGATCCCGCCCGCGGTCTCGCTCGGCGTGACGGTTGCCATTCTGGCCGCAGGTATCATCGGCTCGATGTGGGCGACGCGGAAGCAAGCGCTCCCGTCCTGAACCGCGAGGAGGCTCCGGGGTCGCCCCGGAGCCTCCTTCGACTAGATCGCTTCGATCCTGTGCACGGTTTCGTCCAAGATCTGGCGGAGCGCGTCGATCTGGTCGGACGATAGCGAACCGCCGCGCAGCTTGAGACGCAGCGCGAGCTTGAAGTTCTCCAGCGCCCGCATGAGGCGGGGATCGCGCTCCGGTCCGACCGAGCGGCCGAGCCCTTCGAAGCGGGCGAAGACCGCGTCGATCGCGCGGCGATTTTCCTCGATCGTCGTCCTTCCGGCTTCGGTGACGGCGTAGAGCTTCTTCGCGCCCTCCGTCGCCTGCGCCTCGATCTCGCCGGCTTCTTCAAGCAGCGTCAGCGTCGGATAGATCGCGCCCGCGCTCGGGGCATACATCCCCCCCGTCAGATCCTCGATCGCCTTGATCAAGTCATAGCCGTGGCGGGGCTGCTTCTCGATCAGCGCGAGCAGAACGAGGCGCAGCATGCCGTGCTCGAAGAACCGGGTCCGCCCAAAGGGGCCGCCGTGTCCGCGACCGAACCCGCCCTCGCCCTGGTCGTCGAAGAAGGGCCGGTCGAACCCGCCGGGACGGCGGGCGAATTCCATCGGGCCGCGACCGCAATGTTCTCTGGAATGATGAAACATGTGAAATCTCCAATGTCTGTTTCGATGCCATTTAGATATATCGAAGCAAGGCGCACTTCAAGAGATTCGATATATCTTTTTACATCGAAACCATATCTGACCGCAGTGAAGGGTTCCCGCACGCGGGTTTTCAGGCTGCGGATACTGGGGAATCGGTCTACTCGGCCGCGTCGCGGCTATCTGTCTCGGCAGCTTCGGGCTTGCCCGGCAGTGTCTCGCAGCCGAGGTCAGGAAAGGCCACGATGCGCGCGCCGAGCCGGTCCTGATGGACCACAACGAGACCCTGCTCCTCAAAATAGCCGAGAAGACGACGCGCACGGCGCACAGAATGCGTGCCATAGCTGCGGGCAATGGCGGCGTCCGACGGACAAGGCTGGGCGGTGATCGCGGCGTTGGCGAGGCTGAGGAATACGGCCTTGAGGTCGTCCGTCACGGAATGGCTGAGCGCAAGCGCCCTGGACCAGGCCTCGCTGCCTTGTGTCTCTTCGTCCACGCCCGAGCGGATCACAGCAAGCTTCTGGCGGAATTCGGAGAGCGAGAGCGGCGTGCCGACGATACGGCGGATGCGGCAGCGGACGAGGAAATCCTGATAGAGTTCGGCGTCTGTCCGAAACGCCGAGGCGACATCGACGACATCGGCCAGGGCCGCCGCGACCTGCGCGTCGCGCTCCTCGGGTGTCATCTCGGGCCGGCGCGAACGGATTTCCGCCGGCGCCGCTGCCGCCGGCTCCTCGCTGCGGGGCCGCGACAACTCGGCGAGAATGTCGGTGGCAGGCCGCGGCGCCGGTGCGACGTAGCGGGATATAGGTCGGGAGAACTCCGCCGGATCGGGCGTCAGGATCAGGTCGGCCGCGTCCTCCATCGTCTCCGGCAGCGGCATCAGCTTGGGGCTCGACGAGCGCGCCGACGTCTCGACCTTGCCGATCTGCACCTTGACCGGCCGCTTGGTGAGTGCCGGCCCGAGTGCCACGAAGGCACCGCGCGGCAGGTCGCGGAACATTTCCGCCTGGCGCCGGTCGAGGCCGAGGAGGTCGGCGGCGCGGGCCATGTCGATGTCGAGGAAGGTGCGGCCCATGAGGAAGTTGGAGGCTTCCGCCGCCACGTTCTTGGCGAGCTTGGCCAGACGCTGGGTGGCAATCACCCCCGCCAGCCCGCGCTTGCGGCCGCGGCACATCAGGTTGGTCATCGCGCCCAGCGAGAGCTTGCGCACCTCGTCGGTCACCTCGCCGCCGGCCGCCGGCGCGAACATCTGCGCCTCGTCGACCACGACCAGGACCGGATACCAGAAGTCGCGCTCGGCATCGAAGAGGCCGTTTAGGAAGATACCGGCGGCGCGCATCTGGTCCTCGACGTCGAGGCCTTCAAGCGAGAGGACGCAGGAGACGCGGTGCTGGCGGACGCGGGCGGCGATGCCGAGCAATTCAGCCTCGGTGCGCTCGCCCTCGATCACGACATGGCCGTAGCGATCGGCCAGCGTGACGAAATCGCCCTCGGGATCGATGATCACCTGCTGCACCCAGCCGGCGGACTGTTCGAGGAGACGCCTGAGCAGATGCGACTTGCCGGAGCCGGAATTGCCCTGGACCAGCAGGCGCGTGGCCAGCAGTTCCTCGAGATCCAGCGTCGAGCGGTCGCCGCCGGCGCCCGTTCCCATGTCGATGGCTGCAGTCATTCCATTCCTCGTTGCCGCAACCCCTCTCTAGCAGGATTCGGCCCGATAGCGCGCCCGCTTTTGCATGTACCCACAACAATAGACCGAGCTGGTCAGAGATAGGCCATGACGAGGAAGGCCGCGGCGAGCACGGTGACACCGAGCGGTATGAGCCACATCAGCGCCTGATAGGTCTGTTCCTGGACCCAGGGGCCCCACAGCCGGGCCACGACGTTGAAGCGGGAAAAGGCGATGTTGACGAGAAGCGCGATCGCCAGCGCCATGTAGTTGAGCGCAAAGAGCCGGTTGACCGTGTTGTCGCCGTCGGCGAGCACCGCATAGGTGCTGTAGATGGTGAAATTGAGCGCGATGACCGCGAAGAGGCCTCCGATGATAATGTTGACCAGTTCGAACGTGTCGACCTGGAATATGCCGTCCTCGATCCGGTTGAGCCACATGGCGAGAAGCGGGATCAGGAGCGAGGCGAGGAGCGGGATGAAAATGGAGGCGACGAGCAGCCCCGGCTTGCGGGAGACGTCGAGCGCCGCCACGATGCGCGCCTCGGGCACGTTGTACCAGCCGGTCACGGGGGACGCGCGCAGGTCGATGAGGCCGATTGTCCAGCCGGGGATCCCGGCGTCGCGGGCGGGCCGGCTGAAATCGAGCTCCGACTGGCTAAACCGGAGCGTGACCTGGCTGAGCGGCAGGCCATCGATCTTGGCTTCGATCGGAAGCTTCTGCCGATCGAAGGGAAAGCGGCCGGGATCAACCTCGGCACCGAAATCCGCGGTGATGCGGCGGGTGAGTTCGACGAGGCCCGAGGGCTGGATCCGGAGCGCCTGGGACGTGCGGATGGCGGGCCCCTTCTGATTGGCGACGAGAATCGGCGGCACCCAGATCGCCGCGATCTGGCTCTCGGCGTCCTGGCCCGTGAAGGTCCGCGGCGCCGCACCCGTGTCGGCGAGCCGGCTGTCAGTCCAGCGCAAACGAATGTCGACGGTCGCGCGGAAGACGCCGGCATTCTCGTCGAAGCCATCCAGGTCGACATAGGCAACGCCGAGTTCGACGACCACCGGCAGGCCCGCGTCGCGTGGCAGGGAGGGCTCGGCGCGCGCCATCGTGGCGATTGCCGCCAGCAAAAGGCCGAGCAGACCGTGGATCAGTCCCGCGACGGACAGGAAACGCGGGCTCACGAGCCTGCATCCTTGCGGCGGGCGCGGATCTTCTCGTAGAGGGACACGAAGGGATCGAGCTCGCGCGGGAAATGCTCGGCACCCGGCACATCGTCCAGCGGTTCGCCGCGATGCACGGAATTGAAGCGATCCGTGAGAACGGAGAGCGGTCGGAGCAGAAAGCCGCGGATTACCACCATCACGATGCCCGTGAGAACGAGGATCGCCATGAGCGCGAGCACGACCTGCCAGACGATCGTGACGTTCACGGCGGCGCGGGAGCCGCTGAAGTCGCTGGTGATCACCATCAGGCCCAGCGTCGTGCCGAGCGCATTGTTGACCGGAAGCACGACCACACCGCGGGCCACACCGCCGATATCGCGCACATAGCTCACCGGTTCGTTGACGACGGCGACATCTTCCGGACCGGAGAGTTCACGCATCAGGTCGCTGTTGGTGCTCTCGACGCGGATATAGCGGCCGACGCGGTTCTGCTCGCCGATCCGCTCCGGATCGATGCCCTTGGCGAAATCGCGCAAGGGTTGCTCGAGGACGAGGAGTGCCGAGTCCATGCCGTAGACCGACTTGATCCCGGCCAGAACCGGCGTCAGGCTCATGCCGATCTCGAAACTGCCGACCGGCTTGCCGTCAGGATCCTCGACGATGGCGACGCCGAAGATGCTCGGCCCGTTCCGGGCGATGGCAAGCCCCTTGAGCGGCTGCCGGTCGCGATTGGCGGCCAGCACCATCGGGCGGGTTTTGGTGAGATCGTCGCCGAAGGTCTTGGGGTCATGCAGCCTGAGGAACGAGGTGGCCGGCGGCAGGTGGAACTGCGCCTGTTCGACGCCGTGCCGGGCCTTCTGGTCGGCGAAGGCCTTGCCGAGTTCGGCGAGCAATCCGTCGCGATCGCGCGCGGCAAACAGCCGGCGCACCGTCGGCAGGTCGGCGATGAGTTCAGCGCGGCCGAGAGCGCGATTCTCGGCATCCCGGAGCGCCGATTCGGCGATCGCCTGCATCGTGGCGAGGCGGTCGACCTCGACCGCGTCGGTCATGCCGGCAAAGAGCCGCACCGAACAATAGGTCGCAACCGCGATCACCACCACAATCGCGGTGACGATGACCAATGGCGCATCTCGGCGCATCCGCATCGACTGTCCCAATCCTCTTCATGCCCTTGCCCGGTCGTCCGGGCGGCGCCGCGACACTAGCAAATGGACAGACGGTGTCGACGGAACGGCGCAATGCACCCGAAAAAGGTCAGTGCGCTGGGGGACGACGCCGCTTGATCGGCATCAAGGAGCGCCGATGAGGTGGTGCTAGACTGAAGGAAATGGAGGGATGATCATGAAATTCTTCATCGCCTATGCGTCCATCGAAGGACAGAGCCGCAAGATCGCCGAAACGATCGCAGCCATCGTCGAGACCCACGGTCACCAGTCGGTGATCGCATCCGCGGCCGAAATGTCGGAATACACGCTCGAGCGGCCGGACGGTATCGTCCTCTGCGCGCCGATCCATTCCGGCCGGTATCCCACCTATTTCACCGATTTCGTCAGTCGGGAGGCGGACTGGCTGAACGCGGTTCCCTCCGCCTTCGTCTCGGTGACGCTGTCGATCGCGAGCGACGATCCGAAGGAGCGGGCCGAGGCAGCCGCATTCCCCCGGGCACTGGCCGCCGAGACGGGCTGGGAACCGACCGCCACGCACAATGCCTGCGGCGCCCTGCGCTATACGGAATACGACTTCTTCAAGCGCTGGATGCTGAAGCGCATCGCCGGCAAGCACAAGGCGCCGACCGACACGAGCAGCGACTACGAACTCACCGACTGGGCGGCGCTCGAGACCTTCGTGGTGGAATTCATCCAGACTTGCGGGCTCCCTGCCGTGGCGCCGGCCGCAGCCGGTTGAGGCGACCACCGCCTCACCGATCGCTGGATGAAAAGGTGAATCCCGCGGCGGAATTTCGGCTCCGCTTTACGTGACATTAAGTACGCCTCTGCATGCTGGATTAACCATCGTAGGGTCCCGCGCGAGAGCATGACGCCGTCGCGCGGTGGTATCACGTCAGGCATCAGTAAAGTCCACGTATCGAGTTCGGAAGTAGCCGTGACAAGCATAATCACCAACACCGGTGCGGTGTCGGCGGTCGATCACCTGCGCGCCATTTCGGCGTCGCGGACGGATCGGCAACAGGAAGTCGCCACTGGCCTTCGCGTCAAGGAGGCCAAGGACAACAGCGCTTATTGGTCGATCGCCACGATCATGAAGTCGGACACGCGTGCGCTCTCGGCTGCGCGCGACGGGCTGGAATTCGGTGCGGCCTCCGCCGACACCGCGACAGTCGGCATGCAGAACGCCATCGACATCGTCGACGAGATCAAGAAGAAACTGCTCAACAGCCTCGAACGCGGCGTCAGCCACAACAAGGTCAATCTCGAGCTCAGCGAGCTCAAGGAAGAGCTACGGACACTGGCGGAATCCTCGTCCTTCAATGGCGTCAACTGGCTGATCCGCAAATCCAGCGCCGACGATGAGGGCCCCGAAGTCGTCAGCGGCTTCGGCCGGTCGGCCGATGGCACGGTCGCGGTCCAGACGCTGACCTTCAACCGGCAGACGGATTACGGCACCAATCACCTGATCGACGAGGATTCCAATACCGGCATCCTGACCAACGCGATATTCGCGACACAGGTCGGCGCAGCGACGGACTGGGTGCTGCTCTCGGGCAAGAACCAGCAGCTCCATACCGAGATCGCGTTGGACGACAACACGACAGAAGCGCAGATCGAGGAAATGGTGAAGGTCACCAACGGTATGCTCTACGCCATGACAGATGCCGCCGCCGATCTCGGCTCGCTGGGCATGCGGATCGGCATGCAGAAGACCTTTGCCCACGAACTCGGCAACAGCAACACCAAGGGCGTCGGACGGCTGATCGATGCGGATCTCAATCTGTCATCGGCGAAGCTCAAGGCCATCGACGCGCAGCAGACGCTGACCACGGCCGCGCTTTCCATCGCCAACCGGGCGCCGCTCGCCATGATGCAGCTCTTGGAATAGCCGCCCTCACCCCTGCCGCCGCGCCGAGGCGCTGAGATGATAGGCGGATTTCCGCGCCCGCATGACTTCCCCGAGCGGTCGGTGGTCCTCGAGCCCACCCCAGGGGTCGAAGGCGAGTTCGTCCACGGGGACATCGGCTTCGGTGATCGACAGGCGGCCGACCCTGAGGAGCGGCGAATGCGTTTCGGGCCAGACCGTCAGATTGTCCTCGATCGGTGTCGTGGCCGCGTCGGTAAAAAATTGCAGGCTGACGTCGTAGACGAGCGGTCCCCGGGCGATTCGGTCGCGGATGTCGGCGGCGTAATCGGCGCCGGTCGTCGACCGGGACGGATTTTGCGGCGTGACGATGAGCTTGACCGCATAGGGCCCGTTGCGATGCGGAAGGGCCGTGCTGAACCGCTCGGCGGCGTAGCCGGCAAAGGGCTTGCCGAGCGTCGTGGCCAGCGCCTTGAGTTTCCGGAAGGCGACCGCAGGCCCGTATGCGCGCAGGAGGTGCCAGAGCAGTGCCAGTTGCCCCTTCGCTGCGTGGCAGGCGATGTCGACGAACTCGTCGCTGTCGCGGGCACCGAAAACATCATGATTGATCAGCAGGAAGTCCTGGTGATCCGTGGTGCCGCCGAGCGCGCCCGGCCCCGACAGGCCGGTGACGCGGATCGCAAAGCCGCGGATGTCGGGCTTGGCGTTGGACTCGATGTCCATCGACCCCTTGGAGAGACGAACCACGGCTCTGTAGGAGGCCGGAACCCGGAACAGGCCGTGCGCGGCATGTTCCGGCAGGTCGGCGAACACCTCGAAGCTCCCGGCCGCCCCGATGATCTCGCGCCGATGCAGGAAGCGACCCTTGCCATAGCGGGCGTTCTTGGCGGCATGGGCAGCCCTGAGGCGCTCGGCCTGGCGGGCAAAGCGGGCCGGCTCGTCCGGCGCTATCGTCTCCCGCCATTCCGTGGACGGAGCATTCATGGATCAATCCCTCCCCAAAACAAAAACCCCGGCGCGAGCGCCGGGGTCCGAAGTCCGATCAGGCCGCCATGGCCTTCTTGAGATTCTCGTCGATCTTGTCGAGGAAGCCGGTCGTGGAGAGCCAGGGCTGGTCCGGTCCGATCAGGAGCGCGAGGTCCTTGGTCATGAAGCCGCTCTCGACGGTCTGGACGCAGACCTTTTCCAGCGTGTCGCAGAACTTCGCGAGTTCCGCATTGTCGTCGAGCTTGGCGCGATGGGCGAGGCCGCGGGTCCAGGCGAAGATCGAGGCGATGGAGTTGGTCGAGGTCTCCTGGCCCTTCTGGTGCTGGCGGTAGTGGCGGGTGACGGTGCCGTGGGCGGCTTCGGCCTCGACGGTCTTGCCGTCGGGCGTCAGCAGGACCGAAGTCATCAGGCCGAGCGAGCCGAAGCCCTGGGCGACCGTGTCGGACTGGACGTCGCCGTCATAGTTCTTGCAGGCCCAGATATAGCCGCCGGACCATTTCAGCG